>FUFK010066090.1_pt1 | contig 18545 bp, 17 predicted proteins | sample 1021851 | NCBI WGS metagenome assembly FUFK01 (sample SAMEA51879418, study PRJEB19060) | metagenome
TCTTCATCTGGCTCAATTTCAATTTTTATTTCACTTAAAGGTATTGTATGGCATAGGGGTATCAGCGTAGGTGTAGATTTAGCTGCAGTAATTCCTGCTGTTCTTGAAAGAGTAAAAATATCTCCTTTAGCCAATTCACCTTTTTTTATAATATCAAGAGTTTCCTTTTTCATAACCACTTTTCCTGAAACTTTTGCACTCCTTGATGTTATTTCTTTTTCAGAAACATCAACCATTTTTATGTTTCCATCTGAATCAATATGAGAAAGTTCTTTTGAATTATTTTTTTTTAATTCGTTAATTGCACTTACAGCTAAATTATCAGCTATTTCATTAAATTTATTTCCTGAATGACCTTTGACCCATTCCCATTCAACAATTCTTTTTTCTAATAATTTATCGAGTTGACCCCAAAGATCATTATTTGCGTTTCTTTTCCAATTTTTAGTAATTGTGTTTATTACATAAGTACTGTCAGAATAAATTTTTACTTTGTCATCATTTTTTAATTCTTCAAGTTCAAGGCTCTTTATAACAGCTGTAATCTCCATTCTATTATTCGTTGTCTCAAGCTCTGAACCGCTTATTTCTTTTTGTTCGCCAGACTCAAAAATAATTATTGCTCCCCATCCGCCCATTCCAGGGTTAACTGAGCATGCTCCATCAGTATAAATTTTAATCATGCTGATTTATAAATATCCATAATTTCTCGCATTAATGATANACCTTCATCAAAAGGTCTTTGGAATGAATTCCTGCCAACTATTGAGCCGAATCCACCACCATTTGCAATAGCTTGTATTTCATCCAGAATTTCATCTTTACCTTTAGCTGGCCCACCGGAAAAAATAACTATTCTTTTGCCGTTAAAAGCTGATTGAATACAATGAGAAATTCTGTCAGAAAGAGTTTTAATTTTGATATCATTTTTCATATATAATTCTGAAATATCATCTTTACTAATATGATCTGAAGGGGGTTTAATTTTTATAATATCTGCCCCCATTTGAGCTGCAATATGAGCTGCATAACTGATAACATCTATTGCTGTTTCATCTTCTTTTCTTAATTTTCCACCTCTTGGATAACTCCAAACAACTACAGCCAGCCCTTTTGATTTTGCTTCAAAAGTAATTTTTCTCAATTCTTCATACATTTTAGGAGATGAATCTGAACCGGGGTATATAGAAAATCCTACTGCAACACACCCCAGCCTTACTGCATCATCTACAGATGAAGTCATAATTTGTGTTGGGTCTCCACCAAATAAAGAATCAGAATTATTTAATTTTAAAATTAATGGAAGTTTTTCAGAAAATCTTTTTGCTCCATGTTCTAAAAAACCCAAAGGTGCAGCGTATGCATTACACCCCGCCTCAATAGCAAAATTAAAGTGATAATCAGGATCATATGCCTCTGGATTAGGTGCAAATGATTTTGATGGTCCGTGCTCAAAGCCCTGATCTACTGGCAAAATAACTAACTTTCCAGTGCCCCCTAAATAGCCTGAATTGAGTAGTCTTTCGATATTTTTTTGGACATTATTATTTTCGTGTTGATACCAAGAAAGAATTTGATTAACTTTTTCAGAATTTTTCATAATTTACTTCTCCAAGATGCAATTATAAGAAATATAGTTTAATTTAATATATAGCAAAACATGATTAAAAAAAATAAATGAATCTCCTTAGCTATTTAAATAAAGAGTTGGCTGGAAAAAGTGATGAAAATCTCGAGTTAATTTCGGTAATTTGTTCAGTTGCTGACTCAACTGTAGACATTGCTATGGATACAAGAGTAACTGGTCTAAAACAGATCAGAGGCTCAGCAAATGAGATAAACGTCCAAGGTGAAGAAGTCCAAATGTTGGACCAAATTGCTAATAAATCCTTAATTGATTCGCTTTCAAAAAATAGTTCTTGCGCCGGCTATGCTAGTGAAGAAATAGACGAACCATTAATTTTCAATCAATCTTCAAGATTCATGGTAGTCGCAGACCCTTTGGATGGCTCATCAAATATTTCGGTTAACATGCCAATTGGTACAATTTTTGGAATAATCAGAAATACTGATTATGGAGTTAGCAGTTTTAATAAATCTGGCCGATATTATATAAGTGCTGGATATTCATTATATGGACCATCAGACATATTTGTTATTTGTGTAAACAATAAAGTTAGTGAGTTTACTCTTGATCCAAAAAAGAAAGAATATCAATTATCTAGAGATGATATAAAAGTTCCAAGAACCGGTTCTGTATATTCAATTAATGAAGGAAACTTCATTTCTTGGGAAGATAATATTAAAAAATGGGTACTTAATAATAAAAACCCTACAGGCTCATCTAGTAAAAGAAAAACTCTCAGATACGTTGGATCTCTTGTAGCAGATGCTCATAGAACTTTGATAAATGGAGGTATTTTTGCATATCCACCAGATAAGTCTCAGCCTGAAGGAAAGCTCAGGCTGATGTACGAGGCAAACCCTTTAGCATTACTTTTCACTTCCGCTGGAGGAAATGCAGTATCAATAGATAAAGAAATACTTGATATTGAACCTGAAAATTTTCATCAAAGAACCCCTCTTATTTTGGGTTCGAAAGATGATATTGATGATTTCTTGAATTTTACTACCTCTGGGAGAAGTTCCTTTAAAGAGACACCTGGAATTAGTCCAATTTTTAAATGGAATAAAATTAATATTGCCAAACTTAGGTCACTGTTGGGTCTTAGCAGATCTCGTTTTGGAAAAAAAGTTGGTGTGACAAGAGGGACAGTTCTTAGGTGGGAATCAGGAGATGTTTCTCCTAACTTAAGTAATAATAAGGCGCTTGACAGTATCTATTTATCAACAAGAAAAGAATTGCTAAAAAATCCACTTGATACTTAAGTTATCCACCGGTTTGAAACATTTCGATTTTATTTTTAACTTTAATCTTAGACGTAGATCTTTCCAATGAATATTTATCATCCCTCAATTTCCACATATTTATTATCTCGCTTGTAATGTACTCATTTGATTTTTTACTTCTTAACATCGATTTTAAATTCATACCTTTATTGGCAAAAAGGCATGTAACAAGTTTTCCGTCTGCTGTAATTCGTGCCCTAGTGCAGTTATCACAAAATGGATTAGATATAGAGGAAATAAAACCAATTTCACCTTTGCCATCATCAAAGCTAAATCTGTTAGAAGTTTCAGATGGATAATTTTTTTCAATTTTAGATAACTTATAATTATTTGAAATAATTTTAAGAATATACTCAGAATTAACGACATTTTTTATGTCCCAAGAATTTAATGTTCCAACATCCATATATTCAATAAATCTGAGTATGTGGCCCTCTGACCTACAATAATCAACAAGCCCCATAATACTTTTTTCGTTAACACCTTTTCTGATCACTGTGTTTATTTTTATATTCTTAAAGCCTTCTGATTTAGCTTTACTTATACCTTTTATTACTTCATTAACATTGAATTTTTTACCACTCATTTTCTGAAAAACTTCATTATCTAAAGAATCGAGACTGACNGTGAGTCTCTTNAGACCAACTTGAAATAAATCTGAAGCATATTTTTCCAATAAATAACCATTNGTTGTCATTGCAATNTCCAAATCACTATTAATTTTTGAAATAGATCCAATTAATTTAGTAACATCTTTTCTCACTAATGGCTCACCGCCTGTTANCCTTATTTTTTTTACACCCAAAGATATAAAAATNTCGGCTANTCTATGTATTTCTTCAAAAGATAAAATTTGGTCTTTTTTTAAAAACTCAAATGCTTCACCATACAATTCTTCAGGCATGCAATATCTACATCTAAAATTGCATCTGTCTGTCACAGAAATTCTTAAATCTTCTAATTTTCGACCAAACTTATCATTCATTTCTAAAAATCGTACTAATCATTTTTTTTACTGCAACTGATCTATGACTGATTGCATTTTTTAAATCGTATCCCAATCTACTAATTGTTTCATTGTAACCTAGAGGGATAAAAATTGGATCATACCCAAAACCGTCCCCATCAATAGATTCATTAGAAATATATCCATCAAGGTAACCTGTGAATTCCATTTTTACTTGATCATGCAAATTTAAAATTTTTATACAACACACATATCTGGCTTTTCTATTATTTTCTTCTACGCCTTCTAGCTTAGAAAGAATCAATTCATTCCTTTCTCTAGATGAAATATCCCCGCCGTATCTTGCTGACTTTATTCCCGGGGCACCATTTAAATAATTTATTTCAATGCCTGAGTCCTCTGACAATAAATATGATTCTGGACCTATTTCAATGCCTAAATCTTTAATCTTATTAAAATAGTAATTAATTTTAATTTCTGCATTTTGTGAGAAAGTATTCCCATCTTCAATCGGTTCTTCTTTAATTTTGAATGAAGATAAATTCAAAAATTCAATCCCAAAACCACTTAATAAATGTTCAAATTCTTTAATTTTTCCTTCATTATGTGTAGCTAAAATCAGCTTCTTATTTTTCAATTTTCCATTCACTCCCAAAATTAAGGCTATTTTTAATTGATTTCAGTCTCTTATAATGCTATATTTTTCCTAGCTTTAATTTTGATTAAATTATACTAAAAAAGTATAGAACGAGAGATATTAGGGAATTTAAAGAGAGATGACATCAAAACTGCCTAAATATTTAGCATTATTCTCATTGGTTTGGGTGTTTATTATTTCTTGTAGCCCGCAACACCAACAGAGCACTTTCGCTAACGCTGGCCCAGTAGCCCAACAGCAATCTAANTTGTATTATTTAATGTTTTGGATTGCAGCTCTAATATTTGTTCTTGTTCAAGGAGCTTTAATATTTGCTTTACTTAATTTCAGGAGAAGAGAAAAGCCAATACCTGGAAGTGATTTTACCGTCCCTGATATTCCACCTAAGCAGGTTCACGGAAATACTAAATTGGAAATTATATGGACCATAATTCCTGCTCTAATCTTAATTGTTATTGCTGTTCCAACTGTACAAACAATTTATGACACATATCAACCTCCAGAGGATTCTGATCCCTTAGAAGTTGTAGCAATGGGTCATCAATGGTGGTGGGAATTTAGATATCCTGATGAAGGTATAGTTACAGCCAACGAATTATTTATACCTACTGATCGACCTATCAGAATTACTCTCCAAAGCCAAGATGTTATTCATAGTTTCTGGGTTCCACAGGCTGCTGGAAAGAAAGATACTGTCCCTGGAAATACCAACGTTATGTGGCTACAAATAGACGAACCTGGAAATTATTCAGGTCAATGTGCTGAATTTTGTGGAGTAGCTCATGCAAGAATGAGGTTTAGAGTTATCGCTGAAGAAGAGGCTGATTTCAATACATGGATGGATGCCATGAAAACCCCTCCAAAAATGNATACTTCAGATGGATATGGNTTATTCTTAGCTCATTGCAGTATGTGTCATAGTATAGATAGCTATAATGAAGGTTCTTATGAAAAAGAATTAACAATGCAAGATGAAAGATGGGATGATTGGTACTTCAATCAAGAAGAGTCAGTAAGAGTATCAGCCCCCAATCTTACACATTTAGGGATTAGGTCCATGTTAGCGGCTGGTCAAAAAGATATGACGAAAGAAAATTTAATTACCTGGATAAAAGATCCTTCAGAATTTAAACAAGGAACAAGAATGCAGTCAGTTGCAAGTGTTTACAAAGGCGGACCTGCAAAATTGGAAGACTATGAAATTGAAGCAATTGCAGATTACTTACTTGCTCAGATTCCAGATGGTTGGGGAGTAGTAAAAGCTGGGAGTGAGGCTGAAGAAGAAGTTGAGGCTGTTGTTTGGAATACTCCAGAGGAACATGGAGAATATTTATTTGTAAATCAGGGTTGTGCTGGATGCCATTCTCTAAATGAAGAAGAGGTTATTGTAGGCCCAAGTATGTATGGTTTATACGATAGGTCAGGGGATAAAGTNCCAGGATTNTCAGCTGAAGAATACATTTACCAGTCAATTGTTTATCCAAATGAATATATAGTTGAGGGCTACCCTGCAAATGTTATGCCACAAATATTTATTAACCTTAGTGAAGAAGAGTTGCAGGCTCTTGTTTCGTACTTAAAAACTATTGAGTAAATGATAAAATAATTTTAGGAGACACATAAATGACAACAATTTCATATCCAACTTTAATACCGAGGCCNAAGGAATACGTGTCAGGTGTTTGGTCGTGGCTAACTACTGTGGATCATAAAAAAATTGGAACAATGTATGGAGTAATAGCTTTCTTTTGGTTTCTTGTAGGGGGTATTGAAGCATTATTAATAAGAATTCAACTTTCTGGTCCCGAAGGCAAATTTNTAACTCCAGAAGTTTATAATCAGGTTTTTACAATGCATGGAACAACGATGATTTTCCTTGTTGTAATGCCACTGAGTGCAGCATTCTTTAATTGGATGGTGCCATTAATGATAGGTGCAAGAGATGTAGCTTTTCCTAGATTAAATGCTTTTAGTTTATGGGCATTTTTGTTTGGTGGAATTTTGCTTAATATTTCATGGTTTACTGGTGAAGCACCTAATGCTGGATGGTTTGCATATGCCCCAAACACAGAAGTACCTTTTAATCCAAAAAACGGTGTAACATATTGGATTTTAGGTCTTCAGGTTTTAGGTATAGCATCATTGGCTGCAGGATTTAATTTCTTGACAACAATTATCAATATGAGAGCCCCAGGCATGACATTTATGAAATTGCCTGTATTTATATGGATGACTGCTGTTGTGAACGTACTTATAGTATTAGCCTTTCCTGTAATAACAGTAGCGCTAATTCAATTGCAGTTTGACAGATTATATGGAACTCATTTCTTTAACCCTGTAATGGGCGGAGATCCAGTAATGTGGCAACACATGTTCTGGCTTTTCGGGCACCCAGAAGTGTATATACTTATTCTTCCTGCAATGGGAATCGTTTCTGAGGTTTTACCAACTTTCTCAAAGAAACCAATTTTTGGATATCCATTCATTGTATTTTCTGGGATTGGAATAGGTTTCCTTGGGTGGTTTGTGTGGAGTCATCACATGTTTACAGTAGGATTGGGGCCTGCTGCAAATGCTGCATTTAGTATATCAACTATGCTTATTGCTGTTCCGACAGGTGTAAAAATATTCAACTGGATTGGAACTTTATGGGGAGGAGCAATAAGGGTAACTCCTGCTTTACTCTTTTCAATTGCATTTATAGGTATGTTTGTTATCGGAGGGCTTAGTGGCGTAACTCATGCAGCCCCTCCTTCAGATGCNCAACAACAAGATACATACTATGTTGTTGCTCACTTCCATTATGTTTTATTTGGTGGTGCATTACTTGGTCTTTGGTCAGGAATTTATTACTGGTGGCCAAAATTTACTGGCAAATTTCTTAATGAAAAAATCGGATATTTACACTTTACAGTTGTATTAATTGGATTCAATATCACATTCTTTCCAATGCATTGGCTTGGTTTAGATGGGATGCCAAGAAGAATAGCAACATATCCAGAATCAATGGGTTGGGAAGTTTCCAACTTGGTTGCTAGCTTGGGTAGTTTTATTCTAGGGTTTGGAGTTTTAATATTTATATATAACGTAATTTATTCTAGAAAAGGTCCAAAGAATGCAGGAAACGATCCTTGGGACGGCAGGACGCTTGAATGGTCTATACCTTCTCCTCCACCACATTATAATTTTGAAACAATTCCTGAAGTTAAGTATAGGGATGATTTTTGGTATAAAAAATATCCTGAATTAGCAAATGAAAGTCATGGTGGTGGTTCTGGTTCTGAGGAGGATAGTCATGGTGAAAGTCACAATGAGCCTCACATGCCTGACCCATCTTACTATCCTTTATTTTTGGGGCTAGGGATGTCAATAATGATTGGAGGATTCATACCATTTACAGGGCATTGGATCGTGTGTGGGGTTGGATTAGTAATATTTATATGGTCGTTTCTGGGTTGGTGTTACGAACCGGTTAATGATTAGAGGAAGGAATTATGTCTACAGCAATTGAAGAACATGTAAATAGCACTGGAGTAGATAACAAGAAATTAATGATGTGGATTTTTCTTGGGTCTGACTGTCTTTTCTTTGGCTCATTTATTTCAACTTATCTTGTTTACAGAAATAGAAGTTTAGCTGGCCCATATCCTAATGAAATTTTAGATATACCAATTACAACTGTAAGTACTTTTGTGCTTTTGATGAGCTCTCTTGCAATGGTGTTAGCAGTTAGTTATGTTCAGAGAGGCAGTCAAGTGATTGGAAGATACTGGACACTTGCAACAGCATTACTTGGATTGGTTTTTATGGGTTTTCAGGTATATGAATTTTCTCACTTTGCTCATTTAGGCCTCACACCAAGAACAAATATATTTGGTTCGACTTTCTTTGTTATGACTGGTTTTCATGGAGGTCACGTAACATTTGGTGTTATTTGGTTAGTAATTTTTGCTGTTTCAAGATTAGCAGAATCATTAAAACAAAAATTGTTAATAATCGGGTCAGTATTTTCTGTAATCATTGCAATGGCTGGAACTATGATGACTCACACCTTAGACGTAATACCTAACATTCCATCAGCAGTAGCATACTTAGTATTTGGCATTGGTTTAATCGGAACAATAGGTACATTATATCTTCTAAAAACCAGTGATACTCAAAATATTGAAAGCATAAAAAAAGAAGAGGGTAATTTAGAACTTGCAGGATTATACTGGCACTTCGTTGATATTGTGTGGATTGTTATTTTTACAGTAGTATATTTAATTTCAGCTAACGATGGAGCACCTCTACTATAATGAAAAAATTATTTAGAAATATATGGAGTCAATTCTTAGGGCATTCAACAGATGGTTATTTTAGAGTTCCTGACACACCTCAAGATCTACCTGAACCAGAAAATGACACGCCTTGGGCAGGTACTCTGAAACTATCTATGGAGAAGTTTAATAAGCTGACTAGGAAAGACGGTCACGGAACTCCAGCTTTTTATGCAATTGTTGGGTTAATTCTAGCTGTAATTACATTAGTTGAATTTTTAATCTTTTATGTTGAAAGTCTTGGGGTACTTTTAATTCCAATCATGCTGATATTGTCCCTTATGAAATTTGTGATTGTTGTTGCATTTTTTATGCACTTGAGATTCGATAATAAACTATTTACTTATTTATTCTTTGCAGGTTTTATACTTGCTGCAGTAATAGCTGTTGCTCTTTTAGTACTACTGGCCATCAAGCCATAAATTAATTTGAAATAAAATTTCCGCTCTTTTCTAAAATACTTTTTATTCCACTGTCAGATAAGTTTTTATAAGGCAACTTATAATGTTCTAGCCAAACTTCAGAAAGGTCGCTCTGTATCTGGTTCATTGTAGTTGCTAGATTTTTTCTAATTAAAATTACCCTTAGTATGGATTCATTTAGACTAAGATCTGGCAATATAAAGTCATGAGGGGTTTTTTTGAATTTTGAACATAATGTAAGTATTTGATCAAGGTTTTCAGACCCTTTTACTTTTACACCTACTGATTTCAATTTTTCAATAAGTAAGAATTCTGTTGAGAATCCCTCATTCTCAAATTTCTCAAAATCTATTGAATAAGATTTTTCTTCATTTTGCTTCTTTGTTCTTTTTTTTGCCATTACTAATCTTTCAACAATATTACTTCTAATTCGTCACCTGACTTAATCACTTTACAATTCTCAGGACAAATTGCAAGCCCATTAGAGTATACAAGAGAGCTAAATATGTTTGATCCTTGATTTTTATAAACATCAGCTATGTAATCATTTTCATTGTGCTTTTTAATGCTTACCCTCGAATATGATCTTCTTCCGTCATTATTATAAATATCTGAACTTATTTTTGCTCTTATTTTTTTTCTATGAATATTTTTCATTCCTTGCATTTTTAATAAAATAGGTCGAATAAAAAGTTCAAAGCATACATATGAACTGACAGGGTTTCCGGGCAGGCCAATATGAAAAACTTCCTTGTTATTTAAAACTACCTTACCAAATGCTAATGGCTTTCCTGGCTTCATATTTATGCCCCAAAAATCAATGTTGCCTTTACTAGAAATAGCATCTCTAATTAAATCGAAATCTCCTTTTGATACTCCTCCTATAGTTACTATAAGGTCGCTTTGACTACAATTTTCATACAATTTATCAACATCTTCTTTCTTATCTGAAAGAATCTTGTGCATCTTGCACTCGGCACCAGAGCTGTTAATAGCAGCAGAAATGGCAAAAGAATTTGAGTCGTATATTTGGCCATCATTTAATTTCTCCCCAGGCATTACTAATTCATTTCCAGTTGAGATTAATGAAACTATAGGTTTCCTAATTACATTAACTTCATTTATTCCAAATGATGCAATCGCACCTATTATTGCAGGGTCTATTAGCATTCCATTTTCAACAACAGTTTCACCAAATTTATAATCTTGCCCAGATAACCTAATGTTGTCACCTTTATTTACAATTTCATTTATTAGTACAGTATCTGGAAAATCATTCCCTTTATGAGGGTTATTATTTGTGTTTTCAAAAGGAACTACAGAATCTGCACCTTTAGGGATACCGCTGCCTGTCATTATTCTCATAGCCTCATCTTTTTTAATTATGTAATCTGTAATTGATTCTGCGCCAACTCTACCAACAACCCTAAGTGACTTATTCATCTCCAGGTCCTCATGCCTTACCGCAAAACCATCCATTGCAGAATTATTTTTATTTGGCAAATCAAATAATGCATTTATTTCTTCATCCAAAATAAAACCATTGGAATCAATTAATTTTTTTTGGGTAGATTGAAGTTTTTTAAATTTAGAAAAAATTATTTCTTGTGCATTTTCAACAGAAATTAAATCGTTATTACCTTTTGATTTCATTTTAATCTCTTATATCAAAGTCAATTTTTTTTGATAAATGAGATAAAAATAATTTTTCACAATTATCTATTTCTTCACCAGACAATGTTCTTTCATCAGAGCCATATATTAATCTCACTGTTAAAGATTTTTTTCTGTCACCAAGTGAATTATCTTTATATATATCAATAACATTAATTCCTAAAATTAAATCAAAATCTGAAATTTCATTAGTTATGGCTTCAGATAAAATTGAGTCCTCTAAAATAAAACTAATATCCCTCTTGGAAACAGGAAATTTATTTATTTGCTCGTACTTTATTTCACTTTTTTTGATGTAATTATTAAAAACTTTTTTTAAATTAATTTCTACAATAAAAACACTTTGATTTTTAACCTCAAATACAGAAGAAACGTTTTTTGAAACTTCTCCAAATTCTCCTACTTCATCATTGTTAATTTTAATAACATAGCTCATTCCGTCTTGAAAATAAGTATGTTCTTTAGGTGTTAAGTCAAAATGAATTTTTAAATTTTCAAAAAAATTATCAATAAATGATTTTGCATCATAATAATCAATTTTTCTTTCATTATCCCAGATAGTTTTTTCACGATTACCTATTATTCCTATGACTAAATTTTTTTCTTGAATTGGCAAGTTACCATTTTTTGATTTTTTAAAAGTTGTCCCGACTTCAAATAAATTAATATTTTTATTCAAATTTCTCGAATTTAAACTTAATGTTTTTAGCATTCCAGACTTAAGTGACGGCTTCATGTATTCAACTTCGCTAGACATAGGATTAAGTATTTTTATGAATTCATCTTCATTTATCTCTGGGCAAAAATACTTAATATTCTTTAATGAATCTGCAGAATAATTAATAACTTCGTTAAAGCCTAAAGCAACATTTAGATCGATAACTTCATCTAAAAATTCTAAATAATTATTTGGTTTCCATTCAGGAATCACACCAGAAATTGGTGTCACAGGAATTGAATCATATCCTTCAATCCTACTGATTTCTTCAATCAGATCTTCTGGAATATTTATATCAGGCCTCCAAAAAGGTGATATAACTTGATAAGTAATATCTTTTTGGTTTTTTGTTTTCTTGAATTCAAAATTTAATTTAGAAAAAATTTCATCAACTGACTTTTCTTTAAATAAAAAACCTAATAATGAATTAATTNTATTTAAAGAAAGNTCGATTATTTCATCACTTTTTTGAAAGCCAGTATCAATNATTTCTGANGATATATTTCCTCCNCAAATTTCCAAGATTAGATGNANTGCTCTNTTNAATGCAATTTCNCTTAATTCTGGTTTAAGGTTCTTTTCGAATCTCAAAGTTGCCTGACTTTTTAAATCAAAATGATTAGCTGTTTTTCTGTTATTACCGCCTTCAAAACACGCTGATTCAAGTACTATTTTAGATGTGTCATTCTGAATTCCAGATTCTTTGCCTCCTTTAATACCTGCAAGAGCTATTGGAATATCTGAATCAGCAATAACAAGCATTTCTTCAGTTAAGCTCTCTTGNTTCTTCGTCAAGAGTGACTAATTTTTCACCTTTTTTTGCATTTCTTATAATAATTTTGCTGTTATTTATTTTTTCGTAATCAAATGCATGCAAAGGTTGTCCAAGCTCAAACATTACGTAATTTGTTATGTCTACNATATTGTTTATGGGGTTTTCACCAATAGAAATTAATGCTGATTTTAACCATTCAGGTGACTCTTGAATTTTTACACCATCAATTACTGCTCCTATATATCTTTTACATAAATTCTTTGCCTCAATATCAATTTCTAAATTATCTGATGATTCAGCAGATTGTTTATTAAACACTTCTATATTTTTTAAATTGTTTCCTGTAATAGCAGCAACCTCTCTTGCAATACCATATATCCCTAAACAATCTGGTCGGTTTGGTGTTAATTCAAAATCAATAATCGTGTCAGAATAATAATCTTCAAGTTTTCTTCCAATTTCAAAATCTTGATTTAAGTCCAAAATTCCATCATGGTCATCTCCTAAACCTAATTCAAGTGAAGAGCATATCATNCCATTTGAAACTTCACCTCTAATTTTTGATTTCTTTAAAGTTTCCATCTTTTTACTTTTAGGACTGAATAATTTAGATCCGACTGGTGCAAAAGCTACTTTTTGATCTACATACAGGTTGTTGGCTCCACAAACTACATCAAGCAATTCACTGCCACCTGAATTTACTTTTACAAGATTTAATCTGTCAGCATTTGGGTGCTTGGAGACTTCTGATACCTGCCCTACTATAATGCCTTCCCAGTTTCCTTGAGTTTGAACAGATTCGACTTCAGTTCCTGCTAAAGTCAAACGATGAAGCAAATCATCAATGCTTCCTTCATCAACTTTAATATATTTTTTTAGCCAGCTAATTGGTACTTTCATAATTTCCTAAAATTGCTCTAAAAATCTCAAATCATTTGAATAAAATAATCTAATATCGTCTATATTGTGCTTTATCATTGCAATCCTTTCAGGACCCATTCCAAACGCAAATCCCGATAAATTTTTATCCTTATATCCTGCTTTTTCGAAAACCTTTGGATGAACCATTCCTGCACCTAAAATTTCTAACCATTTACCTTCCCAATAAATTGACATATCGACACCAGGTTCAACGAATGGAAAATAATCACATCTAAATCTAATTTTTGTTTCACTTCCAAACATTTTTTTTGCAAATTCATACAAGGTTCCTTTTAAGTCAGAAAAAGTTAAATTTTTATCAACAGCCAAACCTTCAACTTGATAAAAGTGCCATTCATGAGTAGAGTCTGTTGCTTCGTATCTATAACACTTTCCTGGAACAATTACTCTTATTGGAGGGTCTTGATTTTCCATTATTCTTGCTTGAACAGGTGAGGTATGAGTCCTTAAAAGCATTTTTTCACCATTCTTGTTGATTTTTTCATCTATCCACATTGTGTCCCACATATCTCTAGCCGGATGATCTTCAGGAATATTGAGCATATCAAAATTATATTTATCTAACTCAATTTCAGGACCTTCTGCGATTTGAAACCCTAAAGAAACAAATGCCTTTCTTATTTCCCTCAGAGTTAATGTAACAGGATGAAGCTTTCCCATTGAAATATGCCTACTTGGCAATGAATAATCTTCAGATGATTTTGAAGTCCCAATTGTTCCCGAAATTCGATTTTTTGTATCCTTAAACTTCCCTTCCAATTCGATTCTTGTTTTATTCCCCAGAGATCCAACAACTTTTTTTTGATCCTGATCAAGATTCTTAATATTCTTCAAAATATCAGAAAGTTCAGACTTTCTACCTAAATAATTTACTCTCCAATCTTCAAAATCTTTGTCTGAAACACACGATTTTAAGTCATTTTCAGCTTTGATTTTCAGTTTTTCAATTTTTTCAATCAATTTTTCCTTGAGCTTTCTTTTTTAAATTATTTAATTTAAAGATTGCAAACTTAAATGTAGCATAATTACTACAAGTTGATTTTTATACATTATAGTTGAACATTCAAGTTTATTTAAGTACAATTCTAGTATATTAATTTAGATGTAAATCGACGTTACTCTAAGATTGGACTAGGAGGTCTTTAAATGAAGTTAACAGCGTACAGTGTTAAATTAAAGAAAGTTGTTGAAATTGCTAACCCTAAAATAGTTACAATGAAGAATGGCCGAAAGGCAGTTCAAGGTGTAGCTGCTGAGGATCCATCTTCAAAAGTATTTAGAATACTTAGCGACAAAGATGTTGCTGAAGTTGAAAAGCAAATAGGCTAACTCGACTATTTAAACAAAATTTAAAGCGACCCACTTTAATCGTGGGTCGTTTTTATTGTTGGGAGTAAATATGGAAAAAGTTTTACTTGGTAAAACAGGTCTCAAAGTTAGCAGGCTTGGCATTGGTTTNTCTGAAATAGGTTCAAGCAATAANGAAACTTCAAAAGAAATTCTTCATACCGCATTAAATAATGGAATAAATTTTTTTGATACATCCTCTTGCTACGGCAAAAGTGAAGAATTTGTTGGTGAAAATTTATCTAAATACAGAAACGATATTATTTTAGCTTCTAAATGTGGGCATTCTTCAAGATTTGATTCTAGTTTTCCTGATTGGAGCTATGAAGGCATAAAAAAAAGTATCGATAGGAGCCTTACTCTTCTTCAGACAGATAGAGTAGATATCATGCAACTACATTCTTGTGGTGTTGATACCTTAGAAAAAGGAGAGGTGATAAAAGCTCTTGAAGAAGCAAAGTCTGATGGNAAAATTATTCATCTTGGNTTTAGCGGTGATAANGATGCTGCTATTTGGGCTGCTGAAAGTAACAAGTTTGAAACTATACAAACCAGTTTTAATTTGGTTGAACAAAAAGCAAGATATAAATTATTTGATTTGGTTGATAAAAATGAATTAGGTCTTATTGCAAAGCGACCAATTGCAAATGGAGCTTGGAGAGCAAATGAAAATCCAAATGTTCACTCTGCTCCAACTAATTATGCAGAAGAATATTTTAATAGAGCAGGGATAATGACTGGAGAGGGAAGTATTATTAATGAGCCAAAAGACAGAATTATGACCTCGATGGGTTATACATTTAGCTTTAATGATATAGATGTTGGTATAATTGGAACACAGAACCCTAAACATCTTTTGAGTAACATAGATATGTATGAAGAATGTCTTGAAATGCCAAAAGGAGTTGTAAATGAATTGAACAACAGGTTTGATAAATTCGGTAAAAATTGGGATCAAAGAACATAAATGGATAAAAAGAAAAGAATATTAACTGGAATAAGACCGACTGGAGCACTTCATCTTGGTCATTACGTAGGCGCATTAGAGACATGGCTGGAGTTTCAAGACTCTTATGAATCTTTCTTTCTTATAGCAGACTACCAAGCTCTTGGGGATAATTTTGATGATATAGATAAAATAACTGATTCTGTTAGACAGGTTGCAATTGACTGGCTTTCAGTTGGATTGGACCCAAATAAAAGTAACTTTGTTATTCAAAGCTATGTTCCTGAACACGCTGAACTTACTATGCTACTAAGTTTTGTAACTCCACTAGGNATGCTCGAGAGAAATCCAACTTTAAAAAGTGAAATAGATCAACTTGCAGTGGAGAAAAGAACTGTAGGATTTTTTAATTATCCTATGAGTCAAGTAGCTGATATTTTACTTCCTAGAGCTGATTTAGTTCCTGTAGGAGAGGATCAGGCCCCACATATAGAAATGACTAGAGAAGTTGTAAGAAAATTTAATAGAATCTTTGAACCGATATTTAGTGAGCCTGGTATAAAAATTGGAAGGGTGCCAAGACTCAAAGGGACTGATGGTGGCAATAAAATGAGCAAATCGAAAGGTAACGTCATAGAGCTTAGGTTTTCAGAAGACCAAGTAAATAAAGCTGTTATGTCAATGTACACTGACCCTAACAGATTGAAGGCAACTGACCCTGGAACAGTAGAAGGGAACCCTGTTTTTGAATATCATGACGCCTTCAATGACGATAAAGAAAAAGTAGAAGATTTTAAAATAAGATACAGAGAAGGAAAAGTTGGTGATGTGGAAGTTAAAAAAGATTTAGCTATTGCAATAAATAATTTTCTGCGACCAATTAGAGAAAAGAGAGACTATTATGAAAAAAATCCTAAATTGGTTGAAGAAGCATTAATGGCAGGGACAGATAATGCTAGAAAAATTGCTGATGAAACGATGAGAATGGTTAGGTCTGCAATGAAAATAGATTCATATACTTCAAGATGGTAGAAAATATTCAAGCAGATATTTCAATAGAACTTTTTAATGATTTATCAAAAAATTATAATTTAATTCCTATATATAAAGTAATTGAAAAAGGCAAAAAAACACCTGTTTCTGTTTACAAAAATTTGAAAAATCATGCAAACACATTTCTTTTAGAATCTGTGGAGGGTAATAAAAATTTTGCAAGATATAGCTTTATTGGATTTAACCCTAATAAAATTATTAAAACTGGAGATAAAGAGAAATTTAAAAAAATTGATCCATTAAATAAACTTGAAAAACAATTAGAAAATATAAAAACTCCAAAGCTAGAAGGATTGCCAGAATTTAATAGCGGTGCTGTTGGATTTATTTCTTATGAAGCAGTAAGTTATTTTGAGCCCAGCATCAATAAAATTGAAGATCAAACATCTTATTTTCCTGAAAGTATATTTTTTATCACAAGTTCATTAATTATTTTTGACAATGAAGACAATAAAGTTTTTATTATTTCTCATGCCGACTTGAGAGATTCAGAAAATTTTGAAAAAGAATATGAGAAATCAATAGATGAAATAAAAACTATATCTCAAGTGATTGAAAGTTCATTAGATATTGAAGAGGAATTTAAAGATACAGATAATGATAATGTTTCTCTCAAAGTAAATTATTTGACACCAAAAGAAGAGTTTATGAATTCTGTTGAAGAAACAAAGAAGCTTATCTATTCTGGTGAAATGATACAGGCAGTTTTATCTCAGAAAATAACTGTTGAGGTAGAAGCGCAACCAATAGATATCTTTTCTTCATTAAGAAAAATTAATCCTTCTCCATACATGTTTCTTTTAGATTGTGATGAATTTAAAATTATTGGATCTTCGCCAGAATTACTAGTAAAACTTCAAAATGGAAAAACGGAAGTGCATCCTATTGCTGGAACAAGGCCTAGAGGAAAAAATGAAAATGATGACTTGGAGAATGAGCAAGATTTATTGAGGGATGAAAAAGAAATTGCTGAGCATCTAATGTTGCTTGACTTGGGCAGAAACGATCTTGGTAGAATAGCCAAACCAGGCACAGTTAAGGTCACCCAACAAATGGAAATAGAAAGGTATAGCCATGTGATGCATATTGTTTCTCATGTTGAGGCAGATATAGATAAAAGTTTTAATGCTTTTGATGTTTTAAGATCAGCATTTCCAGCTGGAACAGTAACAGGTGCCCCTAAAGTTCGGGCAATGAAATTAATATCTGAAAAAGAAAAATATAAAAGAGGGCCTTATTCAGGTGCAGTTGGATATTTTTCATACGATGGGAACATGGATACAGCAATAGCTATCAGAACAATTGTTTTAAAAGATAATCTAGCAATTCTTCAAGCGGGTGCAGGTATTGTTGCTGATTCTGATCCTGAGTCAGAACATAACGAATGTTTAGCAAAAATGGGAGCATTAATTAAAGCCTTAGAACATGCAGAAAACTCAACAAAGAGATAACTATTTAGTTACCCCAAATAAAAAAGAATATCAAACAATTTCTCCAAAATATCAAAGTATTTTTTTATCTTTAAAGATAAATAACTTTAATTTAAATCCTTTAATAGTTCACAAGATAATGAGATCAGAAGATTGCTTTTATATGCAAAAAACACATCCTGGAGAAAAAGAACCATATGAAACAATTATGGGGCACAAAATTTCAGAAGCCACTAGGACTAATGGAACAAATCCAATAAAAGAAATTAGAAAATTAATCAATAAAAATAAATCATTAACTTATTGTAGTGAAAATAAACATTCTGGATTATTCTCTTATTTTTCTTATGAATGTTTTAGAGCATATTAAAAATATAAATAATT
>FUFK010040431.1_pt1 | contig 18543 bp, 20 predicted proteins | sample 1021851 | NCBI WGS metagenome assembly FUFK01 (sample SAMEA51879418, study PRJEB19060) | metagenome
TTCTTTTAAAAATAGAACTTGCGTTTGTAAACCATATAGGTCTTTTCATTGTAGAATCTAAATAACTATACATAACAGATCTTGTATTGGCATTAGATGTTGAAGTTGGATAAAACCACATAACTTCACCAAACAAGTTGTTTACTCCAGCATATATCAATTGATTAGATGTAAGATTTAAATCATTATAAACATAATCTTCAACCAAACAATCCATAGATTCTAGCTTACCAGTATATCTAAAGAAACCATTTTCAGACATCCAGTATGCAGCACCGTCAACTTCTACAGCTGCGTTCATACCTATCAATCCACAGTTAGTACCAACTTGCTCAAAAGCAAACACAAAATCTCCACCAACAAAACGCATGGTAAATAAAGCTGTGTCTGTCCAAACATAGATTGCATTTCTACCAAGTTCAGCTCCCATGATCCGTGATCCGTCGGCCAGTCTTTGTGTACCNGCACTATTNGTTGCTGTTGGTNNNTAAGTNTTTATATCTTCTTGNTTNGAGAATCTAATAAACATATCNTCTTGTGNAGNTTTATCACCTATAGTTGTTTCTGTACCAAAAAATACCAAGTGACGATCCGGTGTAGATACTAACATATCTCTAGATGCGGTTGGCGCACCAGTTATAATTGTAGCTCTTGTTGCTGTTGCATTTGATGCGTCTGCATCCCACTGAAAGCATTCTCCATTATGTATAAGTGCAATAAGTGTACTACCTAGATTGTCCAATGACCATAAACCAGGATCTGTAACTTTATCTGTGTTGGCTGCAGGTGATCCCCATCCAGTCCAAGAAGATGTATTAGTTACAGTTGCCCCATTAGAATGCGATGACCTAGTAGAGCCTCTTACAGCTCTGGTAATACCTGTTAATTTTGAACCTGTAATTCCAGTGTACGATATTTCTTCTGCTCCTACTTGAACATAATTTGTACCTGAAGTTGGAAAACCTGTAACACTATTTAACGTTATTTCTGTAGCGGATCCGTTATTACCATTAGTATCATCAGCTAGTGCACCATCTAAAGTTGTTGTAGCACTACCTAAAACTGAACCACCCCACAATGCTATACCCCAACCAAACGCTCCAACNTGTTCTGCNGGTCCTACGTGATANTANTGNTAATAAGTAATACCNCCAGAAGTNGTTGCACCACTTCCTGTTTCAACACTTGGCATNGTAATAGTNATNGTAGTNGNNNTNGGTACANNTGTTACCATAAATTTTTTATCAGCAAAATCAGAAGCTCCAAAATTAGAATTAGTTATAGCTGAAAATGTAGAAGCATCACCAAATAATATAATGTCTCCTGCTTGAAAATTATGAGAACCAGGAAAAGTTATTGTTACTTCTTTGCTGTTATTAGTTGTGCTAAAAGCATTAGTAATTGCTGTACCTGATGGATTAACTAAAGGATGTATATCATAGTAAACCCCTCCAGAATATACATATAAAATTCTATTTGTACCTATAGCTGCAAATTTAGTTGAGGCCGAATTAATAAAATGATGTAAACCTCTTGCAACACCAGTGAGTTTTGATTCTCCTAATTGATTCCAACCACCTATTTTTTCTGGTGTACCATATCTAAAACGTACATTTTGACCATCCGTCCATTGAGACTCGGCTCCAGTAGGTGTAACTTGTTTGTTGAATCCTGGTAAAAAACCTAACTTTTGTAGCATATTAAAAACCTGTTTATTAGGTGTTATATCAGATTGTGGGTGATTTCAATAGGTTTTAAAGCAGAGGGAATCTGTGGTGGATCATCCCCCTGCAAGCCTAATGTATAGACTATTTTTTAGATTTTGTCAATGTAGATCCTTTAAACCAAGCTGGTAAACCTAGTAAAGGTCTTTTATCTAAATAATTTTCTTTAGCAGTTTTTGAGTTAGCTTTATTATAATGTAAAAAAACTTGTCCACAATCTTTACCAGTAAATTCTTCTCGCCAATGTTCTAAATCACAACCAGAATATATTAACATATCACCTGGTTTAAGGTCTACTTTAACACCAGCCTGACCTTTTTTTCCAGTTGGGTCCAGATAGATAGGCCATGGATCGCCACCTAAATTTAATGTAGTAGATATTTCACAAGAATATCTATCTTTGTGTCTAGCTAGCACATCACCTTTTTTATATATTCTTGCATAAGAGTATGTTTCACTTAATTTTAAACCTGTATGTTTTTCCATAACAGGTTTTACTTGTTGTAATAAAGTTTCCATTGCCATGTCTGCATAGTGTGAATAAGTATTTGGAACTTGTGAGTCGTTCCATATACCCCAATATTCTGTAAATGGTGAAATGTATTTTGAATCAAATAATACTCTTGCAACATTTCTTTTATTTAAAAAATATTTGTATACAAAATCGGCTAACTCTTTTGAGATAGCTTCTTTTAAAACACTATATTTATTTTTTTTAAACGACATTTAACACTCCTTTTGGTATAGCCTGACAATTCCAATGTATAAACCTAAACGGTTCATAACCCATATCTGTTATATATTGATGAGGCATGTATGAGGGAAAAAATATCATTTTACCAGGACGCACCTTATAGTTAATTTGTGAAGAGGCGTATGTTACATTTTTTTTATCTTTTTCTGGTAAAAGATTCATTAAATTACCGGGTCTCGGATCTTCAAACAATGGCATTGAGGTTGCCTCACTAGCTTTTAAAAAATAAAAACCAGATATGTGACCATTCCAATGTGTGTGTAAAGTATGATAACCTGCACCTTTTTGTGCAAATTCTTGCACCCATAATTCTGTAATAAATACTTGATAATTTGTTAAATCAAAACCCATTTCTATTAATAAATTATGTGCAGTTGCACCAACATAATCTTGTAATTTTTTAAAGTTAGGATCACCTATTAAAGTTGTAGAATGAAATACATGACCCATGTCTCCTTTGTTACCAAACTTTTTGTTACGTTCATCAATAGCTGGTTTTAAATTTTTCTTTGCTACATTGATATATGGATCTGATGCTTTGTTTAATGAATCAACAAAACTTTTTTCTTCTGCATACCAAATAGGACATTTAAATAAATCTTCTCTTATTAATTGTGTTGGATATACAAGAGGGTTTACTTTTTGTTTTTTATTTTTTTTCTTTTTCATATTTCTCCTTTATCGAAATGGCCATCCTAAATTCCAAATGACTAAACTTTTTCTTTCACCACTTTTAACTGGACATACTCTATGCCATACAAATGAAGGAAATACAACTAAAGACCCTTTAGGTAATATTTCTTTACATTTAACTGTTTTTCTAGGTTTATCGGGATCGTTTGCTCTAAAATCAAATTCTAATTCTCCACCTTTATATTCTTTGGGATCAGAAAGAGTTACCGTAACAGATAGTTTTCTAATCTTTCCATGATCAGGTAAGTTTGTATTATCTCGTACATATGGTTTATCCCAACTATCACAATGCCAATCATAATATTGACCTTTTTTATATTTTGTAAACTGACAAGCTTCTGAAAAATCCCATTGGAAATTCCAACCCGCACTTGCATTTGCTTGATGTACATAAGGTTGTATTTCTTTATATACCCATCTATCACTCATCCACACAATATTAGAATCTCTTTTCTTTTTTAAATCTTTAATTTGTTTTTGATTTAATTTTTTATCACCAAACCCACCAGTAACTGCCATTTGATCTTGAATAGATTTTCCATATTTTGAAATTTCATCACAAATTCTATGTGGAATAGCTGATTGAAAATACCAATAATAATTTGTAAGGTTCATATATCTTTATGAACTTAATATAGCATTCATTATAAATTAATCAACTGTTAAAGTACCACTAGCAACAAAATGAGCTACTCCACCTGATGGCGTTGCTACTAAATTATTGGATGAACAAACTGATACAAAAGGAAATGCTGCACTAGGGATTTTAACTAAAACAACACCTGATCCACCATTTCCTAAACAGCCTGGATAGTACATTCCTCCACCACCACCTGAGTTTGCTACTCCAGTTTTAGCAGGGGCTGGTGAACCTCCACATGGAGTATTTCCTCCATTACTACCAGTTCCACCACCACCTATTCCACCAGCAAATGATGCAGCAGGAGCAGGGTTTGGATTTTCTGCTCTTCCTCCACCACCTCCTGAAAAGTAACCTTCACCCGGACCTGTTACAGGATAATAAGGTTGGGGAGCGGCTCCAAAAGTAGGTATAGCACTTTTTCCAGCACCACCTGCCGCATCACATCCCGAATTACCTCCACCACCTCCACCACCACTATTGTTATAAGTAACTGGTGAGTTTCTGTTTCCTGGTGCTCCATTATGTCCTTGTGGTCCTCCTAATGGAGCTGGTATTGAAGGAGTGTTTCCACTTCCACCAGTACCTGTACCCATTCCACCACCACCACCAGATCCTCCAGGAAGACCATTTATTGTAGGAGCAGAAGCTGATCCTCCAGCACCACCTCCTGTAGATGTAATACATCCAAAAACTGAATTCGAACCACTTGTTCCTCTAACTGTATTTCCTGGTGAACCAGCAGTTCCGCCAGCACCGATGGTAACTGTATAAATTCCAGGGACTGCAGGTTGGCAACTTAATATTCTATAACCACCTCCACCTCCACCACCTTCTGCACCAGCACCACCACCAGCTACTACCAATAAATCATAGTTAAAAGCTCCGATAGATGGTTTAGGCCATGTTCCTTGTTTCTTGGCTTGAAATTGACTTTGCATTGACCACACACCACTTGCCCTGTTTAATTCTTTTATGATAACTATTCCTGAGCCGCCTGCTCCGCCTGCATTCGGAGAACCATTAGCACCACCACCTCCGCCACTTCCAGTATTGGTTCCTCCTGCTCCACCTGCTCCACCACTTCCTGGACCACCAGCACCTCCACTTCCTGTACCACCAGCACCAGGAGTTGCTCCTTGAGATGTGCCACCACCTCCTCCACCACCAGCGTAAACACCACAGTTTGGTGCTCCTGGAAAATCAGGACTTACATCTGTTCCAGCTCCACCAGCTCCTGAAGCACACGTTGTTGCATCAGATCCAGCAGCACCAGCACCACCACCTCCACCACTTCCATACTTAGGTGCAGTTTGCCCATTACCTCCAGGATTTCCTTGAGGTGGACTAACTGGAGGTGTATTACCAGCTGCTCCAGGATTACCATTTGTTGGTGTAGGAGTAGCGTTGTAAGGTCCACCACCTCCTGATCCACCAGCTGTAGATGATTTTCCACCTCCAGCAGATGTAATTGTTGAAAAAACTGAATCTGATCCACTAGCTGCAGGGGGTCCTCCTGATCCACCACCTCCGATTGTTGCTGTATAAGCTGTATTACCACAAACTGGTATTTCTAAATTTCTTAAACCACCTCCTCCTCCACCACCAGCAGCAGCACTAGCTCCACCACCTCCACCAGCAACAACTAAAGCTTGTACAAATCTTGTGCCTGGTTGTGTTGTTATGTCTCCTGAAGATGTTTTAGTAGTAACAGTGCATCTTCCATACGAAGTCTTATTCGTTTTTCCAATTACTCCGCCGTTTGTTGAGCTAGATCTGGATCTAGGCATTTAAGTGTCCTCCTATTCGGACACCCAAGCTGTGCCATTCCAATCGTATTTGGTAGGTGTTTCCGATTCGTCGTTTGATTTAATTGCTTCCCAACCTTGTGTGTTGTCAGCGTTATATTTTGTTTCATTCCAAGAAATAATATATCTAACATCACCTTCTTCTGTAACTGTTGGATAAGTTATAGGCGCTTTCCAGTCATCATTTGAATCTAATGACCATGAAGCATAAGGTTGTTGATTTAAAAATTTATTTTTTGCAGAATCATAAACCATTCCGATTCCTGCATATTGTTTTCTAAAATTATTGTTGTAAGAAGTTTGTTTCCAGCTTCCACCTTTAAAGAAATTTGAACACCATGTTTCTCCATCAACATGCATGTCATTATCTCCAAGAATTCCGCCGTTTGCAGGAATATCATTTCCCACAACAACGACTCTTTCTACAACTTGATGTGTATCAGAAGTGAAACCAGTTGGGTCTACTTTTGATTTTAATTCTGCGAAATGTGCCATATTTTTACTCCTTAAATAGTATATTTATAATTTAATTTTAACTAACTGTCAACGTACCAGATACAGTAAATGATGCTACTTTACACCCACCTGCTGGGGCTGGTAATGTTGCAATACTATTAGTTCCTGGTGCAACTGATGCACATGTTGATCCTGGGAATCTTACTACTACGATACCTGATCCACCAGCAGCTCCACTTGTAGGTGATCCAGCTCCACCACCGCCACCACCAGTATTAGCAGTTCCAGCGACTCCAGCCGTACTAGGATTACCACCAGCTCCACCACCACCAGATCCTCCAGCTCTAACTGAACCTGGATTAGATCNACCTCCACCACCAGCGTAAGTTACACAAGAATTTGTTATATTATTTGTTGCACCTGCGCCACCAAGACCTGGTCCACTACTAGGATAAGTAGTTCCTCCAGCAGCAGTTGCTCCACCACCACCACCACCACCTGCAGGGTCTGGACTACCAGCATTTCCTCCAGCGTTACCTTGAGGAGGAGATACAGGAGGTGTATTTCCTGCTCCACCTGTTCCATAATTACTAGGGTTTGGTATTGAACAACCATGACCTGATCCACCACCACCTCCAGATCCACCAGCGCCACCACCGATAGTTGCTGGTCCTCCATTACCACCACCTGTTGATGTTATTGCACTAAATACTGAATTTGATCCATCAGAACTTGCACTTCCACCACCACCGACTGTCACTGTGTAAGGGCCTGGATTTAAAATTATACCACACCCTTGCAAAGGACTTGGACCATAACCAGAAGCTCTATAACCTCCAGCTCCACCTCCACCATTTCTACTATTAGTACCATTACCACCACCGCCACCACCAGCGACTACTAAGAAATTTGCAATTAATGGATCACCATCTGCAATAGTTAGTGTTCCTGATGCTGTAAATTTTGCAACTTGGCAAGCATTACAATTTACTAAAGTTACTGTTGATGCACATCCTGGTGATGCACTAAAATTAATTCCGCTTGCTGGTGCTCTCGCAACCACGATACCTGAACCACCTGCTCCACCTGCTTTACAAGAACATCTTTTTCCACCACCGCCACCACCAGTATTTGCAGAACCAGAAACTGCTGTTCCTGGTAATCCTGATTGACCTGCTCCACCACCACCTGATCCTCCAGATCCTCCACCTTCTCCAGGTTCTCTAGATGATCCACCACCACCTCCAGCGTATGTTGTATCTGTTCCTGTAATTGTATTAGGTGCTCCTGCACCTCCAGCTTTTGGTCCTGAACCTGCTCCACCTGTAGCTGTAGCACCACCTCCACCACCTGCCGCTGAATCTGTAGTACCTGATGGAGAATTACCTGCTCCTCCTGGGTTACCTTGAGGTGGATCTACTGGTGGTGTATTACCTGATCCTGCTGCATTGGGTCCACAAAGACTTATTCCTCCACCACCAGAACCACCATCTCCACCAACGTAATTAGGTACTCCTGCAGGTTGATTTCCACCACGACCACCACCAGTTGATGTAAGACATTGAAACGTTGAAGGTGACCCTTGACTAGCAGTTGTAGGTCCACCCTCTGGTCCAGGTGCAACGTTAGCAGCACCTCCACCTCCAACTGTTACTGCATAACGCTCCTAAAGTTAAATCTAATGCTGATCCTTGTAATGGACTTGGGCCATACCCTGATGCACGATAACCACCAGCTCCACCTCCAGCACCACCAGATGATGATTGACCTCCACCACCACCACCAGCGACTACCATATAATCTATATCTACTAATCTTTCTGGCCATGTGCCATCTTCTACTAATTCGAGTTGTTCTTGCATAGACCAAACTCCTGATGCTTTATTTAATTCTTTAACAATAACTATACCTGATCCACCATTACCACCTTGTATTGGAGAAGCACTGCTTATTGTTCCTCCACCGCCACCACCAGTATTTGTTGTAGCGTTTCTTCCTGATTGTGCTCCATTAGTTGCATTTCCTCCACCACCAATTCCGCCAGGTCCACCAGTCGGTCCTGCGCCACCACCCCCACCACCTGCATAAACTCCACAGTTTGGTGTCCCTGGAAAGCTTGGACTAAAATCTGTTCCTGCACCACCAGTACCTCCAGTGTTTGCATCTGGTGGATTACCACCTACTGCTCCATGTCCACCACCACCTGCGGCAGTACAAGGTCTATCTGTTACGTTTCCTACTCCGCCATTGTTTCCTTCTGGTGGATCAAAACCACCAGCGTTACCAGATCCACCTGCTCTATTAATTACGTTTGAACCAGGACCACCACCAGAACCTCCTGGTGCTCCAGTTCCATCTGCATCTGGTTGGCCTCCGCCACCACCGCCACCACCTCCAGTGGTTGAATATGTTGTGCCATTAATTACGATTGAAGAAGTGCCACCTGAAGTACCTACAACTTCTGGATTACCACCTGCACCACCACCTCCAACAGTAACTGCTCCTATGTTATCACCACCTGTTGGTAAATTTGAAAGATTTCTTGCTCCACCTGCTCCACCACCACCTGCACGAGATGCACCACCACCTGCTCCACCACCACCTGCAACGATTAATGTATTAACTAATCTTGTTCCTGNTTGTGTAGTAATACTTGGTGTACTTGCTGTTTTAGTTGTAACTTTATTTTTTCCGAAAGACGTTGTGTTAGTAGGTCCAATTATTCCGCCATTTGCCATAGCCTTCTAACCTCCTACGCGTCGTCTAATACTTCATATGATATGAATAAATCTAGATCCGAAGCTGCTCCTGCTCCACCTTTTAATATATCACCTTCTCTTAAATAGATAGGTGTATCTGCCAGTACTAACGTTGCGTCAGCTGGAACAGAAACTGTTTTTGCTAAATAAACATCTGCAGCACCACTGGCAACTGTTGCACCTGAAGATGTTTGTACACTTGTGTCAATAAAAAGTGTAACGTCTGCTGCATTCGTTCCATCAACGTTTGCAACTGTAATTCTATTTATTTTAATAACCTTGTCTGCAGACACAGTCATTAAAGTTGTAGTCGTAGTAGCTGTTAAGTTCCAGCCAACCGACTCTCCTCTAATATCCGATACGTTTACTATATTTGGATTTGCCATAATTTACTCCTTTTATCCGAAAACGATTGCCATTGCAATAGCTTTTCCTATACCAATTCCAGCGTTTGCTTGAAAGGTAGGAGCGGCTCCTGCTCCGTTTGATGTTAATATATGTCCTGAAGTTCCTTCAGAAATTGCTCCAAAAGAGCCTGAACTATTGACTTGAACTTGACCAGTTGTTCCAGCTGGTGAAGTTGTACCGATTGATAAATCTTTTATGTTTGGATTTGTGCCATCATCTGCACATGCAAAAACTAATTTGTCGCCTTTATCTGTTGCTGAAAAAGTAACAGAGGTTCCACTACCAGATATATATTCAAACTCAACTTCATGTGCTCCAGAAGTTGAATTTCTTAACATATAAAAAGTTTCTACATCTAAAGGAATTCTTACATTTTGTTTTCCTGTAATTGTACCTGTAAACTCAATCATTCTAAACTGACCTGTTCCAGTTGTATTACCATCAACGATTGTTAAATCTGTGTTTTGAACTCCACCTGCAATAGATTTAGCAGCATACCCACCAGTAAGTTGTTCTATAAGTTGTAAATTTGTATTAGTCTTTGTACCCCAAGTACCAGCGTTTTCGCCGGTAACCATAAGTTCTACGCCAAGAGGTGTATAAGTAGATGCCATTGTTAAAATCTCCTAGTTTAGTCGTTTATATTGTTTATTTAGTTTTAAGTCAAACATAATTATGGTGTCTTAATTGTATATCCTGTTGAGTTTTTTGGCGTCTTAATTGAGTATCCGCCAGCAGATACTTTAGGTGTTTTTGTGGTATATCCTGTGCTAGTTTTAGGGCTAAGTTTTCCATAATATCTAAGAATTAAACCATCTCCATTAACACTGGTTGTAGCTACTTGACCTATTGGAACTACATTTAAATCTCCAGTAATTGCAACCCCTCCAACAGCGGTAGTAGCCGATTGACCAGCTAATGTATGAATAGTATTAGGTAAAGTTGTAAGCGTTCCTAAAGCTGTTGTTGCTGATACCCCTGTTATGTCATGTACTGGATCAGATGTAATAGTTAAAGAACCTACAGCACTTGTAGATGATAATCCAGAAAGACCCATTACATCAGACGGTGCTAAAGAACCTACAGCACTTGTAGCTGATAATCCTGAAAGACCTACTGAATGATCATCTTCTGTTAATAAACCTTCAGAGGAAACTAAACCTAGACCTGGAAGAGTAATTGTAGCATCAGTAGAAACATCTGCAAAAGCGTTTACTGAAACTGTTGCACTTAAACCAGTTAAACCTACTACATCTGCTGGTGTGACAGATCCTAAAGATGTAGTCGCTGATAAACCAGTTATATTAAATATTGCTGATTCAACAGTACCCCATCCATTTTCACCCCAGTTAAGTGTACCCCAACCAGGTTTTGTTTCTACTTCTAAACTTCCTATAGCAGTTGTTGCTGATAATCCTGTAAGTTCAACAATAGGTGTATCACCCCAAGCTTGATAACCCCAAGTCCTACGTCCCCATCCAGTTTCAACTATATTTGTATCACCCCAATCAGCTTGTCCAAAATAAGAACGACCCCAACCATCAGTGTTAGCTTCTCCACCCATACCAGAGTGATTAGTACAATAATAATATAAAGTTGATGGTGCACCTGCAGCTACTTCAATTTGTGTATAAGCTCCGGAGTTTCCGGGTATACCAGATGTAGTTACACCAGTATTATAAGGAGTTGAGTTTCCGCTATCGCTTGAAAATCTAAGTGGGTGATTAAGATTAGTATTATCTGATTGATCAAATTTATAAGTAAGACCAGCACCAATCATTACGGTGTCTTGTTGAACTCCATCAATATAGTATTTACCACCAGCAACTGTTACGGTGAATGTCTGAGCTATTGACATAAGGACTTTCTCCCTATGCTATCTGAATGATTGCGTTTCCTGCTGTTTGAGCTGGGAACTGAATTGTAAAAGTTCCGCTTGTTACAGTTTTGTCTGAACCAAAATTAATTGCACAAACTGCTCTGTTTGTTGTGAACCCTGTAATTGAAGTTGTATTATAAATTAAACACCCTCTTGCTGTAAAAGACGCCGATGATCCCCAAGTTGTGTCATTAAATTTTACACACGCTGTGTCACCAGATAAAACTGGATCAGCACTTGCAACTAAAGTATTTCCACCACCTGTATAACCAGATGAAGTTGTTGTTACTTCGTATGTATTTGTTGGATCAGCTGTTGCATCTGCAGGTGCAGTGTAAGCTGTAGTTGATTTACTTAATGTTGCTGAGTCACTAGAATATAATGCTATTTTGAATGTATTACCTGTAGGTGCTCCACTTGAATCGTTAAAATTATGTCCACCTTGTAAAATTTCTGTTTTAAAACTATTACATATTGCCGATGTTATTGTCATAAAAATCTCCTAATTACTGAGGCGCTGACTCGATTGGAATACGTATAGTACCATCCGTGTAATCGTCTCGTCTTCTTCTTCCAAGTTGCATTGCTGCAAACTTTTGTAGTTCAGTTTTATACTTTCCCTCATATAATGTCAACATATCAGTCGGACCTTTTAAGAATCCATATGCCTCTACTAAACATGCATATAACAGTCCTTGAGGAAAATAATTACTTACATAAGTTCCACTAGTATTGGTTTCTAAGCCTGTTGGCATAGCATTATAGTGAATAATGTATTTATAATTTTGATCTGGTGTAGGAGCTACATAAATTGCTCCTGACGTAGCCGTGCTAGTTCCTGTAGTAGCACCACCAAACATAGAATAATATTTAGGAAGTCCTGTTGTATCTTGACCTGCGGAACCTCCTTCAGTTCCTGTTAATTCTCCAACATATTCAGATATAAAAGTTTGGTCTCGTCTTTCTAACCATACTCCCTCTCCTGTAGTAGCTGTTGTTGAATCGTAAACTTGAATACCTCTAACAAACAATAAACCAGCAGGCATTGTAATCGAATTAAAATCTGTAGCAAATTGTGCTTCTGCTTGAATTCTGTCAGAATCCATAGGACAATCTAAATTAATTCTATGTTCTGCATTACGAAGAAAACCATTTATGACAGCAGCTGTAAACACATTGCTATCTACTTCTGTATAATTTCTAATATCTGTTGTTAAATCTGAATAACTATACGCCATAATTAACTTCTATCATTTATCGGTCCAATTGTACATTGAAAACCGCCTCCTGTTGCCGTGCTAGCTGCGTTTGAAACAAGGGGCACGGTAAATGAATTATATTGTGTTTCTGTTTGAGTTGGTTGTGGACCAACAACTATAGTTGTAGCTACAGCTGTAGCTAAATAAGATCCAAATACTTTAGCACCACTGTCATGACTTCTTGCTGTTGTAGGAGTTAATGTTTCACCTCTGTACGGCGCAGATGTTCCACGTGTACAACCAGTCAAATCATTACCAGCTTTACCCGTATATTGAATTACTTCATTTAAAAATTTTCCGTAATTTGTTGTATTAGGTGTGTTGTCAAATTTTTCTATCATAATAAAACCAGCAGTTGGAAACTGACTAGCATCTGTCAAAGTTATTGTTGCAACAGAATCATTTATGTTTCCATTTAATGTTGTTTCTAATTCTAATGTTGACACAGCAACACCACCTACAGGAACTTTTACTTCTCTAAATCTTACATAAGTTGTTCCAGCGTTAAAACCATTATTAGGAAAAGACACACTTAATGTCCCTGACGCTGCTGTTGTTGTAAACGGATCGTTTGGTAAAATATCTTCTACCGGAAATTCTGTTCTTGCAGGTCTTGCATGTTGTAAACCTTGTGGGTCTGCTCCTACAGGATGTGGTTGTAATTGTGGTTGTTTAGGTTCAAATTCAGAAATATGTACCCAAGCTCCAGTCCATTCTTTAACCATTTCATTGTATGGAAATGCTGCACCTGATCTATCTGATATTGCTAATGCTCTACTGCCTTTTGAAAATCGTGCCATTATACATTTGGATAATAGGTTTTCGGTGTAATATACGTACTTGCCGCTGATCCATCCTCCGATAGTGCTCTTGCTAATTCATCTTCATAAAGCAATTTCATTTCTTGTACTCTTTGTGGTGCAAACTTCATTGCTAAATAATAAGATAAACCTGATACCATACAAGGAACAAATCTAAATGGTGTGTCACTTGCATTTGTATANGCTCCTGCATCTTGAATTCTTCTTACATAATATACATTAAGAAAATTACTTGCTGCTGTTGCATTTGGTAATGGATAAATAGTTATTGTAACNTTATCTATAAATCTTTGAACCCAGAATTGTGAAGGNGTTCCTTTTGATGCTTTGTTTGCAGTTGCTGAATATGCATCTCTNGCAACTTTTGTTAAACCAATATCTGATTGATTTGTAGTATTATAATTTTGTCTGTAAGTAACATTTAAAATATCTGAAATACCATAAACATTTGCTGTAGGCACAGTTGTAGCTTGTGGTGGTTCTCCTCCCCCAGGAACATCGCTTGAGTTTCTGTAAAAAGTATAAACACCAGAACCTTCTGCTGTAGCATCAATATTGGTAGTAGAGCCTTCAACTAAATTTATATTAGTATTTCCTACTTCCCAAAAATGTATTCCTCTGTTACCCCATTCTTGAAAAAGAATATTTAATGATCTTCTTGCAGTTTTAATTTGATGACCTGCAGTTCCAACCAAACCTATTCTCTCGTATGCATCAGCGATTATTTCATCAATAGAAAAATTCTGATCAAAAGAGTAAGACGAGGATGTTGTATTCGCCATTTAATCTCCTATCCAGCGTAAAAAACTACTATCTGATCAAAATCTCCTACAGTGTAAGTAACATACATTCCGTCTACTAGTTTTGCTCCAGTTCCATGAGCAGAAAATGGACCGTTGTTTCCTCCAGAAGTTCCGCTTGATTTATCAGTAGCAAGAACTGTTCCTGCAGTTCCACCAGTTCTAAAACTACATGTTCCAGCGCTTCCGCCTGACGTAGTTCTAAAACTANCAAAAACTCCACCGCCACCAATTTTTGATCCAGCTTCAGTTCCAAAACCAACTGTTATATTAGCTGCTGGTTGTGCACTCATTTCAACCGCAGTTACAGTTAAAAATATTTTAGTGCCTGCTGTTGCTGTAGCAGATCCAGGTAAAGTTATTACTTCAGTTTGAGATGCTCCGTCGACATCAGTCCCAGTAATAGTAGCTGTTTTTCCACTATCTCCAGATCCTGTAGTCGTAACAGTAACNTTTCTTCCGCCACCATTNTGATNAGATGATAAAGATGTTTGTGCCATAGTTGCAGATGTNTTAGGTCNNGCTGCTGTAACAAAGTAATCAGGATCAGCTGTTACTGCATCACTTACACGTACCCAGTTNTTTAAAACAATTGACATATTTTTTTCTCCTTAAAATTTAAGTGTGGGCCGAAGCCCACACTAAATTAATTATTAGCTTAAGTTTCTGTTTTGTAAATACAATACAGTTGCTGTAGCTGCACCAGCACTTGCTGCACTTCCAGATTGATTGTAAGTAGCTACGACTTGAACGTCTGAAGTACCTACATCAATTAAGTTTCCAATTTGAGAAACATCTGATGTAGCAAGAACTCTTGCTTGAGAACCAGCGGCTAATGCATCCGCATATTTATCAGCAGTTGTGCCATCTCCAAAATCAATTGTATTAGTTGTACCTGCATTAAAAGCAGTTGTTACATCCAAAGTAATTTGAAAGATTTGACTGTTTGCTGGTAAAGTTGCAATAGTAGTTGTAGTACCATCTGCAGCATAAACAATATTCGCAGATTGTGCCATTAATACAAAACCTGTGTTTGCAACGTCAGTTCCTACAGTTGAACCTGTAGTATTTCTTATCGTTCCCGCTTTTACTGGTCCCGAAAATGTAGTATTTGCCATAATTTTATCCTCCTAGTTATGATACATAGTCTCTAGGCCGTCGACTATACGCGTCTACGTATCGTTTTAAAATTGTATAGTAAAAAAACTATATACTACATTTTAGTAGAGTGCAAGAGAGCCTGTAATGTGAATTGAATTTATTCAACGATGTAGCTTTTTTATTAAGTAGCTACAGAAACTTGTGGAGCAGCGTTTTCCACCTTGTTTAACAGATGCTCTTTTTTAGCTTCTGCTATTTTTATATGGCTAATTACTTCTCTGACTTTTCTGTCAATCTTAACCATGTTTAAGGTATATCTACCTTCTTTAAGATGCTCCTGCTCCCATTCTAGATCCAGACCTTTCTTCTGTGTGTAAAGGTCGTTTAGATGTGTTTGCATCTCCATTTATAACCTCCTCATAGGTTATTCTGTTTACCCTTGGATCGTGCATCTCTCCAAGAGACTCCCACTTTATATCATTTTTTCCAAGTTTGTCAATGATAGCATTTTCTATGTCTATGGGACCGTCCAAAGATTCTATAATAAAATCTCCATACATTTTGTAAGCAAATATTTGGACTCTAAATTTTTTCATATATCTCACCAGTTTGTTGAATAAATGGGGCCGTTTTAAGGCGGCCCCATAAATTAATGTAGATTATACACCTTCGCAGCCGAAGATACCTCTATAGTCAGAACATCCGTAGACGTATCTTTCTCTAGCTTTGTATCTTACGTTACCTGTATCGAAGTCACCTTCCATTGAAGTTGTCAATGGAGTTCTTTCAAAGTGCTTCATACCATTTGGAACATCCGTAATAATGTACCAAGAATCAGCGTCAGTTAAGAAATGGTTCACTCTGTAACCTTGAGGAATCATTCCCATTGAGTTGATTGCATTGATGTCATTATCAGCTGTCTGAGTTCTACCTTGAGATTTCATCAATCTCTCAGCGTTGAACTGGTTCGCAGAAGGAATTATCATTTTAACTCCTTTAGCTGCGATTCTTAAACCTCTCTCATCAGTAAAAGCAGCGATATCAATCAGTGCTTGTTCTAATGAAGTTTCGTTTAAGTCAGCTTGAGTGCCTAGCGTGTTAGCTACATCAGTTCCACTTACTGTAGGGTGATCTGTAGCAAATAAATTTTTGCCATCACCTGTTTGGAAAGCCGATGCTGCTGCAACCCCTGGTAAACCATTGTTTAAAGGTGCTGCTGCTTTAACCTGCTTAGCATTGCTCATGGATCTTGCTAAAGCTTTTGTGTATCTAGAAGAAAGNCTGTCATAAAGGTTGTCCTCTATTGCTTCTTCTGTAATTGCAAAAGCTAATGCAATTGTTTCCATAGTGTAACGAGCAGTGTAAGTCTCTTGCGCTTGATCGTATGAAACGCCTTGACCTTCTGCTTTTACATCTGCGTTAGCAAAACCAGATAACATTACTTCCTCTTCGAAAGCCCTGTCACTTGATTCTGTGTTGTATATTTCGGCAGACTCATTGTCATACCTTTTGTACTCCAGCCCGAATAGTGCATTCAGGCCTGGTTCTAGTTCTTTAACTAGCTGTGCTCGTGATATTGCCATTTTATGCTCCTATTATGTATCCATGACCAAATCATTTATAGCTTGTACAACTCTAACTGTAGCATAAGCTGCAGTTACGTCGTTGTTCTCAGGATCCTCTGCGTCACCTAAGTACCTAAATGAATTTGCTAGTTGCATGTGAACCAGCTGAGACTTTTAGCGTAGAAGAAGATCTTCCGCCAGAAGCAGTTCCTGATGTAGCCGAAACGTTCATTCCATAAGTTTCCATGATTTTAGCATGAGAAGCAGGAACGTTCGCTGCGATTTGTGCATCAGTTACTACATTGTAAATCTGGAATGGATTATCCATTACATACGCTTTAATGTCTTCACTGTTTGCTGGAGTAATACCACCTGGATAATAATTTACCCAAGTTGGCTTTAATGTAGTTGCATCGTTGTAGAAACAACCATTGAACACACCCTGTGTAGGGTTTGTTACAGCTGCCTGNGCNGTTACGACATAACCAGCAGTGATTCTTACGAGTTCACCGTTGTATATCGCTGTAGCATCTGCAGCATCTATCCAGTATTTGCCTTGTCCTGAAGTAGCGGGAGTNGATCCCATTACGCCAGAAGCTTCTAGACCAAAACCGGCTGTTTGTTTGTTAGCCATAGTGCTTACTCCTTAATGTACCTGCCGTCGTTAAACGGCCTCCAGTACGGGTTTATATTAAACTATCGATAGTTTGGGAATTACTTCTTAGTACCACCGAAAGTGTGCTTTGAACTTCTATCAACTTTGATAGGCATTCGTTTGTCTTGGTCCTTCAGAAGATCGTTTTCAATTGCNTCGTCTTGTCCTTCAGAAAGTGTTTTCTGATATGAACTTCGAGCAGTCGCGAGTTCTTCGGGTATCCTTGCCAAGAGCAAGCCTCCGACTCCTATGACTCCAGCGTATTTGCCNTCAGTCACAACTGGGTAGTCTGAATCTTTGTATTCATCAGCTCTCACTAATTCATACCCTTCTCTAAGTCTTCCAAAAATATTTTTACTATCTTGGAAACCTACAGATTCAGCCCTGATCCATCTGTGCCTAAAGCCNTCTGGCGCTGGCGGTGCATCAAGAGATGAAGGTGGCTTGTACACTTTTGGTCTTTCAGTCTTTGACCGTGTTACAGCCGCACGTGAAGTTTTTTCATTTGTCATATTATGCTCCTCCCGTGAGTTTTAATTGTTTAGCATACTCTTCTAGTGGCACTCCTAATTTTTTNGCTATTGCNACTTGTGAGGAAGTGAGTCTCACTTGTTTGCGACCAGGTTTTGAGCTTCGATTAGCTGAAGCTACCGACTGAACGGCCCTGNTCGGTGCTTGACTNTCAGTATTACCAAATTTGTGCGGAAAGTCAACTTTAATCCTTTTGTCAATCTCTTGATAATATTCTTGAGATTTAGGATCAAAACCTTCTTTTTCCACTAAATCCTTATGAATTTCAAATGCAGTAAAAGTCATAGCTCTATCTGTTCCAAACCATGAATTTTTACTTGCCCATTCTTCAGCCATAGGATCTGCTTGTGGCATTTGCTGTGGAGTTTGTTTTGGTAAGTTTCCACCATCAGAAAGTCTAACAGGTTCTTCATCCTGTTTGACGTTTGATGCTCTTTGCTTAAGTTTAGCATCTTCAAAAGCTAACTCAGCAATTCTTTTGTTTGCTTGAACTTGCGCAGCTGCATCACCAGATTCAATGGCAGTCGCTAATTGTTTTTGAACTGACTCCATTTCTGATTTTACAGATTCTGCAAATTTAGTGTTATACTCAGAATCGACTCTTTTAAATCTTTCTTGATCTAATCTTCTTTTCGTTTCTAACGCATTAGCATATTCTACAGCAGCAGCTTCTCTACGTTCTGCTTCTCT
>FUFK010045679.1_pt1 | contig 18540 bp, 17 predicted proteins | sample 1021851 | NCBI WGS metagenome assembly FUFK01 (sample SAMEA51879418, study PRJEB19060) | metagenome
ACAGGCACAATTAGTGTTTTAATTTTCACTGCGATTATGACAGTGATAATTGCTTTGATCCTAAGNTCATTCTTTGGTTTAAGAGTAGATGACGATCAAATAGAAGAAGGTTTAGACCTATCCTCTCACGGTCAATCCGGATACAAATTATAAATTTTTATTAAGCAGGCAATGCATTAGAGATAGCTTCGAGGAGCGGTCTCTGATGCGCTTGCTTAGTTTTAGCATAATGAGGATGACCTAAACTAGCTAAATCTTCTGCTTTCTCCATTATTCTTTTTTCAAAATCTGAAGATGATGCTATTTCATCNAGTAGTCCGGCCTCAATACACTTNTCAAAAGGATAAGGATCAGCATGATANAGNACAGANTAAACATGNTTTTTATCGATTCTGCTTTCAGCAACNTCCATAATNGGAGANGGAATATCCATGTTGTTTCTAACTTCGTTNGCCTGAGCAACAAANTCNCCTTCTAGAGCTATGCGGTAGTCTCCNCAACAAACAATAAAAATTCCCATGGCAATNGCNTGCCCTGTNACNGCCATAATTANTGGTCTAGGAAAAGTATATAGATCATGCATAGTTTTCATTCCTAAGGCAGTCATTTTTTGTGCCTTTTCCGCATCTCCACTTTGAAATGTTTTGAGATCAAATCCTGCTGAGAAAATACCTTCTCTTCCTCTTATAATTAATGCACCGCTATCTTTGGAAACTTGATCTAGACAATTNTGTATAGATTCAAGCATTTCTAATGAAAAGACATTTACCTTCCCATCATCCAATGTAATAGTTGAAATATCTCCTTCTTTGCTAAGGATTGCTGGTTCACTCATTTTTTCCTCCTGAAAATTATATTAAATCACAAGCTGCGGGCGGCATCCAATGGGCATCTTTNCCATCCCACTTTATATTACATCCAATTGGGTTGGTAACTGGAACTGAAATGNTACTTCCNCTTAGATAATCATCAATTGCATTTTCCAAATCGTTTATTGTTGATTCAGATCCATTTCTTGGATTATCAATTCCTCTTCCTGTATAAATCAATGATCTGTCGGAATCAAAGACAAAAAAATGAGGAGTTTTTAGAGCTCCATAATTAGTTGCAGTCTCTTGAGATTCATCGTGAAGATAGTCCCAGGGGAATTGATGCTCTTGCATTCGAGTTTGCATATTCTCAAAACTATCTTCTTCATAGGTATTTTTACTGTTCGAATTGATACATACCAACTTGATGCTCTCTCGATTGTACTTTTCAACAGTTTTGCGAGTGGTTTCATCGGAACCAATTACATAAGGACAATGATTACAAGTGAAAGAAATTATCAATAACTTATATTCACTGTAACTTGCTAGATCATGAAACAAATTGTCAGTTCCAAGAAGATTAAAATCTGGAGCTTTGTTGCCTATTTCTAATGTATAAGCCAAAGTAATATCAAGTCAGCGGGTTAAAGGATATTTTTTCTGGAATGTCATCTGCACCGGGCATATTTTTAGCAATCATGAACGGTCTTAAAGCCTCTATAGCTTTTGGTTCATCGTGATGACAAATTTTTGGATACATATGATGCATGATATGAATTTGCATTGAATGATTTAAAAACCTAGGTAATCCGTTTCTCCAGAATCTTGTATCGCTATGTCTTCCAATTTCGAGCCCATTATGAGGCTCTCTTGAAAAAACTAATCCTAAATAAGAAGTGATAATCTTTAATGGAAGCCACCACAAAAAAAGAGTTTCCAAAGGAAAAAAGAAAGCCGTAACCATTTGTGTTAAAACAATGAATAATTGAACCATAGATCCTCTATCTATGCTTTTTTTGAATTCAGGATCTTTGTCACAATAGTCATTAACCATTTTTTCTATCCTTTCGTCTGATCCCTGATTATGAACCCTCAAAGCTGCTTCAAACCATGAGTCAACATGCGTATGGAAGTAATCAGGGTCCTTTTCAGGATCATTTGTGTGAGCGTGATGTTTCATATGAAGAACTTTTAATAGTTCATGAGATCTTGCTAAAGGAATCAAGGAAATCTGACCCACAAAAGAATTAACCCACTCAAGGTTCTTATGGTTCCCTGATAGATGTCCGTGTTGGCCTGCATGAGATGGCAAATAGGCAAAAGATGTAGAAATTAGAGATATGAAAAAACCTAACCATAATGGAATAGTTGATGAAATAACTAAATACCAGACAAGACACCATACAAAAAATTGCGTAAAGGCAATAACAATCATTTCCCACTCTATTCTTCCCATAAAAGCTCTAGCTATTTCTTTTTCCTGATCATGAGAGAGTTCAGAGGATTGATAATCGTACATCTGGCTATCGGTCATACTATCCAGCCCCATTTTTTATATTTAGCTAACAAGCCAAAAAGGAACCCAGCCAGATAACTGGCTACAGTAAAAAAAAGTTCATTTTTTGGTTCAAAAAAGTAAATGGTTGCAGCATTAAAAACACTGCCAAAAAAAACAAACGCAAATAAAACAATGAACCATTGCTCAATTATTGAAATTTTATCCTCTGTTTTTGAAGATTTTTCATTCATAGCAGTTTTATTTTACTAACAGAAATTAAATAAATATATATTTAAGACCTAGATTAGCTTGGATCATCCTAATTAGAGAATATAATTTATCTATGGATTATGTAGCTTATGCTGTCCCATTTTTCCTTCTCCTGATAGTTCTCGAGTTAGGTTATGGTTTTTTAATAAAAAAAAATAATTATCGAATCTCCGATACATTAACAAGCTTATCTTTAGGTTCAATCAGTCAATACGTGCCAATTTTAAAATTGGGCTTTCAGGGAGCTGTATTTGCTTTCATCGCGGACTATTTTAGCTTGCCTTTGTTATCCAGTTCTTCATGGATAGTCTGGGTTGTAGCTTTTATTCTTTATGACCTTTGCTATTACTGGTTCCATAGGATGCATCATGAAGTTAAAATTTTTTGGGCGAGTCATGTGGTTCATCATCATGGGGAAGAATTCAATTTATCTACAGCCCTAAGACAAACTAGTTCAGGTTTTTTGTGGAGCTGGATTTTCTACATACCTCTTTTTATTCTTGGCATTCCTCCTGAGGTTTTTATCACTGTTGGATCTCTAAATCTTATTTATCAATTCTGGGTTCATACTGAACATGTAAAAACTATAGGAATTTTCGAGTACATATTAGTAACTCCTTCAAATCATCGGGTGCATCATGCTCAGAATGAGGAGTACATCGATGCTAACTACGGAGGAGTATTTATATTTTGGGACATTATTTTTGGTACTTTTATAGAGGAAAAAAAAGAAGTGAAACCAATCTATGGAACAGTCAAGCCTTTAAATAGCTGGAATCCAATTAAGGCTAATATAGATGTGTATTGGTTGATATTAAGAGACTCTTTTGTAACCAAAAGATGGGGAGATAAATTTAAGGTGTGGTTCTCAGATGCCAGATGGAGGCCAGATGATGTTTCAGAAAGATTTCCAGTTCAAAGAAATGATTTATCGTCTTTTGTTAAATACGATCCAAAATTAGACGTTTTTCAAAAAATTTATGCATTTTTTCAAATCTTTAGCCTAATAATTATTCCAAATTTCATTGTCTCTGACTTAGATCAACAGACTAATTTTCAATCTTTAATTCTTATTGGTAACGCGGTACTTTTTATTACTTTCACTTTGATGTACTTGGAAGGAAAACAATATGCCTTGTGGATGGAATCTATCAGATCAATATCTTTTATTGCTCTTATTTTTTTCGACTTTTCTGAATTAAGTCTTCTCTCAGTACAAATTTCAGGAATACATGCTCTTGTTTGTCTTCTATATTTAGTAATTGCTTTGCCTTTGAGAATCGTTAAATTCCAATCTGCCTAATTAATAGTTCGTGATCCAGATTGGTGAAGACCAAGCTCTTTCCTGAATTGTTGATTTTATATCCGATCTAGGAAGTTGATTACTTCTAATTGCGTCCCAAGTAGACCATCTGCAAACTGGGTTTTCTAAAACTCTAACGTAATAAAAGGCTTCCTGATCTTCAATAAATTCTGGATCTTTCCATAAAGTTTTTAGCTCCCTAGAGCCCTTATTTTTGCTGATAGAGCAATCATTCAAATTAACTTTTGCACCATTGTCAGGACACCTGTGAGATGATTTGTCTACTTCCAATCCATCGCTACAGGTTGCGTCATAGACCTTCTCTTTAGATTCTCCATTATCGAGCCATCCCTTGATAATTTGTACTCTCTGTAAATTTGTACCTTGGGCATCAGCCATCGCCCATACAAGGAANGTAGGAGATTTGTTCTTCTTAGTTTTGAGGCTTCCTCCCATTGTTGATGCTGTTTCGTAAAGGTAAGCAATAGTATTTTCTTTGCTGAATGCATTCTCAATGTCATACCCAGCAAAAAATCTAATTTTTATTCTTGGGCCGCTAGTTGCAAAAGTTTCCTTTCTTTTGAATGCGTTAAAAATTGACTCTCTTGTGTTCTCTTCAGCCCATACTCCTGCAAGGCCGGAAGCGCTCCAGCTAATGAGTCTAGTGCTGCCTGCGAAATAATCTTTTCCATCAACCTCTGCAATTAAATTTGGCCTTAGGACTTTCAATACGGATCCATAAGTCTTATTGAAAGGAATAGATCCCCTGAGTTCAGGAGTTCCATCGAGAATGCCTATTTTTGAAAAGTATCTATCTTCTTCGAAAGATGATGCAGATACATGAGTATCAGTTGATCCAATAAAACCAAATTTATATGGATTGACACCACTTTTGTTTTTCAGAGCCATACCTCTTAACAAGGCGCTTCTTGTATAACTCCCTCCATCATTATCTGCTGTATTTTCAATTTCAAAATCAGCCCACTCATCATTTTTTGATAAGAAGGGACTCGTCTCTGAGGAAGCTTTNACCTGAGTTATTTCAACAACAGGCTCATTNCTTATTCTCTTTCTGCTATAAGATTCATCTATTGGAGCGCCATTAAAATCATCTAGCATAAACATTAAGCCTCCAGAGAGATTAGAATTGTGAGGTATGGCCATGCTCTCAACTCCATTGTTTCTAAGAGAATCCATCCAATCCCATAACTTTTCTGGATTTGGACTATCTACTCTGCTAAAGGGCATTAATGGTAAATTTTTAGTATCCTTGAAAATAACGTTTCTATGCAGTGTTGTAAGGTCTGCTCCGCTACCTGCCGAGTATTCGTAACCAGCAAAAGTAGTCAAAACTCCTGGTTCATAGGCTCTATCAGCAGCCTGAATAATATCCTGCCAAACANTNCTGGAAATCTTATTTAATTCATTGGTAAGATCATTGNTCAGTCTTCCCTCNTCTGCGAGCCTCTGTGCGAAAGGTCTAAAGAGGTTAGATCTTCTGATNACCTCAAATATGCCTGCACCCGCTGAATCATTTAAATTATGTAATGGTTTCACCCAATCATATTTAGACAAAAAAGAANTTTCGTCACTTGCAGATTTCATCACTCCCAAAAATATCCCGTGATCAGTCACCGCATAAAAATCTAAAGGTCTCTTGAGCTGGATCTGATATCCGGATGGATGNGGTAAAGCAGCTCCTCGAGCANAACGATATGCATCATCTGGAGAATTAATATTNCCGAATGTATAAGAATCAAAAGAATTAGCCGTGTGAACGTGTAGATCCCCAAAATAGGCATTTTTATCTGGATTTTTCTCTCGTCTCTCATCAGTCTCATACTTCATGGATGATTTTTGTTTTGAGAAAATATCATCTATTTTTTCAACTGATTTTTTGGTTTGTCTCTCTTGGTACTGATAAGAAATAAANANGATTAAAANNANGNTAANNGTAATTCCTGCNATCCANAAAAAAGATTTTNTTAAAATNCTCANTTAATTTTTAGTTTGACCAATAAATATAGTCGTCTCCTTCCTCATATTTTTGTCCATCGTATTTATCNATGAGGATTGGAACTTCAAATGCNGATGGCACAACTGGGTCAGCTTGCTCTGAATTAAATTNGGCCANTAAACTTTTTAGAAGTTGTGCTTTTTTAGGATGAGATTCTATAAGATTGTTCTTTTCTGTTGGATCAACAGAAGTGTTAAAAAGCCAGTGAAAATTTTCTTNTTTACTGACTATGTATTTCCAATTTTCATGTAATACAGATTGATGATTTCCTGAGCGCCAAAAAAGCGTTTTATGNGGTTCAGTGGATATTTCNTTATTTATANAAGGTAGAAGATTAACACCATCTAAATCATTTAATTCNGAAGATTCAATNCNCGCAGCAGATGCAATCGTAGAAAAAATATCAAAGTGATGAACAGCNCTATTNGATTTTTGACCNGGATTTATCTTATCAGGCCANCTGACAATATAAGGAACTCTTATTCCNCCTTCAAAGAAGCTTATNTTCCANCCTCTGTAAGGCTTATTAATATCCTCTAACTCAATATAATCGGCTCCACCGTTATCGCTAGTAAAAATAATTAAAGTTTTGCCATAGATTTCGAGCTCTTTGAGTTTTGCAATAACTTTCCCTACGCTTCGATCAAGCGCGGCAATCATTCCTGAATAAACCTGTAAATTATGTCCTTGCATGTGACTCATGTTCTGTACATCACTTCTCAATGCCTGCAAGGGATTATGAACAGCCCAGTGACTTAAATATAAAAAGAAAGGTCTGTTTTTATTTTTTTCAATAACCTTCAAAGCTTCATCGGTGTAGTAATCGGTGACATATTTATCTGGAGCAAAAAAATCACCTCCATTAAACATTGCTGAATACTGTCCAATACCCCAAATCATCCTATCGATTGCGGTATCGAACTTAGCATTTACTATGTCTGGATCATCCTCTGGAGCATACAAAGGCCCCACCAAAGATAAAGAATCTTTAAACCCTTGGCTTTGTGCATCCATGCCATTAGCTTGGCCAAGATGCCATTTTCCTATGTGTGCTGTGTAGTATCCTGCATCACGAAGAACCTCTGCAATTGTTACTTGCTCAGTTGGCATTCCTTGCTCCCATAGAGGAGGTAGTCGAGTCGCTACTTCTCTATCAACTCTGGCTCTGAGTTCTGAGTCATCTTCTGCAGCAAGCCATCGCATAATTAATCTTCCGGTTGCCGGTACAGGAGTAAATTCATATCCAAATTTTGTAGGGTATTTCCCTGTCATGATGGATGCTCTTGAAGGTGCACAAGTAGCATTGGCAGCATATCCTCTTGAAAAGAGGATGCCGTTTTCTGCTAGCGAATCTATATGGGGTGTTATCAAAGACCCGTCTGCTGCCCCGCCGTTATGGGCAGAGATGTCGTTGTATCCCATATCATCAGCCAAAATTAAAATAATATTAGGACGATTATCCTGTATAGGAATTTCAGGTCCCTCTGTCCAAGTGGTTGGAATATTATCTTGTACTGGCATAAAAATAGCCGACAACTTCGGTATAGACCAAATAAGTATATTTATTTTAAATTCCCAGGCNGTGATGCCTAATATGGCGAGAAGACCAAAAGTGATTAGAGTTTTCCTAAGCATTATTAAATGATGATGTTAGGAAAATATAAATTATGACAGTTATTGTGTCAAAAGATTCTAAGGAATTTGGTGGGTCTGGCAGAACTCGAATCTGCGACCTCACCCTTATCAGGGGTGCGCTCTAACCAGCTGAGCTACAGACCCATATGAAATGGAATGCAACCTTAGCAAGCTATTATCAATAAATAAAGTTAAATTAATTCTCAGAATCCCTTCTAATCACATAAGGACGGTTTTTATTCGAAAAGTAAATTCTGACGACCACTTCAGCCAATAAACCGGTCGTTAAAAGTTGGGTTCCAAACACAACAGAAAGTATTCCGCCATAAAAAAGAGGTCTATCGCCTAAGTCTATGCCAAGCATAATTTTTTGGGCGCTTAATACAAATAAGATAATTATTCCAAGAACCAAAAAAACTAAACCAGGAAAGCCAAAAAAGTGCGCTGGTTTAGATAAAAATCTTTGGAAAAATATAATTGAAAATAAATCTAAAGGTACCCTAGCAATTCTTCCAAACCCATATTTGCTCTCGCCAGCAATTCTAGGTCTATGATTTACTACCTCTTCGCTTATCCTTGCCTTATCAGTATAAAGACTCATCCAAGCAGGAATTAACCGGTGCATTTCGCCGTACAGTTGAACTGCTTTGAGAGTTTTATTTCTGTAGACCTTTAAGCTACATCCGTAATCATGGAGCTTTATATCAGTCGACCAGCCAATTAAAGAATTTGCCATCTTTGATATGAGACTTCTNAGAAAAGGATCTTTTCTGTCTTTTCTCCATCCAACAATTAAATCCAATTTTTCTTCTTTCAGCCTATTCAAGAGTCTTAAAATATCCTTCGGATCGTTTTGAAGATCACCGTCCAAAGTTGCTATGTATTTTCCTTGCACGTGATCAAAACCTGCTTGCATTGCAGCTGTTTGCCCTGAGTTCCTTCCTAATTGCAGGTACCTGACTTCTTTTTTTACTTTGGCAATTGATTCACATATATCTCCAGTATTATCTTTGCTTGAATCGTCAACAATGAGTAATTCCCATTCTTTGTCTAGAGATTCCATCGATTGATAAATCTCATCGACGAGAGGTTTTATATTTTCTTCCTCGTTGTAAACAGGAACAACAATGCTTAAATAAGTTTTCATGTCTTCTTAATGAATGTTGAAACAATTGCAAGGATAAGACTATATAAAAGAACAGTAAAGTGGACCAATAAAGAAGCACTGATCATTGAATCGATATTAATATTTTTATCAAAAGAATTTAGTCCAAATATTATGCCTCCCTCATATGTCCCCGTTCCTGCAAAGCCATGGATGGGTAGGATTGATGTTAATTCACCAAAAATAACGGCAACGAAAGAACTTTCTAAGCTTGCTGAAATCAAAGATAACAGAAGATAAGTGAGTGCAAATATTTTCATGAACCAAGCTAACAAAGACAAAATCAAAATTTCAATTTTTTCAAAAAGATTTTTTTTAATATCTCTTTCTTGCAATAAATAGCTTACTCCCAAGTACCAAGCAACTAAAATTAAAAAATTAAGCATTAAAGAATAGTAGAAACTAAGAAAGACAAATAAAGACAAAAAAATGATTGATAGAAGATCTGTGATCCTGAAAATAAAAAGTGCCCTGAGGGATATCTTATTATCGATCCCATAAGATTCTCTCAAAAGCAAAGGAAAAGAAAATTCTCCAATTCGCATAGGTAAGAAATTATTTAAAAAGTTATGCAAGAAAGTGATTCGNANAACTCCTAGACTCTTTGTTTCNTTTTTAAAAAATCTTCTAATTCGAGCAGCCCTTATCAATAGGCTTAAAACCAAAAGACCTAATGCAACGGACACTAGGAGAAAATCCAAATTTTCTATCATGAAAAGAAAGGAGCTAAAAGATCCATATTGATAGATTACATATATAAATGTGGAAGAAATAAGCAAAGGCAGAAAGATTTTTAAAAATTTACTCTGAGATACCTTTATTTTGTTGAAATAGTCTAAGGCAATACTAAAAATGTTCTCTATCTTCAGTAGATTAAGAAATAAAAGGGGACTCAAGAAAATAAGAATNTATAACCAACCAATTTCATTTGCAAAATCATAAGTAGAAAAATTGCCAATGAGAATTGTGTAAAGTGCGATGCTNAATAAAATAATGAAAAATACCGAATATAAAGTGTCCAAAATTTTTGACGATCTATCTGCCAATGAAGCTAAGAGTAAAGGCAAGCTAAAACCCAAAGAAGCCCCTATCAGAATATCCATTGGCCAGTGAGCCCCAACTAATATCCTTGTAAAAGCAATAAGCGAAAAGGCGAAAATTAACAGTACAAAATAATTTTTTTTAATCATGCCTGAGACAACCAAACAAGAGAAAAATATAAAGAGACTAAATGCGTGTCCAGAAGGCACGGATTGAGAGGTCAAAAGAGGCTCAACAACAAAAAATTCTTCTCTTGGCAGGATTGCTCCTGGTCTTGGAATATCCAGTAAAATTTTTAATCCCCTCGAGAGCAAGATTCCAATCAGTGTAGATGAGATGATTAACCTGAAAAATTTTCTTGAATAATATATTGGGATTACAGATGCAATCAGCAGTACGGCTGCATTACCAAATTCGGTAAGAAAANTGAGAGCTGATTGATTTATAAAAGCTCCCGCACTATTTAGTCCAATAAAAATAAAGTTATTTAGAACAATTACAGGATCTAAATAATTCAAACCAATCAGAACCAGCGCCAAAGCAAAGACAATAAATCCTGTTTTGTGCTGAGGATTCACTCTTTTATCACCACAGAAATACCCGACCTATTATAAATTTCTGTCACTGAACCCAGCTCATCAATTTGATTGCTCCTTAAAAGAATTATTTGTCCATCATTATGATTTCTATAGGCAGTGTCTCTTGCATACACTCCAAATGAGGGAAAGTTCATCTTGTGCATGGCTAAAGGCTTATTCATTTCTTTTACCTTTAATCCAGCCTGTTTGAATCGATCTTGGAATAGTCCTATAGCGCTTGGAAGGAAAATTAAATGGATACAAATCAAAAATAATAAAGACGAGATTATAAATTGGTTAAATTTAGAAAAGACCATAAAGGAGACAATTCCAAGGACTAGAAGAATTAATATTGGAATAAAGAAATTTGAAGGAGTAAAGAAAACCTCTATTTCCTCTTTCAAAACATTCCAAATAATGTCTTTCTCTGAAGAAGCCAGAGTTTCTAATACAATTGGCAAAGATGATATGAAGCCCAATAAAGAAATAAAAATTAGCAGATTTATTCTTTTACTTTGCTGCTTAAAATTGAGTGCCATTAATATGAATAATGGAGTTATTCCATAGAGCAAGTAGTGCGGTAACTTAGTTGAAGATATTGAAAAAAAGAGTAAAACCCATAAAAACCAAATCCATAGAAAACTTCTAGTTTCATCTTTGAAGTCTGTCTTAATTCTGCCGACTACCGTAAAAAGACTATTCCAAAATGGAGCAACCAAAAAAATCAAAATAACAAGATAGTAATAAAATGGTCCTGAATGGCCCTCAAAAGTAGATGTATACCTTTGAAAGTTATGTTTTAAAAAGAATCCTAGTATCGGATCTATGCCTTCGCTTAAATATAAATAGATAAACCATGGTGATGCAATGCAAAAAAAGACAAGCCATAAAAAAGGATTGAAAAGTTTTCTTAACGTTTNANTTAAATATCCATTCCACCAAGCCCAGAAAAATAATGCCCCTCCAGGCACGATTAAAATAGCGGGTCCTTTTGTTAAAAAGCCAAAGCCTGCAAGAATTGCTGCATAGTATAAATACTTGGTCCGTTGTTCTCTTAAAGCTAAAAATGCCAAAAGAGTGGTTGAAGCNACAAAAAAGTTAAATATTCCATCCGCAGTTGCTGTTTTGATAATAATCGATGCGCCAAGGCTTGCTAGAACGAAAAAAGCAGCTAAAAAAGCATTTCTTTTATTTGAAATCTTTTTTGTAAACCAAAACGTTACGAATGCCCAGAGTAACCCAAAGATTACGCTCGGTAATCTAAAAGCAAATTCTGAAAAGCCAAAGGTTTTTAAACTTATGACCTGCAGCCAATGGGTAAGAACCGGTTTGTCATCCCTCCTCTCTCCTGCTAACTCAACGTTTGTAAAATTACCAGAATCCATCATAGTCAAAGTTGCTGAAGCGAATGCACCTTCGTCTTCATCAACTAATGGATAAAGGTTAATAGAAAAAAGATAAACGGAAAATAAAGAAATTCCTAAAATAAGGGCGAGTATCTTATTTGACACCCTGTCGATGGTACTAGTTTTTTGCCTTATCAACCAGACGGTTACTAGCTATCCAAGGCATCATCTCTCTTAAAGATTTTCCAACCTCTTCTATTGGATGTGCGGCTGATTGTCTTCTAAATTCTTGCATTGCAGGACCTCCATCTGGNCCNTTGCTTTTTCTTGCATCNGCAATNAATTCNTCTGCAAAATCTCCAGACTGAATCCTTTCAAGAATTTTTTTCATTTCNTTTTTGGTNTCGTCAGTNATTACTTTAGGTCCTGAAGTGTAATCTCCATATTCTGCNGTATTTGAAATGCTATANCTCATGTTNGCTAAACCTCCCTCATAAATCAAATCAACGATTAATTTAACTTCATGTACACATTCAAAATATGCCATCTCGGGTGGATAACCGGCTTCTACCAGAGTTTCATAGCCTGCTTGAATCAATGAAGTCAGACCTCCACACAGCACAGACTGTTCACCAAACAAATCTGTCTCTGTTTCATCTTTGAAAGTTGTTTTGATAATACCTGCTCTACCGCCACCTATAGCTGAAGCATAAGCAATTGATGTATCCAANGCATTAGAGGAGGCATCTTGATGAATTGCAACTAAACAAGGTACTCCAGCTCCATCTAAGTATTGGCCTCGTACTGTATGACCAGGTCCTTTAGGAGCTATCATGATTACGTCTAAGTCATCTCTTGGAACAATCTGTTCGTAATGAATATTAAATCCATGTGCAAATGCCAAAGTAGCGCCTTGCTTAAGATTAGGTTCTATCTCTTCTTTATAAGTAATTCCTTGAAANTCATCGGGNATTAACATCATCAATANATCGGCTTTAGANGCNGCNTCGACATTACTAGCAACTTCAAAACCTGCTTCAGATGCCTTTGCAGCCGAAGATGATCCATCCCTTAATCCAAGAATTACGTTGAAACCAGAGTCTTTCAAATTATTAGCATGTGCATGACCTTGAGAACCGTAGCCTATGATCGCTATAGTTTTATCTTTTAATAATTCAGGATTTGAATCTTTTTCGTAAAATACTTCCATTGTTTTCTCCTAATACTCAATTGTAGTTTCACTTTCTGAAATGAGAAAGTTTTCACCTGTCCCCATTCCAAGTAGACCTGATCTGGTAACCTCTAAAAACTTTTGCTTATTTAAAGAAAGAAGAAAATCATCAACTTCATGGTTCGAACCAATAAGTTTAATCATTACAAATNCATCTTTGTGATTAATAATTTCTCCAACAACAGGAAAAGCACTTTCAATAATTTTTTTTGCTTCTTTCTCGGTAATTTTTAATTTAACAATAGCAATNTCCAGTGAGACAGATTCAANGTCGGACAGATTCTGAACTTCTACAACATCAATTACTTTGTTTAATTGTTTGAGTATTTGAGATATTACGCTTTCTTCTTCTTTAACGACCATGGTGAGCCTTGATAAAGATGAATCGTTAGTAGGAGCCACAGATAAAGAGTCTATGTTGTAACCTCTTTGTGAAAATAAACCTACAACCCTAGAAAGAGCTCCCGGTTGGTTTTCCATTAAAATCGATATGTGACTCATTTTAAAAAGTCTTTTTAGTTTTACTAACTCGCATTTCAGACATATTGCCACCGGCTTCAAGCATTGGGTATACATGCTCATCTGGATCAACATATACATCCATGAATACAAGTTTATCTTTCATGGATATACATTCATCCATTCTTTCTTCTAGCTCACTGATATCCTCTACCTTCATACCCACATGTCCATAAGATTCTGCAAGCTTGACGAAATCCGGTAAAGAATCTTCGTAGAGAATACTGGAATATCTTCCACCGTATTGCATATCCTGCCACTGCTTAACCATCCCTAAAGCTCTATTATTAAGATTAATTATTTTCACAGGCAGTCCATACTGCATACAAGTAGATAGCTCCTGTATACACATTTGAATGCTGCCTTCACCGGTTACACAAACAACATCCTCATCAGGGAAAGCAAATTTAACTCCCATGGCAGAAGGCAGACCAAATCCCATTGTTCCTAGACCGCCAGAGTTAATCCATTTTCTTGGCTCATCAAATTTATAATATTGAGCGGCAAACATTTGATGTTGACCAACATCGGAAGTTATAAATGCCTTACCGTTTGTAGACTTGTAAAGAGACTGTATTACCTGTTGAGGAAGGATTTGCTTCTGATGAAATTTCTTATCCAGAAGATCATGATTAAGACCATGGGTTTCTCTCCAGTTTAGAATCTCGTTATTCCAGAGATCTATTGATGCTTTATCAATATTTTTTGGATCTATTTTATTGAGAATTTGATTAAGAATCTTTTTAGCATCTCCATTTAGAGATACATCGACATTTATAATTTTTTCTATAGAACCGTAATCACAATCTAAGTGTATTTTTTTGGCATTTAATGAGTATTTTTGAGGATTGTTTGTAGTTCTGTCATCGAATCTTGAACCCAAAGCAAAGATTAAATCAGCTTCATGCATTGCCATGTTAGCTTCGTAGGTTCCATGCATTCCTAACATTCCAATAAAGTTTTCATGAGTTGCAGGAAAGGCTCCCAATCCCATTAGTGTATTTGTCACAGGGGCATTCATGATTTTCGCTAACTTTTTTAGCTCCTCAGTTGCATTACCTTGAATAATCCCTCCGCCTGCATATAAAACAGGTTTTTTTGCTTTCTCTAATAATGAAACTGCCTCTTCTATGTTGCTTTCTTCTACCTCTGAGGGGACTGAATAAGATCGCATCTTTATGTCTTTTGGATACTGATAGTCAAAAAGATGATTCGGATCTGTCATATCTTTGGGTACATCAATTACAACTGGTCCCGGCTTTCCTGTTTTTGCGATGATAAATGCCTTTTTAACAACCTCTGGTATTTCTTCTGGACTTTGAATTAGAAAGCTATGTTTTACTATCGGTCGGGATATTCCCATCATATCTGTTTCCTGGAAGGCGTCTGTTCCTATTAAATGGCTTGCAACCTGACCTGAAATTACCACTAATGGAATAGAGTCCATATATGCAGTTGCAATACCAGTGATTGCGTTTGTTGCTCCTGGACCAGATGTTACAAGAACAGTTCCAACTTTTCCGGTAGCTCTGGCATATCCATCAGCTGCATGGACTGCTGCCTGCTCGTGCCTGACTAAAATATGCTGAACTTTATCCTGTTGATAAATTGCATCATAAATATGAAGGGCAGCTCCTCCAGGATATCCAAAGAGAAGGTCTACATTTTCATCTGCCAAAGCTTTAATAAGTGCAGATCCACCTGATTCTTTCTTCATATTTATTAAACAGTTTTAAAAAGATTCGAATTGTGACACTAGAANCCTTTAAGTCAAGTTTTCATTGGTTTTTAGACGATCCAATAAACTTTGAAAATCTTTAGGAATTTCGCTTTCAAAATTAACTGTTTCATCANTCGAGGGATCTATAAAAGAAAGTTCTCTAGCATGTAGGGCCTGTCTCGGAAACTTGATAATAAAATCCTTCAAATCGTCTGAAGTATTTTTTGCAAATCTTTGACTTGTTCCATAAGTTTTATCTCCAACGAGAGGATGTTTAATATGGCTAAAATGGACTCTAATTTGATGAGTTCTGCCTGTTTCTAAATAAGCTCGGATATAAGTATAAAATCCCAAAAATTCTAATACTTTAAATTTAGTAATTGCTTCTTTTCCTTTTTCTGTAACTGATTGTTTTGTTCTTACCGTACGATGCCTTCCAATTGGGAAGTCCAAAGTTCCTGCTCTCAACGTTTTTCCAATTACAATTAGGTCGTATCCCCTTTTAACGGTTCTAGAGGAGATTTGATCTGACAAGTGTTTATAAGCCTTCTCATTTCTTGCAATAACCATTAGTCCAGAAGTATCTTTGTCTAAACGATGAATTATTCCAGCTCTTGGAAGATCTGCCAGCTCTGGAAAGTTAAATAATAAACTGTTGAGAATTGTTCCTGATCTATTTCCTGAGCCCGGATGAACAACAATTCCTGGAGCTTTATTTATAACTATGAAATCCTTTGTCTGCTTTTTTATTTCAATCTCAATATCTTCAGGAAGATCTTCAACTTCAGCATCAATTAGACCAGATAAATTTATCTTACTTCCAATTGAAGCTTTTTCGCTTACTTTGGAAATTGTTTGATTATCAATAGACAAAAAATCTANTTCAATAAACTTTTTAATTTGCATTCTTGAGAACTCTGGATGTCTCTTGGATACGATTACATCTATTCTTTTTCCTGACTCTTCGGCGTTGACCTCGAAATTAATTGAAATTTTTTTTGGCATGTTTTTTAATCTTTAAACAGATAGAATTAGCAGATGCAAACTCGTAATAAGCATTATTTTATCTTTAATCTACTTTTTTTACTGATCTTGATGGGTTTATCCGCATCGTGTGCAAATAAAGAAGAAACTATTGAAAGGATCTTGCTTGAAAAAGAACTATTTGATCAAGCGCAGAACAGATTGAGATCTGGCAATTTTGCTGCTGCCGCAATGAGTTTAGAAATGCTTGAGGCAAGATACCCTTTTGGAAGATTTGCCACGCAAGCTCAGTCAGAGCTTATTTATGCTTATTTTAAGTCAGCAAACTATGAGGCTGCCATATCAGCTGCTGATAGGTTTATCAGCTTGCATCCTAATCATCCAAATATAGATTACGCTTACTATTTGAAAGGAATGTCCGGTTACACAGCCGATATGTCTATTTTTAATCCAAATATGATTCTCGAGGATGCGGCCTCGAAAAGAGATCTTAATCAAGCTAAGAAATCNTTTTCCGACTTGAGTGATTTTTTACTTAGGTTTCCAGATAGTGACTACGCTGATCAAGCAAGGCAACGAATGGTTTTCTTAAGGAATTTGATCGCAAAAAAAGAAATCTATGTAGCAACTTTTTATATGGAAAGAAAAGCTTTTGTTGCTGCCTTAAACCGAGCTAATTATGTAATTGAACATCTCCCAAATAGCTCCCAAGTTGAACAAGCTCTTGAGATCAAAATTGAAGCCTATAAAGAACTCAATCAGTCAGATCTGGCCAACATAACTCAAGACTTACTGGATGCTTTTAAAGAAAAGAAAATTAAATCCTAATGGCTATTTTAATTTCAGTTTTAATTTTTGTAGGAATAGTCGTTGGGCTTGCACGTCTTTTGGGAGAAAATTCAGTTGATATCAGTGAAGATCAATCCAGCATGGTCAAATGTATAGAATGCAATGTTTATTTCCCTGCCTTAGAAGCTAGAAAAACATCAAAGGGTTGGATCTGCAAAGATCATTAAAATTTGTATCTCAGTTTAAGAATAAATTGATCAGAATAAGTAGCATCCCATCCGGTGGAATACAAATCTCCAAAAGATTTTAAATCTTTATCGTCGTCNAAATAATATCCTCCTCTCGTATAAACTGCATAAAAATTAGAGAGAGGAGATAGTTCATATCTATACCTTATTTGAAATGCGACCTGACTTAATTCAAATGGATTAAGTGACCCGTCATAATTAATCATTTTTCCATCTGAACTGACATAATAAGGATCCGGATCATCAGCAGTGAGTGAATAAAACTGAGCTTTAATTCTTAATTCGTGAATGTTGTCTTTAATCCATCCTAAAGACAGAGAGGAAGATAATTTCTTCTTTTTGTAATAGCCAAATACATTATCAAATTCATATTTAACCCAATTTTCATATTCATCATATCTAATGAGAGCAAGATTTAAATCGAGATCATTAGAGGGCTTGATATTTGCTCCAATGTTGAATCCCCATCCCTCACCTCTTTTAGAGTTTGATGGATTATCAAATTTATAACCCCCAGATGAACTTTCAATTTTTATGAAAGGTATAAAAGTCTTCTGTCTAGGTGCCGAATATCTCATGTTCAATGTGTACCCTCCCAACCTTCTTATAAAAGGAGAGTCCGGATGATCTCTTGCCTCAACAAAATCTTTTCCAGGAGATAAGATGCATTCACAAAAAATATCTATTGAAGAAAAATCCTTCAGATCTAAATTAAGTGATATCCACGCCATCGCTCCGCCATTTATTCCTGATATGCTTCGTTGGTGACCGCCATTCACATCTAATGTAAGACTTCTAATTAAAGATTCTTCTGAGAAATTGGTTTCTTTATAAATAGCTGTAATGCCTGTTTCTGCAAAATTTCTCATGTCCAGATAACCCATATCGTTCATGTCATAGCCTTCATCATAGATACCAAAACCCCAAAGAGCGGAAAACTTTTCTGTAAAGTTTCTAGCTACTCTNCCTCTTAAAGCTACACCTTCNGTTGNNGTTGATTCTGAATCTATNTTTGAATAACTTAACGTCCCAGAAAACCTNCTTNTTNCATCGAAAGAATAATCAAAGTCCATCGTATGAACTTGGGCGGCTCTTGATATGTTTGGACGATCAACATAAGTTAAAAGATAGCCAATACGAAGATCGTCTAAACTTTTTCTGTATCTAATAGACTGGAAATTCCTTCCTTTATAGTATTTTCCATCTCGTTCAAAAGCTGAGAAAATTCCAAATTCATCATCTGCTTCCGTCTGTGTATATTTCAAGGCTAAATCAATTTCACTGTAAGTTTTTCTTTGTGAATTACAATCTGATTCGTCAATCTCAGAAGAACAATCGTAGTCTGGACTGGCACCAATTCTTCTGGTGTTAATGAGAAAAGAANTNC
>FUFK010038304.1_pt1 | contig 18539 bp, 11 predicted proteins | sample 1021851 | NCBI WGS metagenome assembly FUFK01 (sample SAMEA51879418, study PRJEB19060) | metagenome
CTGGAAAACTATATCCTCTATGCTTCTTCGCAAACTATTGCCCTAGCGTGAATGGTAGACATTATGTAGGTAATTATAGCGTAGATCTTTATTATGATAATGGTGAAGAGCGTATTAAACTATATTCTACAGCACAAACACCAACAACTGGTGAAACTGATGGAGAATATTATGCAGATCCTCTTTGTTTAGTAGTACCAGAATCTCCTTTTGAAGATCCTACTACTGAATATCTTTTCTATACAGTTACTCCTCTAGACTGGACAGATTCTTATGGTGATATAGACAATACACCACTGGCAGAAGTTGGTCTGAACTGGAATGATGTTGATGAATTATTAAGCGCCGATGGCGAATCTGTAGACTATATACACCTATTTATAGGTTGTGAGCCACCAACAGGAGATTGTCCTGGTGTACCAACAGAAGGAGATATGGACGGAGATTGTGTGCCAGATGTAGATGACGAATGTCCAGAAGTTCCGGGTAGCGTTGAGAATTTTGGATGTCCAGATGATGAATGTCCTGGAGAGGATCTGGACGGTGATGGATTATTCGGAGACTGTGATCAGTGTCCTAATGAAGCTGGAACAGCCGATAATTTTGGTTGTCCAGTGGATGATTGTACCACTGATACTGATAATGATGGTGTAGTAGATTGTGAAGATGAATGTCCAGATACTCAGGGTCCAGCAGATAATGATGGTTGTCCAGAAGATAATGGAGGTGATACTTGTGAAACAGCATTTATGTTTGGTGATACACAAATCAATAACATTTCAAATGGAAACCGTTGGGGATGGGCTGAAAACTTTGACACCACTATCGATGGTAACAGTAAAACTTTCAATTTCTGGGCTGGAGCTGGTCAAAATGATACTAGCAAAGGAGAACTTGTAGGTACTGTGACAATTACTGTAGATGGAGACGAGGTGAATTTTGATATCGACCTTGAATCAGGAGTTAGTTTGGATGATCTTCACGTTTACTTAAGCGAAGATAACCCTGGAAATACAGCAAAAAGTCCAGGTCAGTATAATAGAAATGATGAAGTAAGTACAGGTAATTTAGATTTCACTCTAGATCGTACCAGTGACGATTCCAGTTTTTGGATAATTGTTCATGGAGTAGCTTGTTATTAGATAAAAATTGTTCCATCCTGGAAAAGATTTAATTGACTCCAGGTTGGGATTTTTTAAATAAAATATTAACCAAAAATATAAATGATGAAATTTATTAATAAATATATAGCATTGGTAGCTGTGTTCGCTATGATGTTTACATCCTGTAGTAAGGATGAAAGTTCTGAGGTAGTGGATGATGCAGAACTTCAGGCAGTGGAAATCACGTTTGGAGCTTCGCTCAACGATCTGGTAGATCGAGCTGCTCAAAGCATGAGCAAGGATCATTTCAATACGATTCCTGATTGTTCTGATGCTGAACCAGCTGTGGCAAGAATAGATTTTAGCTACGGTGGATCCAGTTATCAAACAGATGTAGCCATTCTAAAGGATGCAAATGGGTATTTCACAGACTATTCAGAGGATCTAAAGATATTAGTACCTAATAATGGCCAGGTAACAATTAGCCTGGACGGTTTTATGGTTTATGATGGTGATCCGGATACTACCGGAAACTTGATCTGGGTAGCTCCAAAGGAGTCTGATGGTGATTTCGATGGATATGTAGACCAGGCACTGCCTTTCGATTTTACTGTTGAAGATGGTACTAAACCATACATTGATGTAGAAGTTCTATGTTTTGATCGCCGTATGGTAAACGAATATGGATACGTATTTTTTGATATTCTTCCAGAAGTTATATATCCATTATGTCTTTTCGTAAACTATTGTGATGAAGATGGTAGACATTATGTAGCCGATTATAGTATTGATCTGTACTTTGGAGAGGATGCATCTGGTATTCAACTTTATGATCATACAGAAAGTTCAGCTATGGCTTCAACAGGAGATTACGGAGATGGTCAGTATTACGCAGATCCACTTTGTCTTGTAGTTCCAGGTCCACCTGCTAATCTTGATGACAACGAACCTTACTTATATATGGTGCTGTACCCGCAAGATTGGGATGGTACTGGTGACATTGATAACTCACCAATCCAGGGAATAACTTTATCATGGAACATGGTTAAGTCGTTACTTAATGGAGATGGAACAACAAATGAATATTATCACCTGCTTATTGGTGAATGTGAAGGTGCCTTAACCGGAGATGGTTCTGGTGGAAATGGTGGTGGAACAGGAGACACAGATCTTGATAACGATGGTGTTGACAATGATGTGGATCAATGTCCTAATACACCAGCCGGGGCTACTGTAAATGCAGTTGGATGTCCAGATTCAGACGGAGATGGGGTTTATGATAATGATGATTTATGTGAAGAAACTCCAACTGGTACTACAGTAGATGAAGACGGTTGTCCCGTAGATGTAGGAGGAACTGATTGTGGAACTGCAACCTGGGGACGTGACGATCTTGTAGAAGGTTTTGGTCTTGTAGTCGTTTCAGATTTTGCTTTTCCTGTAAGGATCTTTGCTGAAGCCTCTACTTTAGATGGTTTAAATGAAAACCTGGAAATTGGTTCAATTCAGTTGAGTACAGTTGAAGGAGGAATTGGAGTAGCTATTAATATAGAAGACGGAGACTATGAAGTAACGGGATACACAATTAGTGCAAGCTTAAATGCAGATGGTAGTAACCCGATAGTTGAATCTGGTTCTGCAATTGCGGCGGGTGGTTCAGCGAACGAAACACTTGCAATTCCATCATTTGATGATTTGTACTTGAAAATCGAATTTGACATTTGTGAAGTTACTGTGAATTAATTCTTAAAAAGGCCCGCATGATTAATTAACCGGGGGGTGACTAATTTGCGGGTTTTTTACCCACTCCTGTGGAGTGTGTGTAAGGCTGTCTGGAGAAATCCGGACAGTTTTTTTTTGGATAGTTTATAAAAAAATTACCTATGTTAACTAGTGAAAATCAGTGAGCTAAATGAAGGAAACCACGCACATAGTAGCTGGTAATTACTGAATTAACTAGGTTTATAACAGTTGAATGAAATTATTTATAGCTAAAGTGCTGGTACTAGAGAAATATTGAAATGACTGATTTTAAGCGTTTTGTAAGAATTATATTGTTAAAAAATTAACTAAAATATAAGTTAATTTTTATGGAACAAGAATTGCTAAACCCAGAGTGTATTATAAACTATTAAATTTTAAAAAAAGACCTACTTATGACAAAATTAAAGAGTTTACTCCTGCTGTCAGCCTTTGCAATGATAAGCTGTAGCGAGGATTCAACTTCCGAACTTGCAACTGCTGAAAATGAAACCCAGATCACTTTAACAGAATCAAAAGATGATATTACCGAGATTGCATTTCCAGATTCTAAAGGAAATGCTACTGATGTTTATTATACAGGTATTAAAATGGCTGTAGAGAATGTCAACGGTAATTATATTTTTGAAGGGGATATTATGATTCCCAAGGGTAAAGCTTCTAAAAGCCCTGTAAATTTAGTTTTAGAAAAAGGAGATGAGGTATCTCAAGCTAAAAGTGTTGGTAGAACTTCAGCTTACTGGGAAGATAATACAGTGTACTACGAAATTGATTCCAGGCTAGGCAACCAGGATCGCGTATTTGATGCTATCAGTCATTGGGAAGCAAACACTAATCTTGAATTCGTGAAAAGATCTGGACAATCAGACTATATTTATTTCACTCCGGGATCAGGTTGTTCTTCTTATGTTGGAAAAGTTGGCGGGAAGCAGAATATTACTCTAGCCGATGCTTGTTCCACTGGTAACACCATTCATGAAATNGGACATGCCATTGGCCTTTGGCACGAACAAAGCCGAGTGGATAGAGATAAGCATATTACTATCAACTTTGAAAATATTCAAACAGGTAGAGAATACAATTTCCAGACTTACCAGGAAAATAACTTTGATGGTGATGAGTTTACAACCAATTTAGATTTTGGTTCTATCATGATGTATAGCCCATACGCATTCTCTAAAAATGGTCAACCTACGATCACTAAGACTGATGGTAACACCTATAGTGTTCAGAGATCTCAGTTGTCAAATGGTGATGTTACAGGGATTAATGCTATGTACCCTTCATCTAATGGTGGGGAAGAGAAACCAACTCAGAACTATATAAACGGAGAATACTACACTATCGAAGGTCTTACAGTTTTAAGATATTACGATCAATGGTACTACAATATGGGCTGGTACGGTTGGAAACGTGTTGAGTTGATAGAAGGTGTCTGGTATTTTGCTTAATACAAACCCACTTCAATAATTTTAGTTCAATCATCGAAAGTTCAAGAGTTTGAATTTTCGATGATTTTCCTTTGATTAATTTAAAGTTGTCTGAATTAAATCCAAATCATTTTCAGACTTATACATTTACTAATTAACCTACTTATGAAAAACCTAAAATTTATTTTAGCTGTTCCGTTATTGGCTTTCATCGCCTGTAGCGAAGAGAATTATGATGATTCTAATACTGGAATGAGCGAAACCAGTTCTTTCCAGAATGATGAGTTTACAGAAATCGCATTTCCGAATGAATCGGGAACTGTTTCTGATATTTATTTTGCTGGTAGAAAACTTCCAGTAGAAGAACTAAATGGTAAGTATGTATACCAGGGAGATATTTTACTTTCAGAAGAAAATATTTCTAAAACTCCATTAGATCTGGTTTTGAGCGCTGATGAAGATGTACTTGTTACTGATAAAAGTGTTGGACGAACAAAATTCTTCTGGCCTGAGAATGTAGTCTATTATGATATAGATCCTGCATTACCTAATCAACAGAGAGTATCAGATGCAATTGCGCATTGGGAAAGCAATACTGCTGTAAAATTTGTGCAGCGATCTTCAGAAGCTAATTATGTCTATTTCACTCCCGGAGGAGGATGTTCTTCTTACGTGGGTATGGTAGGAGGTAGACAACCAATCACTCTTGCAGATGGTTGTTCTACTGGGAACACAATACATGAGGTTGGTCACGCCGTTGGATTATGGCATGAACAGAGTAGAGCGGACAGGGATCAAACTATTACGGTGAATTTTAACAATATCCTTTCAGGAAGAGAACATAATTTCTATACATATGTAGAGNCCGGTTATGATGGCGCAGATTATACTGCTGGTCTGGATCTTGGATCGATTATGATGTATAGTCCTTATTCATTTTCTGCGAATGGACAGCCTACGATTACCCGAAAAGATGGATCATTATATTCTGTTCAACGTTCTGTTCTTTCCAGCGGAGATCAGGAAGGAATTGAAGTGATGTACCCTGGAGTACAGGAGCCTGAACCTACCGAACCAGAACCTACAGAGCCTGAACCAACGAATCCAGAGCCGGAATATATTAATGGTGAATGGTACGTTATAGAAGGTGTGATGGTTTTAAGAAACAATGATACATGGTATGTTGAAAAAGGTAAAAACCTAAGGGAAGTAGAACTTATAAATGGACGATGGAGATTCGTTAAGTAAACAAACAGTATCTAAAAAATTAAAGCCCGATACCATATCGGGCTTTTTAATTTTCAGAATTTATTTCTTCAAGCTTTTGGTCTGAAAAGCGCTGTACATCCTCGAAAAATAGCCTGAACTCATTTTCAAAATCATCATAATGTAACTTCAGTTCATCTGTAGCCTGATCCATACCAGATTTTAGCTTCGTTCTTTTATTCATGCCATTCAAAACACTTTGAATTCCATCTATAGAAGCATAACTCAAAAGCCAGTTTTGCTCGATCATATATGGAAGAAAATTCTTGACATTAGAAGGAAGAACCTCGTAGTTTCGCTTCAGCAACTCATAGAACTTGAGGGTATATTCCTCCAATGGTATATCACAATAGTCTTTCCAGTTCGCCGCTAGGAAATGATCATAAAAAATGTCTACGATAATACCACTATAGTGTCGGTATCTTTCAGACAATCGGTGACTACTTTCTTTAAAAACTGGATGGGTATCTGTATAAAAGTCGATCGCACGATGTAGAATTATACCCTTTTGAATTTGAGGTCCATATTTTCGATATTTTTTCCCCTTTATAGAATCTGCCATAAAATTGCCGATCTTAACCAGGTCCTCATCACCAGATAGATAAATATGTGCCAGAAAGTTCATGCGGGAATATACGAATTAAACAGGGCCAGGGTTAATATTTGTTAAGTTTTGGAAAGTACGGGGTGACACAATTATATTTGTTAAAATTTCTTACAGGTCTTATCAGGACCTATAAATAACTAACAATGACATTAATAAAATCAATTTCGGGGATTAGAGGAACTATTGGTGGAAAAACCGGTGATAATCTAACTCCTTTAGATACAGTAAAATTTGCCGCAGCTTATGGCACGTGGTTAAAAAACAACTCTACTAACAAGAACCTAAAGGTTGCGGTTGGAAGAGATGCGAGAATATCTGGAAAAATGATCCAGGAACTAACGATGAATACCCTGACTGGTCTGGGAATCGATGTGATCGATCTAGGCTTGTCTACGACTCCAACAGTAGAAGTCGCGGTTCCCTTGGAAAATGCTGATGGCGGAATCATACTTACTGCCAGCCACAATCCAAAGCAATGGAACGCTTTAAAACTATTGAATAGTAAAGGAGAATTTCTTGACGGAGAAGCCGGAGCCCTGATTCTTGAAATAGCAGAAAGTGAAAATTTTGATTTTGCTGAAGTGGATGATCTTGGGAAAATCACCGTGATCGATGATTATATCGACAGGCATATTGAAGAAGTTTTGAAACTTAAACTTGTTGATGCTGATAAAGTTTCTTCCGCGAAATTTAAAGTAGCTGTGGATGCAGTAAATTCTACAGGAGGAATTGCTATTCCAGCACTGCTGAGGAGAATGGGTGTTGAAGTGATCGAATTATACTGCGAACCAAACGGACATTTTCCACATAATCCAGAACCGTTAAAAGAGCATTTAACTGATATCTGTGACTTAATGAAAAAGGAGAAGGCAGATCTTGGGATCGTAGTAGATCCAGATGTAGATCGTCTTGCTTTTATAGATGAAAACGGTGAAATGTTTGGTGAGGAATATACATTGGTCGCTTGTGCAGATTATGTTTTATCTAAAACTCCCGGAAACACAGTTAGTAACCTTAGCTCGTCCAGAGCTTTAAGAGACATTACAGAGAAACATAATGGAGAGTATAATGCTAGTGCCGTAGGTGAAGTGAACGTGGTTCAGCTTATGAAGGATTCAAATGCGATCATTGGTGGTGAAGGTAACGGCGGAATCATCTATCCGGAAGCACATTATGGGAGAGATAGCCTAGTGGGAACGGCCTTGTTTCTTACATATCTGGCAGAAAAGAAAGAGTCGGTTTCTTCAATAAGAGCAAGTTATCCTTCTTACTATATGAGTAAGAATAAAATTCAGCTGACTCCAGATCTGGATGTGGATGGTGTTTTGAAAGCGGTTGAAAAAAGACACGCTTCAGAAGAAATTTCTACAGTAGACGGAGTAAAAATTGATTTTCCGGAGAATTGGGTTCATTTAAGAAAATCCAATACAGAGCCTATTATTAGGATCTATACGGAAGCTAAATCTCAACAGGAAGCAGATGAGCTGGCGCAGAAGATGATATCTGAAATTGAGCAGATCATAGCTTAACTAACTCTGGTAGCTCCTTCTGGAACAGGTTCATTTCTATGTTTCCAGCGTTTATGGGTCCATAGATAGTATTCCGGCTTCTCTCGAATTTGTTTTTCGAGAAGTTCAAAAAACTTTTGAGTAATAAAATGCTCCGGTTCTTCCGGGGCATTTTCAGTTATAGGAACCAGCGTAGCTTCATAAAATCCTCTACCGGTTTTTTCTACATGTAGGTAGATGACATTAAGATCCAGACCACGAGCCAGTTTTTCAGAACCTTCAAAAACAGGAACAGAAATACCCATAAATTTCATCCATAGATTAGAACGCTGAAGTCTTGGGGATTGGTCGGCGATCATAGCGTAAATACCTCGCAATCCTTCTCGCTCATTTTGGATGATTCTCTTAGTCGCTTTATGAGTATTAACAAGCTCTCCACCAAGCTTACTACGTATCTTGCGAACCATATCATCAAAATACCTGTTCCGTATTTTTTTATAGATTCCGAAGGATTTATATTTGAGTCCGTAAAGTTGTAGCGCAATAATCCATTCATAACTAGCGTAATGTGCGCACATNAGGACAATACTCTTGTTNCTGCTTTCAATCTCTCTTAAAACTTCAAGATTAGTGAATTTNAAGCGCTTTTGAAGTTCTCTATCACTAATGGAAAGACTTTTGATCATTTCCAGAAACATATCACACATATGCCTGTAGAAAATTTTTTCTATACGTTTCAAATCTTCGGAAGGCTTATCTGGAAACACCATTCTTAAATTCTTTTGAACAGTACTTCTGCGATAGCCTATGACTCTAAAAACCANGANNTANATAAAGTCNGAGAATATATAGAAAATACGAAACGGAAGAATGGATATAAGCCAAAGTAGGGGGTAAACAAGCCAGAAAACTAATCCTTGCATAAAAAAACTTTCCGCAAATATATGGTATATTTGAAATTAAACTTTAGTAAAAATGGGAGAATTGAGCCTGGTCACGCTGGTGATCATAGCGGCAAATGCATTAATTTCTTTTAAAGGTTTTAGCGATGAGACCTTCTTCAACAAGTACAAATTCAGTACTTCAGATATTCAGAGAGGTTCTAAATTTCAAATATTCACATCGGGATTCCTGCATGTAGATACAAGCCACCTTTTTGTAAATATGCTAACACTCTATTTTTTTGCAAATGTGGTTATCTGGCAGTTAGGCTCTGTAGCTTTCCTCATTATATATCTTGGGAGTCTATTGCTGGGAAATTTATTATCCTACTATTTCCATAAGAATGATCCGTACTATACTGCCGTAGGTGCCAGTGGCGCTGTAATGGGAATTCTTTATTCTGCCATACTACTACAACCAGACATGACGCTTGGTTTATTCTTTATCATACCAGTTCCCGCTTATATNTTCGGAATAGGATATNTNCTNTATACTATTTANGGAATGAANCGCAGNACNGATAATATTGGTCACGANGCACATTTTGGCGGTGCTACCGGTGGATATATTCTAACGATGATTCTGGCTCCCTGGGTGCTGGAAAGTCACTTGCTNATGGTTATNTTATTAGCTGTGCCNATCNTAATATTGTTCTTTCTTCANAGAACCGGNTATNTNTCTAANTAANNANAANTAATTCAGTAGTTCNCCAATCTTTTCAGCTAANGCATCACCACGAAGNTTNTTNGCNACAATNNTNCCNTCTTTATCAAGAATANAGGTNGCCGGGATTGCTNTGATTCCGTATAACCTAGCTACGGGATCCTGCCAGAATTGAAGATTGGAAACATGATCCCATTGTTCAAGTTTATCATCTTTNATNGCCTGTACCCATCGNTCNTTCTGTCCTGGTCGNTCNAGACTTACNCTAATGATNTTTAANCCTTGATCTTTGTACTTGTTGTANGTNTTAACCAGGTTTGGATTTTCTACTCGACAAGGTTTACACCANGCTGCCCAGAAATCTACTACAGTAACCTGACCCATCCGATCAGAAAGTGCAAGCATTTCNCCATCTGGAGTAGGAGCTTCAAAATCTGGNGCCTTAGACCCCGTTTCAGCATTTTTCATCTTNTCTAANTCGCTCTTNAGATCTTTTGCCATATCAGTTTGCTTGATACGATCTGACACTTCACCGAACATATCGCGAACTTCCTTGGAGCTATGACTTTTTGAACTCAACATATCAGTAAGCAAGGTTACAGCAAGAAATGTATCTGTATTTCGGCTAAAAATCTCTTCTTTAGCTTTACGATCATTGTCTTTAAGCTCGGTTTCAGTTGCCTGAAGACTTTTTAGTTTTGCAGTATCCTTCTGTATCATTGCAGTTCTCGCTTCCTTNTGCATTTTCCCGATCTTCCGGTTCATTTCTTTCATGTGGTCCAGATATTCGTAAAGCGCTTCATTTTCCTGTCCGCCGCTCACACGTGAGCTACGAATACTGTCCTTATTNATNTTNAATTTCAGTTTTTCGTTCTCAGCAATAAATACAAGATTACCATTAACTCCTTCGATACGTAAAAAACTAAGTGCAGGTAGATCCATTTCTTCCATGTCCAACTCAAATTTCTCATCCTGAACAATGGCTGTATCTACTGCTTTTGGNGAACGAGTCTTTCCNTCTANTTCTGAGATATAGATTTTNGTNCCATTTTCAACACCNTTTACNTCACCNCTTANNTANTAACCTTTATCTTCTCCACATCCNGTTAATANGAAAANNACNGAGCTNAATAAGAATAAGAATTTCTTCATTTTTTATGTCTATTTCTGCAAAAATAATGAACTCANGCNTCATNCTNATGNCGTTCTTATAAATAAATGTTAATTTCANGNCGTTGCTCTTTCNNGGCTACNTTTNCATTTAATTTTACCTTAAATTATCAAGTTATGTTGCAGCAATTAAAAGATTTTCCATTCGATATACAGATCAGTTTTCATAAGGTGATCGAAGAGTATCAAAAGGAGCTTGATGAGATAGAAAGTGAGATTTCTAGGGAATACATGCAAAAAATGCTTGACCATGTAAGTCAGTTCCCGGAATTATCTGAAGGGTTTTCAGACCCAAAACTTTTAAAGAAATATCACGCCCCCATTAATATCTTGCTGGATGATCTGTTTCCGAACATATTGTCTAATAATGAGATCAAAGCTGCAGCAGTTCCATTCCATAATATTCTCTTCAACGTTTCCAAACGACTGAAAGCTATTTTGAATAATGCCGGAAAGGATTTCAATTTGAAGTTCAGGCATATGGACGAAGAGTTGATCTATATCTTTTCTAGTATACAGATATTGAAGTCCTATGGTTATAAAATAGATATTTCGAGACCTCTGTACTATGACATTCCAGATGAAGATGGAATAAAGCGTCATTACAGAATATCTATGAATGCCGACTTTGTTGATATTATTCGTAAAGATGAAGCGCCGGAAATTACTCAGAAAGATGTAGGCATTTTATTGCAAAATGTGGATGATATCGAGCTCTGGAAGGAAAAGATTCCTCCTCACAGCCATATTTTTAAAGGTTTTACCATCGTTAATCTGACCGATGTTACCATAGATGATGCTATTTCAGAATTAAAAACNACGTTGCTTTTCGAAGAAGTGAATGAAGAGGAGGAGTTGGCCAAACTTCAGGAGATATTCCGTTCAATTTATAATATATCAGACCTTCGGGTTGGATTTACCGTTTTCAATAAAAAAGAGATGGTATTTGAAAGAATGGATAATAAGGAGGCACAGAGCTTTATCCTTGACGAAGTTTTGATGAATGATTGTGAGTCGGGTATTTGTGAGAAAGGATTCAAAACCCTGATAGATGATAATGCCTATTTTACTATTTCCAATGTCGAGTCTTATGCGCGTAAATATGATAATTTACTATCTAAGAATCTCATTAAGAACGATGTGAAGAGCTGTCTCTTGGCTCCGGTTGCTAAGAATGGTAAGCTTCTGGGAATATTGGAACTGGCCTCGAGTAGGAAGAATGAGCTAAATAGTATTAATGCTATAAAGCTAGACGATATCCTGCCTTATATCGTGACTACGGTGGAGAGAAACCGGAANGATTTTGAAAACAGGATAAAAGCAGTAATTCAAAGTGAGTGTACCTCTATTCATCCAAGTGTTCTTTGGGTGTTCGAAAGAGAAGCCAAAAAGTTCATAAAGGATCTGGATAAGGATGGACTTGCTTCTTTCAAGGATATTACCTTTAAGGATGTTTTTCCATTGTATGGTCAAATAGATATTGTCGCATCTTCGGAAGCTAGGAATGATGCGATCAAACGTGACCTAATGGATCAGCTCGAGATCATAATGAATATTACTGATAAGGCTTATAAAATTGAAGAGCTTCCTATATACGACCAGGTTAAGTACCGTGTGTCAGATTTTAAAGAAGAATTACAGGATAGACTGAATGCCAGCAGTGAACAGAAGGTTTTTAATTTATTGAAGAAGGAGGTAAATCCTTTAATGAGCCATTTGAGAAAGCAATCTGAAGAAATCAAAGAGCTTGTTGAGGAATATACAAGCATGCTCAATCCTGAAACTGGACTGGTCTACAATCATCGTAAGAAATATGATGAGACGGTACAGCAAATAAACCGTACTATGTCCCGCTATATTGATAAAAGGCAGGTCCAGGCTCAGAACATCTACCCACATTATTTTGAGAGATATAAGACGGATGGTGTAGACCACAATATGTATATAGGGGCATCAATGGCAAATAAAAAACCTTTCAACAAGGTTTACTTGTTTAATTTGAGATTGTGGCAATTGAGCACTATGTGCGAAATGGAGAACAGGTTTTATCAATTACAAGAAAGAACTCCAGTGATGCTCGAAGCAGCATCCCTGATTCTCGTTTTTAATAGTACGATGTCTATTAGATACAGAATGGATGAGAAAAAATTCGATGTAGATGGAACTTATAATGCGCGTTATGAGATCATTAAAAAACGTATCGATAAGGCATTTATAAAGGGTACAGAGGAACGNNTAACTCAAAAAGGGAAACTCACAATCGTATACTCTCAGGCAAGTGATGAGCGAGAATATTTACANTATATNAAATACCTNCANGCNAAGAATTACTTTGGTGATAATGTTGAATTNTTAGATCTGGAAGATGTGCANGGAGTGGTAGGACTTAAAGCNATAAGGGTGAACATATTATATTCACCCGATTCCAATCATCCAGAAAGAACGATCAATTATGAAGATCTAATGGAAGAACTACATTAAGTAAAAAGCCAGAATAAAGGCGATTACCGAAATAATTATTCCTAACATAAATACCGTATAAGTCATTCTNAGTAGAAAATACTTTCGATGTAGTACCTTACCTAAAAGGTGAAGATCGAGCATCAACATTTCGTATACATAATCTTTATCCTTGATCAACTGGTTCATACCCCATTTAAATTGATCAAAAGGCATCTTGTGGTAGTTTCCGAAGAATAAAAGATTCACATTCCGGTTCTTAACCTGTTCTTTAGTGAACTCTCCAGTTGTAACATTTGGCCGGGTAGAAAGGATTGAAAGAATTATTGATGCAACACTAAAAAGTACCAATACTAAACTTGGTATAAGTAAGTGTTTGTTGGACTCTGCTTCCAGTTTAGGGATTAGGTTGGCAAGTGCCAGTGAGATGATGATCGCGTTTACCGAAAGCAAAATGTTGGCTTTCGTATCGGCAATATCACTCAGTTTGATATGGTTTCGAAGAGTAACCCTGAACAGCGTCTGAATACTTCTCTCTGGGTTTTCATTCTTATATTTAGCCTTCATTCGGGCCTTATGCTCTTCTTTCTTTAATTTCTTTTCCTGCTTATTCTTNTCTTCTATNAGCTCCAGCANATTTTCCTCCTTCTTTGGGTTCCATTCCTGCAAGGCATAATCTGTATAAAAAGTATGCTTTTCAGTAAAAACATGGATATTCTCCTCGAGCCATTCGGAATTAGTGAAATTCTTAATATTATGCATTTCAAGTTCCTGCCTCAGGAATTCACTGGTTTCTTCAAAATACTCCTTGCCAAAATGTGAGCTATCGGCATCACGTATTATTTTCTCACCAGGCGTTTTTGGAATATTGCTGAAATTGGTCACCAGAATATATTGCTTAACCAAATCTATAAGATCCTGTGTAGCGTTCTCCTTCAGAAGAAATTCCTCCGCGATCTCTGCACTCTTGTCTTCATGCCCTCTGTAAGTATGAATATAACCGGTATCATGAAGCCATGCAGCAAGGAGTAACGCCTCCNTGTCTTTAACATTAATTTCAGAATTCTCGATTAATTCTTTAGTACTTTTAACCACACGCTGAGTATGCTGGTAGTTATGATAAATAAAGGTGTTAGGTAACTTTTCTTTAAATAAATCTTCAACAAATTTTTCAGCTTTCTCAACGAGATTATTCATACATGAATTTTTTATTCCACGGACCAAATTACAAAAAATATTGACCACAGTTTTCTATGAAAAAAGTTAAACTTTTCGCCGGTATTCTTACCACTTTACTGGTCATTTCCTGTGCCAGNCTGGANCCAAAATANAGGGATGGAGAACCANCNTCAGATTTTGGATANCCTTCNTCTAAAGAGATCGAAAAATCNTTTTACCTNCTGGGTGATGGTGGTTATTCGCCCCCGGGAGGTTCTTCATTGGGTCTATTGGCTTTTAAATCCTACCTGGATTCAGTAAAGAAAACGGAGAATATTTCCATTTTCNTAGGTGATAATATCTATCCNGACGGNATGCCTGCTGAAGGTTCTNCGGGAAGAGAAGAGGCTGAATATCGNTTAGANGCACANNTGGATGCGATCGAAAATTACGAGGGAAAAGTNGTTTTCATACCTGGAAATCATGACTGGTACAATGAAAAGCTGGAAGGTCTTGATAGACAGAAAGATTATTTGAAAGANAGATTTGAAGATATTCTGGTNTGGAGTCCGGAAATAGGTTGCGGAATGNAGTCTATCGAAGTTTCTGAGAATATCCAGATGATTGTCATAGATTCCCAATGGTATTTAGAAGATTGGAATGACAATCCNAGGATCAATGATAATTGTGAGCAGATTAAAACGCGGGAAGCAATGTTCCTGGAGGTAGAATCTGAGATCAAAAAGAATCAGAATAAAACTATATTAATTGCTTTACATCACCCGATATATACAAATGGTGTTCACGGTGGGCAGTATACATTCGACAGGCATATTTATCCTTCACAAAAGAAAATTCCTCTACCAATTCTAGGGTCTTTAGCTACACTAATTAGAACAACTGGTGGTGTGTCGATACAGGATGCTCAGAACAATCGTTATAAATCCCTNGCAACACGTTTGAGTACCATTGCACAAGGTTCTTCGCGAGTAATTTTTGCTTCGGGACACGAACATTCCCTACAATATATTGAGCATGATAGCGTAAAGCAAATTGTTTCAGGTTCCGGTTCAAAAGCTTCTTATGCAACATTGAGTAATGATGGATTATTTGCGTATCCCGGACAGGGATTTGCAGTACTCGATGTTTTTACGGATGGATCGTCCTGGGTAAGTTTCTACGGAAACCAGGAGAACAAACCTAAATTACTTTATCAAACCGAAGTTCTGGAAACTCCTGTACCATTCGAACTTCAGGATTATCCAGATGAATTTCCGAAAACTTATACAACCTCAATTTACACAGAAGAGGATACTGAGAAAAGTCCGGTTCATGAAACTGTCTGGGGTGAACGCTATCGAGAACTTTATGGTACTGAGATCACATTGAGAACTGCAGATCTGGATACACTNTATGGTGGATTAGAAGTAGTTCGAGAAGGTGGTGGGCATCAAACCGTATCACTTAGAGTAAAAGATAGACAGGGACGAGAATACAATATTAGAAGAGTTCGAAAAGATGCTCTAAGATTTCTTCAGAGTGTAGCCTTTAAAAATCAGCCGGTAGAGAATAAATTAGAGAATACGGTAGCAGAAAATTTACTTACAGATTTCTATACCGCCGCACATCCATTCGGATTTATGGCAATTCCAGCGCTTAGTGAAGCTGCTGGAGTTTTTCATACTAATCCGGAAATATTTTACCTGCCTAAGCAAGAAGCACTAGGAAAATACAATTCTGTACATGGTGATGATATTTATATGATTGTTGAAAGACCTGAAGAAGGTTGGAAAGGCTACGAATCTTTTGGAAGCCCAGATCATGATATTGTAAGTACAGCAGACATGCTTGAAAGACTGCGAAGAGATGAGAAATACTTGCTGGATGAGTCTATATATGTTCGCTCGCGTTTATTTGACATGCTCATTGGTGATTGGGACAGGCATCAGGATCAATGGAGATGGGCAGAGATTGAAGAAGGTGATAAACACATATTTAAAGCTATTCCCAGGGATAGAGACCAGGTTTTCAGCAATTTTGACGGAGCATTTTTCGGAACATTAAGAGCGATCACAGGATTTGCTAATCAATTTGCTGTNTATGGAGACGATATTAAGGATGTAGAATGGTTTAATATCGCAGCAATGGGGCTGGATAGATCACTACTTCAAAATACCGGAAAAAATACCTGGATAGAACAGGCGGAGTACATTAGGGAAAACGTAACCGATGAAGCCATTCAGCAGGCATTTGCTAATTTACCCGAGGAAACCACTGGTGAGGCTACGCAGGAACTTATAAAAAACGTTCAGGGGAGAAGAGATAATTTGGTTGATATCGCAAATAGATATTATGAAAAATTAGCAGATCTCGCGATCGTAACCGGCACAGATAAAGATGATTTTATTGATGTTGAAAGGTTGATAGATGGTAACACCCGGGTAACCATTACTCGTAATAAGGATGGAGAAAGAGCTGAAATTTTAAGCGATAAAGTTTATAAAAAGGATGAAACTAATGAGATCTGGGTTTATGGACTTGATGATGATGATAAAATTTTTGTAAGAGGCGAGGGGAAGGCAGCAATATTTGTACGATTGATTGGAGGTCAGAACAATGATGAGTACACTATTACAAATGGTTCAAAACTGAAGATTTATGATCATCAATCACTACCGAATACTATAAATGAATTAGACAATGCTAAACTTAGGCTAACAGATAATTACGAGATCAACACGTATGATAAGGATAAGAAGACCTTCGCGTCAGGATCCATCTTACCTCATTTTAGCTATAATCCGGATGATGCTTTTAATTTTCAGCTAGAATATGTGAAGGCCATCAATAGATTTAAGCGAAATCCTTTTACCTCTCAGCATACTGTTTCTGCGGAATACCATTCAGCAACGAATGGCTTTGAGTTAGGTTATGAAGCGGAGTTTGCTAATATCGTTGGAAAATATAATCTACAATTAGGAGCTAATTTCCAAAGCCCTGATTATTCAGATAACTTCTTTGGCTTCGGAAATGAGACCAATAATCCTGAAGATGAATTAGGAATGGATTACAACCGGGTAGGGATTAATGAAATTTCAGCAAAAGCTGCATTAGTCAATAAAACTCCTTTTGGTAGCTTTTTTGGATTCACAGCAACTTTTGAGTCTATTGAAGTAACCGAAAACGATAATCGTTCTTTAACTGAAGTATTCACCAATACAGAAGAAGATATTTTTCANAGAAAACATTTTGCGGGTCTTGATGCAATGTATCGATATGAAAGTTATGACGATGTTCNGGTTCCTACCAGAGGGATGNTGTTTGANCTGAACCTGGGTGCNAAACTTAATACTGCAGATGTTGATCGCCAATTTGGTTATTTCAAACCNTATATGGGTTTCTATAACGCACTTACCCGGGATAGAAAGCTTGTTTTNAAGACAAGGGCAGAAGCNCATATTAATATGGGTAATGAATTTGAATTTTATCAATCGGCACAATTAGGTGCGAACAGCGGACTAAGAGGTTATAGATTTGAGAGGTATTCAGGGAAGAGTTCCTTTGGNACTGGTGCAGATCTTAGGTATTCGTTCGATACGGTATCTACGAANTTCNTGCCNTTCCANCTCGGGATCTATGGAGGTTACGATNTAGGTAGGGTATGGGTGGATGATGAGTCCAGTAACCANTGGCACGATAGTTATGGTGGAGGATTATGGATTAATAGCGCAGATGCCATACAAGCTAGAGCCAGTGTTTTTGCCGGAAGTGAAGGTCCAAGATTACAATTTAGCCTGGGATTAAAGTTCTAAGTTCGAATNAAGAGCAAAAAAAACCGGCTGTATAGCCGGTTTTTTTTATTTATCAAANATNAAATTNAATCCTTATTGACTGACAGTTTATTCGTAAAATCGATCGTTCTAATTGGGAATGGAATATTGATTCCTTTAGCATCNTAAGCTTTCTTAATAGCAATAATCGCNGTGTTCTGAGCNATAAGAATATCTCTATTCTTCGTAACATCTGTCCAGAATCTCAANACGTAATTAATCGAGCTATCACCAAATTCCTGAAACATCAATTCAACTTCTTCATTTCCCCTCTGCGGAAAAATATCCTCGATAGTTTTAATCGTTAAGTCTCTTACCATTTCTAAATCTGAAGAATATCCAACTCCACAATTCACAAATACTCTTGAACGAGCAGTGCGAGAGTAGTTTTTAAACGGCTCTTCAATGATCTTTCCATTTGGAATGATCACATAATTATTATCTGATTGCTTAATGACAATATTCCTAAGATTGATCTCCATAACCGAACCTGTATATCCATTAGTTTCCACCCAATCACCAATCTGTAATTCCGGAAGAAAACTTAGTATCAAGCCCGAAAACGTATTGTTTAAAGTACCTTGCAAAGCAAGACCGATAGCTAAACCAACAACTCCTGCCGCTCCTAAAACTGAAGTTAG
>FUFK010076808.1_pt1 | contig 18534 bp, 18 predicted proteins | sample 1021851 | NCBI WGS metagenome assembly FUFK01 (sample SAMEA51879418, study PRJEB19060) | metagenome
GAACTTGTTATCTTAACTACATTTAATAGTATTTTTATAAAAACAGCACCATTCGATTTTTATGAAAATCTTTATTTAGATATTTTAATTTCACAAACTATTTCGATTTCAAACTTAAGAGATAAATTAACTGAAATGGGTTACACAAAAGTAAATACTGTAAGAGAAAATAATGAATTTGCAGTTAGGGGAGATATAATTGATATTTTTAATTCTGGAAAAGAAAACCCTATACGTATTTATTTAAACAATGATAAAATTGAAAAAATTTCATTTTTCGATGCACTTACACAAAGAAATAAATCCAAATTAAAAATTGATAATAAATTAATTATATTTCCAGCATCAGAAATTCTTTTATCAAAAGAAAACATAGAAGTTTTTAAAAAAAATTATTCCAGCAGTTTTGATATTGATTTAAGAAATGATGATCTATATACNAAGATTTTATCTGGACATAGAATTTCAGGCATAGAAAATTATTTTAGTTTATTTTTTAACACAGCTCTTTCGAATATTTTTGATTTAATTTCAAAAAATAAATGTTTTAGTGATATGAAATATTTAATCTTTGATAAGAATATTAATCATGTCTTAAAGAAACTTGAAGAGATTGAATTATTATATAAAAGAAGAAGTGATGAATTTTCAAAATTTCTTCAACCTGATTATAATTACTTAACTTTAAATGAATTCAAAAATTATCAAAAAACATTAAAATTTAATTTCATTAATGATTTGCAACTAAGTAATTCTAATGATTATCATTCAAAAAAAATTATTTTGCCAATAAGCAATTCTGTAAATAGAAGTGCTTTGGAGCATCTATCAGAATTTATAAATAACCAATTAAATAATAGAAAAACTATTATTTTCTGTTGTGAAGAAAAAGAAAAATTATTTAACTATAAAAAATATTTTGAAGGAACAATAAAAGATAAAAAAATAAAAATAATTTATTTGAATTATTATGATTTATTAAATTCCACAGAATTAAGTAATTTAATATTTTGTAATATTAATATTACAAATAGTTTTGAATTTAANNATTATATCTTTGTCAACGAAAGTGATTACTCTCATAAAAATTATAAACCAAAAAAATCAAAAATTCGAAAGGCAGAAAACTTTTTAAAAGATTTAAACTCACTNAAAGCTAATGACTTTNTNGCTCATGTGGATCATGGAGTTGGCATTTATAGATCCTTAGAAATTATTAATATTTCTAATAATGATCATGATTGCTTGAAAATTGAATATTCTGGTGGAGATAAACTTTTTGTACCGGTTGAAAATATTAACCTATTATCTAAAATTGCTGATGGTCTAGAAAATAGAATTTTAGATAAACTAGGGTCATCAAATTGGCTAATTAAAAAAAATAAAATTAAAAATAAAATTGATGATTTAGCTAATAAATTGATAACTACAGCTGCAAATCGAAGAGTTCAAAATAAAGTACAAATTTATGAACCAAAAAATTATAANGAGTTTGTTAGTAATTTCTCTTTTGATCTTACTGATGATCAAGAAACAGCAATTGAAGATACTTTGAATGATATATATTCAAACAAATTGATGGACAGGTTAATTTGTGGAGATGTTGGGTTTGGCAAAACAGAAGTCGCTATAAGAGCGTCCTTTGTTGTGGCATCCTCTGGCAAACAAGTAGCTATTGTTGCACCAACAACAATATTAGTAGAACAACATTTCAAAACTTTTGAAGATAGATTTAAAGATTTTGATATAAGTATCAAAAGCTTATCTAGGATGACTAAAAACAATGATAGGTTAAAAATTAAAAATGATCTTAATAATGGAAAATTATCTATTGTNATTGGNACACATGCTCTTTTATCTAAGGATATATCATTTTTAAATTTAGGATTGATTGTTATTGATGAAGAACAGCATTTTGGAGTTGCTCAAAAAGAAAGGCTTAAAGAACTGCAATTTGATATACATGTATTAACTTTATCTGCAACTCCAATTCCAAGAACTCTTCAGTTATCTTTGACTGGTTTAAAAGATTTAAGTCTTATAACAACTCCTCCAACTAACAGATTAGCTGTAAGAACTTTTGTTAATGAATGGGATAAGGTTACTTTAACAGATGCTTTAAAAAGAGAGATAGAAAGGGATGGTCAGATTTTTGTTGTTTGTCCAAGAATTAAAGATATTGAAATAGTATTAAAGTTAATTAAAAAAATGTCTCCAGAATCAAAAATTTCTGTTGCTCATGGTAGATTAACACCGACCGAACTAGAAGATAGCATAATAAGTTTTTATCAAAAGGAATCTAATATTTTAATTTCTACAAATATTATTGAATCTGGAATTGATATCCCTAATGCTAATACACTAATTATTTATAATGCTGATTTATTTGGTTTATCTCAACTATATCAGCTCAGAGGTAGAGTTGGAAGGAGTGATAAAAGAGCTTATGCTTACCTTACAACAAAAAAAGGTAAAGTTTTAAATGATAATGCGATCGAAAGGTTAAAAGTTTTAAAAACTTTAGACAATTTAGGTGCAGGATTTTCTTTAGCTAATTATGATTTAGATATTAGAGGTGCAGGTAATTTGTTAGGTGATGAACAATCTGGTCAAATTAGAGATATTGGATATGAACTTTACCAAAAAATGCTTATGGAAACAATTAATAGCCTTAAAAAAAATAAAAATACTCAATATGTAAATTGGTCACCTACGATTACAATTGGTAAAGCAGTATTAATACCTGAAGATTACGTTGAAGATTTATCAACGAGAATGTCATTATATAGAAAAATTGGTGATTTAACCTCTAATGATGAAATTAAAAATTTTATAGAAGAATTAAATGAAAGATTTGGCCCACCACCTAATGAGGTTTCAAATTTGATTTATACAATATCTTTAAAAATAATTTGCTTAAAATTAAATATTAATTTTATAGACATTGGGCCTAAAGCATTAATTATTGGTTTTAGGAAACAAGGAGAAAAAGAAATTTCTAAAATTTTAGATTGGGTTAATAAAAATAACAATTTTATCAAACTTAGAAATGATGAAAAAATCGTTATAACCTTAAAAGGTAAGAGTGTTAATAGATTTAANTTACTAAAAGATTATTTGAAAGAGATNAATNACNTATTAAAGCCTTAATTACATCTAAAAGTTCCCTTGGTTTTTTCAAAATCAATTGTACTTACTTTTACCAAAATAAATTTATTTGAATTACAGGATTCTATTAACTTTTCTTTTGCAGTTTGAGGTAAATCAGTTATGAATTTAGGATTTAATCTCCATTCAATTGTAACATACTTAGTCATTTCTTTTTGAACTATATTTTTATCAACTTTGTTTTTTGCAACATGTGAAGAGCAATTAGCAATAAATAAAATCAAAAATACATAAAAAAACAAATATAATTTTTTCATAAAATTTCCTTTACCATGTTCCTGTATTATCCATTGATTTCCAAGGATCTTTAATTTCTAATGCTTCTCCTTGTTGAAGAAGTTCAATTGAAATATTATTTGGAGATTTAATGAAAGCCATTCTTCCATCCCTAGGTGGTCTATTGATAACCACACCTTTATCCATTAATTTCTGACAAGTCTCATATATATTTGGAACTGAAAATGCCAAATGACCAAAATTTCTTCCTTTATCAAGGTCCTCATAGTCCCAATTATGAGTAAGTTCTATTTCTGGTGATCTAGTATTTATTGCAGAACTTTCATCTTCAGTAGCAGCCAAAAATATTAATGTAAACTTTCCTTCAGGAACATCTTTTCGTCTTGTTTCAATTAAGCCTAATTTATTACAAAAGAAATCTAATGATTCTTCTAAATTGTTAACTCTAATCATTGTATGCAAAAATTTCATTAATAAACTCCAAGTAATATTAAAAATTATATCTATTTGTTAGAAGATTCAATAAATTTATTTTATATTAGTTTTATGTCCAAATTAGATTATGGTTATAACATACCTGCCTTAAAAGGAATGAAGTTAGAAGAAATTCAAACACCATGTTTGNTAATTGATTATGAGNCATTTAAATTAAATGTTGAAAAAATGAGATCTTTTACTCATGAAAATAATATAAAACTCAGACCTCACGCAAAAATGCATAAATCTNTNGAGGTAGCAAAATATCAACTTCAATATGGAAATGCTTCTGGTATATGTTGTCAAAAATTAAGTGAAGCTGAAGTATTTGTAAGATCGGGTATAAAAGATATTTTAATCACTAATCAAATAACAGATTTAAAGAAAATTGATAGATTATGTAAAATTAACAGGTCAGGTTCTAAGGTTAGTTGCTGTGTAGATAATATAGATAATTTAAATGATATAAATAATATTGCCTCTGATAATAACGTCAAAATTGAAATTTTTATAGAATTAGAGTGTGGTGCTCAAAGATGTGGAACAGATAACATTGATGATATTAAANTAATGATTCAATTTATTAANAAATCTTCAAATATAAAACTGTCTGGGTTTCAAGCATATAATGGCTCTAATCAACATGTGTTAGATTCAAAAGAAAGAGAAACAACAGTTAATAATACTAATAAAAGAATTTCTAATTTACTTAAATATTTTGATATGTCCNATTTGATNGTAACTGGAGGAGGTACTGGTTGTTTCGAAGAAGAAACAAAAAGTAAAATTTATAATGAAATTCAAGTAGGCTCATATGCATTTATGGATGNACATTATTCAAGTTTAAAGAAGAATAAATCTAATATTCTTTTTGAAAACTCANTATTTATTTATACAAGTGTCATTTCAGTAGCCAAACAAAATTTTGCAGTTGTTGATGCTGGTTTAAAATCTATGTCTGTAGACAGTGGACTACCAAAAATATTCAACAAAAATGATCTAAAATATACAAAATGTTCTGATGAGCATGGAATAATTGAAGATTATAACAACTCTCTTAAATTAAATGATAAGTTAAAATTGATACCAGGNCANTGTGATCCAACATGTAATTTACATGATTGGTATGTTGTTATTGATAAAAATAGAAAAGTAAAAGATTTNTGGAAAGTATCAGCTCGTGGATTTAGTTTTTAATGATTGAGNATAACAAAAATAATTTACTTGTAATTTTAGGTAATCAGCTTTTTCCATTGGAATACATTTCTCAGTTAAATATTAATAAAGTTTATATGAAAGAAGATATTGAACTTTGTACTTATTTTAAACATCACAAAATGAAATTAACTCTTTTTTTAACTGCTATGAGAGATTATCGTGACTTATTAAAAAAAAATGATTTTGAAGTTCATTATAAACCATTAAAAATAGACCAAAAGACAAATAGCAACTATATAGATGACCTTAGAATTTTCATAAAAAAAAATAAAATAAATAGATTATATGTATATNATATTATTGACAAATTTTTTGAAAAAAAATTCTTAACTCTTTCTAATGAAGTAGATTTAACTTTTATTCCATCTCCAATGTTTTTTTTAAGTCAAGAAGATCTTAAAGAGTATGGAGATAATAATAAAAATTTAAGAATGGTTTCTTTTTATCAAATGATGAGAAAGAAACTAAATCTTCTTATAGACGAAAATGAAAAGCCTACAGGGGGGAAATGGTCATTCGATGAATTAAATAGAAAACGACTTCCAAAAGAAATTAAAATACCAGCTACTACATTTTTTAATAAGTCTAAAAATATTGATGACGTAAAATTAATTGTGAATGAATATTTCTCTGGTCATCCAGGAGATAATAAAAATTTTTGGGCACCAACTAATAGAAAGCAAGCTCTTAATTTATTAAAAGAATTTATTGAGCTTAAATTTAAAAACTTTGGTGATTTTGAAGATGCAGTTGATATAGATGAAAACTTTTTATTTCACTCTTGTCTAAGTTCGTCTTTAAATTTAGGTTTAATAACTCCAAAAGATGTAATCGAAGAAGTAAATAAATCAAAAGACATACCATTAAATTCTCTCGAAGGGTTTATAAGACAAATAATTGGATGGAGAGAGTTTATAAGACTGATTTATTTTCTAAAAGGTGATTTTCAAGAAAATTCAAATTATTGGAAACATGACAGAAAATTAAAAGATTGTTGGTATGATGGAACAACTAACATTAAACCTTTAGATGACACAATAAAAAAGTGTTTAAAATATGGATATGTACATCACATACCACGTTTAATGATTTTAAGTAACATAATGAATTTATGTAAAATTTCTCCTAAAGAAATATATAGATGGTTTATGGAAATGTTCGTTGATAGTAGTGACTGGGTAATGGTGCCTAATGTTTATGGAATGGGAACTTATGCAGACGGTGGAATTTTTTCAACTAAGCCATATATTTGTGGATCTAATTATATTCTAAAAATGAGTAATTACAAAAAAGATAAATGGTGTGATGTTATGGATGGATTATATTGGTCTTTTATTGATAATAACAAATCTTTTTTTTCAAAAAATCCTCGTTTAAATATGATGGTAAGAACATTGGAAAGAATGAATGTTGAAAGAAAAAAAATAATTTTTGAAAAAGCTGATGAATTTATTGAAAACGTTACATATATATAATCCATGAAAAAAATATTTTATNTATTAATTAAAATTAAAATCATTTTCTTTTTATCAATTTTTCAGTCTAAATCAGATACTTTTTACTACTCAGGCGGTTGTTTTTGGTGCACTGAACAAGATTTTGAAGAATTTAGGGGGGTTAAAGAGGTTATTAGTGGTTTTACTGGAGGAACAACTCCAAATCCTAAATATTATCCTAATCAATGGGGAGACCACAGAGAAGCAGCTAAGGTGATTTATGACCCAAACAAAGTTTCATTTGCTGAATTAGTAAAACATGTTTTCAATACAGTTGATTACGAAGATTCAGATGGTCAGTTTTGTGATAGAGGTCATTCATATAGCCCAGCTATTTATTACAAAAACAATGAACAAAAAAATATTATAAATGATATTGCTCCCAAAACTTCAAAAGTTGCTGTAGAAAAAGAAACAAAATTTTATCCTGTAAGGGATGAACATCAAAATTTTTATAAAAAAAATTCTTTAAAGTATTATCTCTATAAAACTGCATGTGGTAGAGAAAAAAGATTAAAGCAATTGAAAAAAGTTAAATAACAAAAATGTCTATTTGGGGAACATTAATCGGTGGCATGTTAGGTTTTACTATTGGTGGACCGATAGGAGCATTATTAGGATCTTTTCTAGGAAGTAAATTTTCAGGTGGAAAAGTTAAAAGTATAAACTTCAGTAATGAAAACTCTCAACAGATTTTTGCATTAGCTTTGATTATTTTGTCTGCAAAAATTAGTAAAGCAGATGGAGTTGTCACAAAGGATGAATTACTTGCAATTAAAGAAAAGTTAAATATACCTGATAGTGAAATTGATAATGTTTCAAAAGTGTTTAATGTAGCAAAACAAGATGATTTAGGTTTTGAACCATATGCACAACAAATAAGCCAAATTTATTCAAAAAATAAAACAGCTTTAGTAGAAGTTTTAAATATTCTTTTATATATTGCTGAAGCAGANGGAGAGGTTAGTAAACCTGAAATTAAGATGATAAGAGAAATTGGTTTTATCTTTAATCTTTCTGACATTGAAATAAATAGTCTTTTTGAAAGCAGAAAATCATCAGAAAAATTAAATCCATATATAGTTTTAGGAGTTAAGCCATCTGATGATATTAAAGAAATTAGAAAAAAATATATCAATTTATCAAAAACTTATCATCCAGATTTATTAATTAATAAAGGTGTTCCAGAAGAAGTTCTTGAAAAAAGTAAAGAAAAAATGAGAATAATTAATAATGCTTGGGATCAAATCCAAAAACTAAAAAAAACTAGTTAATTCAATTTTTTAAAATGGTAATCAATTTTTTAGAAATNGTGTTAGAAATTATTTTAACTCCCTTTTCATTTGGATGAATGCCATCACTTAAATTTAATTCTGGATTTAAAGCCACGTCTTGAAGCAAAAAGGGAATAAATAACAGATTAAATTTTTTTGCTAAATCAGGATAAATAATGTCAAAGCTATCTTTATATTTTTTTCCATAGGAAGAAGGTGCAATCATTCCAGCTAAAATAATTTTAACATTTTTAGCATTAATTATTTTAATGATTTTTTCTAGGTTTTTATATGTTTCATTTGGTTTAATGCCTCTTAGCATATCATTTGCACCTAAACACAATACAACGTGTGTTATATTTTTTTCAGCAAGCGTCCAATTAAGTCTATTTAAACCTCCAAAACTAGTTTCACCAGGGATGCTAGCATTAATTATTTTATAATTATATCCTAACAGTAAAAGTTTTTGTTCAAGTATATTATTTAAGGAATTTTTTTTATCCAATTTGTATCCAGACATTAAACTATCACCGTATAGCAATATTTTATCTAATGCATAGGAGTTAAACGAAACTAGACAACTTAAGATTAATGTAATAATAAAATGTTTGAGCATGAACAAACTTCTCGAAATAAAAAATTTAAGTTTATCTTATAAGATAAATAATAAGTCATTACAAATACTTAAAAATGTAAATATTGATCTAAATTATAAAGAANCAATTTCAGTTATTGGAGAAAGTGGCTCAGGTAAAACTAGTTTGATTATGTTAATAGCTGGTTTAGAAAAATTTAATTCAGGAGAATTAATTTTTGACGGCTATAACTTTAAAAATTTAAATGAAGATGAACTTTCAGATATTAGAAGAAAAAATATTGGTATAATTTTTCAATCTTTTTTTCTTTTGCCAAATTTTACGGCATTAGAAAATGTAAATTTAACTTTAGAAATTAACAACATAAATAATGGTTTAAATAAATCTAAAGAAATTTTAGATAAGGTAGGTTTGAAACATCGATTTAATCATTACCCAAGTCAACTCTCTGGAGGTGAGCAACAAAGAGTTGCTATAGCTAGATCATTGGTTATGAAACCAAAGTTAATATTAGCTGATGAGCCTACAGGTAATCTTGATAAAATAAATTCATCATTAATTTCAGGTATCTTATTTGATATTGTAAAAGATTCAGGATCAAGTCTTATNTTAGTAACTCATGACACCAAAATTGCCAATAAAGCTCATAAAAAAATTGAAATAAATGATGGAAAAATTATTTAATTATACTGATATAAAATTTATATTTTTATTTTCAATTAAAGACTTATTCAGAAGTAAGGCTAAATTATTGAGTATTTCAATAACTCTTTTTTTAAGTTTGTTTATATACAGTACAATTTTAACAATTAATTTAAGTCTTAATGAAGAGTTATCAAAAAATCAAAAAACTCTTTTGGGTGGTGATTTAGAAATTGATTACAACAGGGGAAAAGCTGATTATAATTTAATATCAAAAATAAAAAAAATTGCACAAGTAACTGAAATNATTGAATTTAATTCAATGATTAATAAAGATAATAAATCAATTTTTGTAAGAATTAAATCAATTGATATTAATTATCCACTATATGGAAAAGTTGAAACACATCCAAAAAATGCATTTCAAATAATGAAAAAAAATTCCAATACAATTTTATTAAATAAAAATACATTTGAAAATTTGAAACTTAAAATTGGCGAAAAAGTTAATATACAAAATAAAAATTTAACTGTTATTGGTTATTTAAAAAATATTCCTGATATAGGTGGAGCTTTTGTATTTGGTGATTATGCGATGATAAATAATATCACNCTNNANNAATTGAAATTACAAGCATTAGGAAATTTAATAAATAAAGAGTTTAAATTAAAATTTAATAAAAATATTGAAACTAAAAATGGCATTAAATTAGTAAAAAATATTCTAAATGAAGATAAAAATCATAAGATCAAAATGCCTGAAAATTCTGGAAGAGGTCTAAAATTAGCAATTAACAACTTTATTCAATTTTTGTCATTACTATCAATTAGTGCTTTATTAATAGCTTCAGTTGGATTGGCTAATTCACTTTTATCATATTTAAATGATAAATATATTTCTATTGCTATTAAAAAAGCTATTGGAATGAAAAATTCTAAAATTAAATTGATATATTATTGTGAATTATTTTTTCTATTAATTATATCATCATTATTTTCTTATATTTTAAGTTTGTTTATAATACCAATCCTAAATTCATTCTTAATTAATTTTTATAATATTCAACTTTCATATCACTTTTCCTTATTTACTTACTTAAATGTTTTTTTTGCAGGTTTTGTGGTATTTGTAATTTTTTCTATCCCAACATTAAATGCAATTGATAGNATTAAAGGAAATGATTTATTAAAAAATGTTAAAAGAGACATCACATTTATTTTTAAAACTAAAACAAATTCTTTACTTTTTTTAACATCTTTAATTTTTGTTTTATTTGTATCTTTAAGTTCATTTAGACCAATTTATAGTTTAATTTATTTTATAAGCTTTTTTATTTGCATTTTAATTTTTTATTTAATTTTTATATTTTTTTTACGTCAGTTTAAAAAAATTTATATAGAGAATTTTATATCATTTAAGTTTGCTTTGAAAGATATTATAAAATTTAAAAATATATCGCTGGTTGTTTTAGTTACATTGGGTTTAGGAACAACACTTCTTTTATCTCTGGGATTAATTGGTTTTAATTTAAAGAAAGAAATTTCTAAATCAATTCCAAATCTTGCTCCAGATTATTTTTTTATTGGGCTTCAAAATAATCAAAAATTAGAATTCATAAACTTTATTAAAAATAAAGATTCTTTAGCTGTAATTAATGCCATGCCAATGGTTTCTGTAAAGTTAATAAAAATTAATAATATAGATCCATTAAATTATATTGATCGCTTTAATGAAAGCTTTTGGTTTATTAATAATGACCGAAGAATATCTTGGTCAGATAATCCACCTCTTAATAACCCAATTACAAAAGGAAAATGGTGGGAAAATAATCAAAATGAAGAAGAATTGTTGATTTCATTAGATAGTAAAATTGCAAAAGATTTAAATGTTAAACTTGATGATAAATTTACATTATTAATCTCTGGTAGAGAAGTAATTGGTAAAGTTGTTAATTTTAGGAANGTAAATTATCGAGATCTTAATATAAATTTTGCTATGTTAATTAATCCTTCATTTGCAAAAAAATTACCAAGTGAAATTCTTGCAACTGTTAAATTTGATAAAGAAGTAAAAAATATTAATTTATTAAATGAATTTCCAAATGTTTCTTTTATCGAAGTTAGAAGTTATTTACAAAAAATTTCAAATTTACTTAACAAAATCTATTTATCAATTTCATTGGTATCGTTGGTTGTTATATTTATAGGCTTTTTTGTTATTGTGAGTGCTATTATTGTTCAAGGTAAAAGTAAAATATATCAAAATTTAGTTTTTAAAATAATTGGCCTAAGTAAACTACAAATAATTAAATCCTCCATTATTGAATTCTTAATTCTTTATGGAGTTACAATTTTTTTCTCTACAATTTTTTCAATAATAATATCTAATTTAGCTATTCAAGGATTTTTTAATTTATCATGGGAATTTGATTTTAATACATTTTTTATAATTATAAGTTTTATTATAGTTTTAAGTTTACTATTAATATTTTTTACAAACTTTAAATATTTAACTCCTAAAATTTATCCTTTAATTAGAAATGAATAAAGTGTAGGTTGTGTTACATAAAGAGGTGTGTATGTTAAGAATTTTTATTTTAGTTATTTTGTTTTTTACCTTTTCATCAATGTCACATGGTAAAGTATTTGATAAAAAGAAATGTGAAGAAATTTTAAAAAAATATGACGTAAGTTATCAATCATGGAATAATATTCTTAATAGATATCTTAAAGAAAGAGAAAATTTAAAAGATAAAGATAAAAAAGAAATTAATAGAATGCAGAATATCTTTGGAAATGCAATGAGAGTTCATGAAGTAAGAATGAATACTTTCGCTAACTCTTATGAGGCATTTTGTAAATAAAAGCCTGTTTTTATAAGTCTAATTTAAAACTTTTATGTGTACTTAAAAAGCCAAGTTTTTTATAAAAATTGATTGCTTTAAGTCTTTCTTTATTACTCGTTAATTGTATCAATCCACATTTATTTAATTTTGCGATTTCAATACCTTTTTTAATCAATTCTGATCCATAACCCTTATTTCTGTAATCTTTCTTAATTCTAACTGATTCAATTTGGCATCTTGTCATACCTTCCATAGATAGGCCTGGAATGAAAGTTAATTGCATCATACCGATTATTTGATCATTTAAAATCATTGTAAAAATTTCATTGTTTGAATCATTTAGAATTTTCATAAATGATTTCTTATAATTATTAAACGATGTTTCACTTATNTTCTCTCTATCTTTTCCAAGATCATCGTCAAATAGAAGATATATTAAATCTTTAAGGTTTTTTAATTTTGCTTTTTCAATTATTAAAGTTGACATATTTATTAATCATTTCTAATTAGTACAATAATTTGTAATTTCTATAACATTTAAAAAATGATCATTAAACTTCTTTTTTATGCACTTTTATTGATATGGCCATCAGTATTATTATCTAGTTCAAAAATAGATAAATATAATTTTTCAATTCAATTTTCTAATTTATCAATTGCAAAAATTTCAGCCACAGTTAACAAAAATGAAAATAAAATTTTATATTCAATAGTATCTTCTTCTGATGGTTCTCTCAAAAGTTTTTATAAATTTTCTTCAACTATAAAAGGACAGTCTAAAAGAATTAGAGATAAATTATTTCCTTCGATTTATGAAACTTTTTCAAGTTATAAAGGCAAAACTAGAAAATCTAATGTTGAATGGGACAATTCCAATAATGTTTTAAAATTTCAAAATACACCAAAGTTAGATTTAAAAAAAGTAAATAAAATTCCTCAAAATACTATTTTTAATGTAATGGATCCATTTACAGCATTGATTAATACAATTGACAATCTCCAACTAAATAATTCATGTATCAATAAATTTAGAGTTTTTGACGGTAGAAGAAGGTATGATTTAGAAATGATAGAGTTAAGCAGGTCATTTTTGAAGAAAGATAGACCAAAAACTTATGAAGGTAATGTAATAGTATGTGGTTTAAGATTTTATCCTATTGGAGGTCATTATTTAGATTCAAAATGGAAACCTGAAAATGATAAATTTTCTGATATAAAGTTATATTTTGGTTTTTTAAATAAAAAGGTTTTTCCTGTTAGAATGGAAATTAACAGATGGTTTGGTTCAATAATTACGCGAATTATTTTTACGTAAATATTAATGAAATTTCTTTACAAAACATCTAAAGATTCAAATTTTTTATCTCTCACATCTTTATTAATTGGTATTTTAATTTTATCTTACCAAGATGCACTTATAAAATTTATTGCTAATGATACAACATTTTGGCAGTTACAATTTATAAGATCATTTTTTAATATTATGTTTTTATACATAATTGTAATTTTNTNTCAAAATAAGAGTTTGTTAATTCCTGAAAATTGGTTGCCAGTTACAATNAGAGGTACAATGATGGTTCTTTGCATGTTTTGTTTTTTTTCAGCATCNCCAATATTATCCNTATCTCAAATGGCAGCAGGTTTATATACNTTTCCAATATTTGTAACAATTTTATCTATAGTAATTACAAAAGAAATGGTTGGAAAATACAGACTNATAGCTCTTGTAATGGGTTTTATAGGAAGTGTATTTATATTACAACTTTGGAAAGAAGATTTTAATCTATATCAATTATTACCAATACTTGCAGGCTTTTTTTATGCTTGTAATATTATAATGATAAGAAAATACTGTAGGAATGAAAGTCCAGTTGCCCTTACTTTTGTTGTAGGAATATTATTTTTTATATCAGGAATTATAGGCATCATTTTCTTTGAATTTATATTTGAATACGATCAAAATTTTACCATAGATTTTATAACTGATGGTTGGGTTGATTTAACTATGATAATCTTTTTATTTATTGTTACATGCTCTTTGTTAAACATAATAGGAAATTTAGCACTCGCTAAAGCGTATCAGAATGCAGAAAGCAGTTGGCTTGCGCCTTTAGATTATTTTTACTTAGTTTTTGCTTGTTTATGGAGCAAGTTAGTTTTTGATGTTTGGCCAGAAAATATAGAATTTGCTGGTATATTTTTAATAGTTACATCAGGGTTAATTATTACATATAGAGAGAAAGTAAATAATAAAAATCTTCAATAGTTAAATGACAAATATATCAAACAATAAATTAAAAACAAACAACATATTATTTGAAAATAATGATACATTATTCAAAAAATATTTAATGAAATCAAATGTTTTTGCGGAATATGGTTGTGGACAATCAACTTATTGGGTGTTAAAAAATACAACCGCTCAAATCTTATCTGTTGATACATCAATTGACTGGATAAAAACAATTAAACAATCAAAAGTCTATGACGAACAAAAAATAAAATTAAAATATATTGATGTAGGTAAAGTTGAGAACTGGGGGTTTCCAATAGATTATTCAAAAAGAGATTCTTTTATTGACTATACAAATTGGGCTTGGAAACAAAATTTAATTCCTGATACTGTTTTGATTGATGGAAGGTTCAGGGTTTGTTGTTTTTTTACGTGTTTAAAATTTGCAAAAGAAGGAACGATAATTATATTCGACGATTATTTTGATAGACCATATTATCATATTGTTGAGAAGTATTTAAGAGTTCATCAAAAATGTGGAAGGCAAGCAATCTTTAAAATTTTTAATAAAGAGAAATTTGATTCAAAAAAAATTGATACAGAAATAAAAAATTTTCGTCATGTTTTAAATTGAATTTTATTGTGTTACAAAGCTATTCAATTAAGTTAATCTTATGAAAAAATTTTTTTTCTATTTTTGTTTATTTTTATTTTGTTTTATTCAAAATTCTTGGTCAGATGATTTTATAATTAATAATATAGTTATAAATAAACCATGGATTAAATCTATACACTCTGGTCAAAAAGTTACTTCTGGATATTTAGAAATTATAAATAATAGTAAATCAGATGATGTTCTATTATCTATTGAATCAAATTTTGCTAAAAATAATCAAATACACTCTATGAATATACAAAATGATGTTATGAAAATGAAACATTTGAAATCTGGATTACTTATTAAAAAAAAATCTAAGATTGTATTAAAGCCTGGTGGTTTCCATTTAATGTTTTCTGAAATTAATGAGGAGTTAAAAAATAAAAAATATTTATATATAAAATTAAACTTTAAAAAAAATGGATCTATAGAAATACCATTCCAAATTAAAAAAAATAATACTAAAGGTCATGTTAATCATAAACATTGAATTTGTTTAAAATAAAATTTTTAAATAAAAAATTGTTAATAACCCAACTGATATACAGGCTATGAAACCTACAATGAGTGGTTTATAACCAAGAGTGAAGATTTGATTGAGATTTGTTTGTAGTCCCAATGAAAGCATTCCNTATAAAATTAAAATTTTAGAAATGNATTTTATGATACTTATACTTTCAATCCACATTATCTCGTATTGCGTATTTAAAAAGTTTAAGTCTCCTAAAGTTCTGAAAATACTAAACACGATAAATCCAACCACAAACATAGGTAGGAATTTTATGAAATTAGTTTTGAAATCTATTTTTGTTTCTTTTATAAATTTTAATGTAAGTAACGGTATCAATAATATTAAAAAAGAATTTCTTAATAATTTTGTAGCCATTGCAGAATTTAAAGCATTTTCTGAATCAAATGTTTCATCATAAATCATTCCAGCAGCACTGACTTGAGCNGTATCATGAATAGAAGCACCCAAAAAAATGCCAGCTAAAATGTCATCATTTTTAAAAAGTAATTCAGAAATATAAGGGTAAGTAAGTACCGTAATAAGTCCAAATATAGTAACAATTGATACGGCGTAACTAATTTCATTTTTTTTAGGGTTGATGATACTAGATGTAGCAATTATAGCTGTTACACCACATATTGCTGTACCCATACCAATTAAATAAGAAAGATTTTTAGATAAATTAAAATAATTTCCAAATATATATATAATTAAAAATATTAAAATAATATTTAAAATAATTAAAAAAAATGACATGTATCCAAACATCATAAGTTGATTTAGACTTAAAGAGATTCCTAAAAGTGCTATACCTAATCTAAGAAGTTTCTTTAAAGAAAATTCAGTAAACTTTTTTAATGTTGTATTTCTCAAGTAAAACTTGTTAAGAGTTATTCCAAAAATTAAACTAATAAAAGCTAATGAAAGTAAAATATTTTGTGACTTTAGATAATTATCAATTAAATAACAAATAAATAGAATAAATGTACAAAATACCAGGCCAGGAGAGTAATCTTTAATGATTTGCATATTTCTTAATTTCTAATATTAAATTTGAAAAAATNAGAGGACTTTCTTGTGGCACATTATGACCAACATTTTTTAATAATTTATGTTTAATAAGATTGGTAAACTTTTTTATATTTTTTTCACGTTTTGGTTCTCGAACTCCATTCATTAAGCCATCAATTGTAATTGTTGGAACTTCAATATTTGGTGTTAATGATAATTTATTTTCTATTGCAGAATAACTTTTATCACCATCAACAAGACCATATCTGTGTTTGTAGCTATGAATAACAACATCTACAAAATCAGGGTTTTGAAAACTTTCTTGAGATAACTCAAAATCTTTTTTAGAAAATTTCCAAGTTGGCGACCAAGTTTTCCANAGAAATTTTATNANATCATTACGATTTTTTGTTAGNGAGTTAAAACCTCTTTTTGTATGAAAGAAATATTGGTACCAGTAGTTTTTTTCATTTTCTGGTTTATCTGGGGTGATGCTATCAATTTTAATATTTTGAATATTATAACCATTACATGAGATAAGCCCTATACATCTTTGGGGATATAAAGCAGCTACAATACATGCTGCTCTTCCACCCCAATCATAACCAGCAAGTATTGCTTTTTTGATATTTAAGCCATCCATAAGGTNAATAAGATCTTTTCCTAGTGCCGCTTGTTCTCCAGATCTAAGAGAGNTTTTGTTCAAAAAATTAGTAGGTCCAAAACCTCTTAAATAAGGGACTATAATTCTNAANTCATGTTTTTTTAAAATTTCAACNACATNTTTATAAGCATATATGTCATATGGNAAACCATGCATAAGAAAAANTGGAATACTATTTTNATNTCCAATNTCAAAATATGANATATTTAATNTNTCAGTTTTNAGAGATTTTAAATTNTTTTTCATTTTATAATTTCCAATTAATCTTATCAATATTTTTGCTTTCTAAGAAGAAATTTGTTTTTGAAAAAGGTTGTGATCCAAAAAATCCATTATTAGCTGAATATGGAGATGGATGAGGACTTTTTAAAATTTTATGTTTACTTTCATCAATTAGTAAAATTTTTTCTTGTGCTTTTTTNCCCCACAAAATAAATACTAAATTCTCTTTTAGGGAGCTAAGTGAATGAAGTATTTTATCTGTGAATATTTCCCAGCCCTTATTAGAGTGTGAAGAAGGTTTAGAAGATTCAACTGTTAATATTGTATTAAGTAACAAAACTCCTTGTTTTGCCCAATTCGAAAGATCACCATGTTGAGATGGTAAAATATTTAGATCTGAATTAAGTTCTTTAAAAATATTTTGTAATGATGGTGGAATTTTATTTCCAATTTCCACTGAAAAACTAAGTCCATTTGCTTGATTTTGGCCATGATATGGGTCTTGACCTAAAATTATAACTTTTACTGAAGTGAAAGGAGTTAAATTTAAGGCATTAAAAATTTTTGACCCAGGTGGATAAATTATTTTATTATTTTTTTTTTTCATTATTTAAAAAAACAGATAAATTCTTCATATATGGTTTTTCAAATTCATCTTTTAAAACCTTTAACCAACTACTTTCTAAATTTATCTNACCCATATAATTTAAATAACTTANATATTGATAAANTTTCAATAATTTTTATAGTTTANTGNATGAATAAATCTTTTTTTCGAAAAGTTGGTTTTGGTCTAGGGGTGGATGAATCAATTCCCTCCGATCCACTTGAGTGGTCTATCTCACAAATTGAAAAATTACCAAAACTTAATTGGTCAGGGCCTATTTATTCATTAAAAGAAATGATGGAGTTTCACGGNAAGTATAATTATCAAGATAGAAGAGTNNTAAGNAAAAAATTCAAAAATTCTAGAAAAGATTATAANANAGCAANAAAGTTACTTNANTATCAAACTGGTCATTATTATTTTGAACCTNTGTGGTTATATATAAGACATAATGANGCANTNAANGGNNNTTCNCCTGTGTTTCAAAGATTTTTACATTTTTGGGGAAATCATTTCGCAATTCAAAAGAAAAATGCAATGTATTCTTATGATGTAGGTCCATATCATAGAGAAGTGATCGCACCTGCAATGTTAAAAAATATAGAAGATTTAGTCTATGAAGTAACAATTTCCTGGGCAATGATACATAATTTAGATAATACAAAATCTATAGG
>FUFK010052141.1_pt1 | contig 18519 bp, 17 predicted proteins | sample 1021851 | NCBI WGS metagenome assembly FUFK01 (sample SAMEA51879418, study PRJEB19060) | metagenome
GCCGCGCGTGCACTTGATGTAAAAAGTGAAGTAGGACTACAAATGGATTCGCTGGCAGATGTTGTTACCAGTGGAGTAGTGCCAGGAATCGTNATGTACCAGTTGATCNTAAAAGCTTTNCCNTCCAGCGGTNGCTTATCAACCGANTGGAATTCCTCAGAATTTGACTTGAACCTGCAACCCTNNGCGCTTATAGGCTTATTAATTATTGTAGCTTCAGCNTATNGNTTGGCAAAATTCAATGTNGATGATCGCCAAACCNACTCTTTTATTGGTCTTCCAACTCCGGCGAATGCTTTACTNATCCTTAGTTTACCGCTNATTCTTACNTATGANTCTGTNCCANTNATCAATCAATTGATCCTGAACGANTGGTTTTTAGTTGGATTAACGATCTTGAGCTGTATTCTNCTGAATGCNGAACTACCATTATTCGCNCTNAAATTTTCAGATTGGGGATTTAAAGAGAATAAANTNCGTTACTTCTTTATTATAAGTTGCCTCTTACTCATAGTATTCCTGAAGTTTATAGCAATACCAGTAATTATTCTGCTCTATGTACTACTTTCAGTATTATCGAATAGAAAAGCAACAGCTTAATTAAAGATCTTTTTCTTTCTAAGTTCGAAGTTCTGTCCAAGGTAAACTTTACGTACCATTTCATCCTCGGCAAGTTCTTCAGGCATCCCATGTTTTAAAATGCTTCCTTCGAACATAAGGTAAGTTCTGTCGGTAATGGCAAGAGTTTCCTGCACATTATGATCGGTAATGAGAATACCAATATTTTTATCTTTTAACTGAGCAACAATTCTCTGGATATCCTCTACCGCCACTGGATCTACCCCGGCAAATGGCTCATCTAGGAGAATGAAATTTGGATCTGTAGCCAAAGCTCTGGCGATTTCCGTTCTCCGGCGTTCACCACCACTTAAAAGGTCCCCACGGCTTTTACGTATATGACCAAGCCCAAATTCTTCGATTAGCGATTCCATCTTCATTANNCGCTCTTTCTTGGATAGTTTCGTTAGTTNCAGAACGCTGAGAATATTGTCCTCGATACTCAGCTTCCTGAAAACAGAAGCTTCCTGGGCAAGGTATCCAATTCCATGCTGTGCCCGTTTGTACATGGGGAATTTGGTGATGTTCTGCTTATCCAGAATAATGTTCCCGCTATTNGGTTTNATCAAACCTACGATCATATAAAAGGAAGTGGTTTTACCCGCACCATTCGGTCCAAGTAATCCCACGATCTCTCCCTGATTAACTTCTACAGAAATTCCTTTTACAACATTTCTTCCTTTATAGGTCTTGATCAGATTTTCAGCGCGTAGTTTCATATTCTCAATTTATTCTGAATAAGCAGAAATTGTTCCGTTTNATTCCTGGGCTTCCAAAGCTTCCCAATATTCGTAAGCACGTCTAAGGTGAGGGATTACAATAGTTCCTCCAATTAGAGTACCAATACTCAGGGTTTCCATTACTTCCTCTTTGGTAATTCCTTCATTATAACTCGCTTCCAGGTGATATCTAACACAGTCATCACAACGTAAAACCGTAGAAGCAACCAGTCCAAGTAATTCTTTGGTTTTTTTATCCAGGGCACCTTCAGTAAANGCATTGGTGTCCAGATTAAAGATTCTTTTAATGATCTTATTATTGTCACCAAGAATCTTATCGTTCATCTTGGCACGGTACGAATTAAATTCGTCCACTTGATTTGTCATAGCTTAATTGTTGATTTTTTCTTTTTCTTTTTCTTCTTTTTTATACATGAACTTCGAAATGATAATACTCACTTCATAAAGTATCAATACCGGGATGGCGACGATGATCTGGCTCACGATATCTGGCGGGGTAATAACCGCAGAAAGAACCAGTACGATCACCAGTGCATATTTTCTGTATTTTTTTAGGAACTCTGGTGTTACTACTCCTACTTTAGTAAGGAAATAGATCACGATGGGAAGTTCAAAAATGAGTCCGCTGGCCANAACAGATGCTCTTACCAGGCTTATATAACTACTAAGATCAAAATCGTTAAAAACGGTATCACTTACCTGGTACTTTCCGAGGAAATTGATGGATAGTGGAGTAACCACATAATATCCGAATAAAACTCCTAAAAAGAATAAAACCGAAGTAACGAAAATAAACCCTTTAGCATGATTTCTTTCATTGTCATGCATTGCCGGGGCGACAAATTTCCAGAACTCGTAGATCACATATGGAAAGGCAATGATAAATCCAGCTGTGATAGACGTCCAGACGTGGGCAGAGAACTGTCCTCCCATGGTTCTACTCTGGATTCGGAAATTCATTTCCTGGTCGCAAAAGCCACCATCTATTCCGAAGAGGCCAGATAGATCACATAATACTCGGTATGAGAAAAAATCAGGATTTGCAGGTCCAAAGAGCAGCACATCAAAAATAAACTCTTTCAAAACAAATGCTACACCTCCTGCGATCACTACGGCAAGTACCGCGCGAATCAAATGCCANCTCAATTCCTCAAGATGATCTAAAAAAGACATTTCATGTCCAGGTTCTTCCTGGGGGGCGATTCTTTCCATTATAAAATTCCTTCTCTTATTAAATTGTGCAGNTGAACTACACCTGTATATTTTCCATTCTCAACAGCCAGTAGCTGAGAGATCTGATTCTTCTCAAGGATTTCCATAGCTACAACCGCAAGGGTATCCTGTTCGATCGTTTTTGGATCGGCACTCATAATATCCCGTGCCTTGAGTCCCTTTATTTCTCCGTGATCTTTCAGCATTCTACGAATATCACCATCTGTGATAATCCCGATGATACGGTCGTTTTCCAGCACTGCGGTCACACCGAGCATTTTTTCTGAAATTTCAATGATCACATTAGCGACATCGGTTTCCGCAGATACCATGGGCACCATATTTTGAGATACGATATCGCTAACTCTTAAATATAATTTCTTACCTAAAGAGCCTCCCGGATGATATTTTGCGAAATCCCTGCTGCTAAAGCCTTTCAAGTTTAGTAAACATACCGCAATAGCATCACCAATAACCATTTGTGCAGTTGTACTAGTAGTAGGAGCCAGATTATTAGGACAGGCTTCCATCTCAACATAACTGTTTAGAACATAGTCCGCCTGTTTCCCAAGAAATGATTCCTTATTCCCGGTGAGTCCAATAAGTACATTATGAAAATTCTTGATGAGTGGCACTAAAACCTTTATTTCAGGGCTATCTCCACTTTTAGAAATACAGATCACCACATCGTTATCCTGAACGATTCCAAGATCTCCATGTATCGCATCTGCCGCATGCATGAAAATGGATGGAGTGCCAGTGGAGTTGAGGGTTGCTACGATCTTATTGGCGATAATGGCACTTTTGCCAATACCAGTAACCACGACACGACCTTCAGACCTATAGATAACTTCTACCGCCTTAATGAATTCTTCGTCAATGTAATTTTCGAGATTCGCAATTGCTTTGGCTTCGTTGGAAATGGTTTCTTTCGCTGAAGAAATGATTTGCTCGCTAAGTTTCAAATTAGATTAAATTAAGAATTGCAGGTACTAAAGAAAACCGTATATTTAGTTATACAAATGTATGTAAAATTGTAACACAATTGAATGGGTTTGACCGAAATTGATTTACACAAAGAACTGAAGAAGTACTTTGGTTTTAGTCAGTTTAAGGGGCTTCAAAAAGATGTAATCACCAGTATCGTAAATGGCCATGACACATTCGTTGTTATGCCAACGGGTGGAGGTAAATCATTATGTTATCAGCTCCCTGCACTAATACAGGATGGAACAGCGATTGTTGTTTCCCCACTTATAGCTTTAATGAAGAACCAGGTAGATGCTATTCGTAGTATCTCTTCGGAATATGGTATCGCTCATGTTCTGAATTCCTCTTTAAATAAGACAGAAGTAAACCAGGTGAAAACAGATATCGATAATGGTGTCTGTAAACTGCTTTATGTGGCTCCGGAATCGCTGACCAAGGAAGATTATGTGGACTTTCTGAAGCATCAGAAGATCTCGTTCCTCGCCGTAGATGAAGCGCACTGTATAAGTGAATGGGGACACGACTTCAGGCCAGAATATCGGAATTTAAGACATATACTTCAGCGTATAGGAGATAATATACCGGTAATTGGCCTTACCGCTACGGCTACTCCCAAGGTTCAGGAAGATATTCTGAAAAATCTGGGAATCACCGATGCTAATACTTTTAAGGCAAGTTTTAACCGACCTAACCTGTACTACGAGGTACGTCCTAAAACCAAGAATGTTGATGCCGATATTATTCGTTTCGTAAAAAAGAACGATGGTAAATCGGGTATCATCTATTGCTTAAGCAGAAAGAAAGTGGAAGAGCTTGCTCAAACTCTTCAGGTAAATGGTATTAAAGCCGTTCCTTACCATGCCGGTCTCGACGCAAAAACACGTTCCAGACACCAGGATATGTTTCTTATGGAAGATATCGATGTCGTGGTGGCGACCATCGCCTTTGGGATGGGGATCGACAAGCCAGACGTTCGTTTTGTGATCCATCATGACATTCCAAAAAGTATAGAAAGTTATTACCAGGAAACTGGTCGTGCCGGTAGAGATGGTGGTGAAGGACATTGTCTTGCATTCTACAGTTATAAGGACATTGAAAAACTTGAGAAGTTTATGAGCGGTAAACCTGTCGCAGAACAGGAAATTGGTCATGCGCTATTACAGGAAGTGGTTGCTTTCGCTGAAACTTCTATCTCAAGAAGAAAATTCATACTGCATTATTTTGGTGAGGAATTCGATTCTGAAACCGGGGAAGGAGCAGATATGGATGATAATGTTCGGAATCCTAAGAATCAGCATGAAGCCAAGGATGATCTTGAACTATTGCTGAAAACTGTAAAAGAAACAAATCAATTATATAAGTCTAAGGAAGTGGTGCGAACGCTTATTGGAAAAAGTAATGCGGTCATTCTTTCTCATAAGACCGATGAGCATCGTCTCTTCGGAAAAGGTAGCCACCAACATGCCGGTTACTGGATGGCACTTACCCGCCAGGCTTTAATTGCAGGATTCCTGAAAAAGGATATTGAAACTTACGGAGTGGTAAAACTTACCAAGCGTGGGGAAGAGTATCTGAAGAATCCGGTGTCGTTTATGATGACCGAGGATCATGTTTTTAATGATATTACTGAAGAGGTCGTTGTACCTCAAAAGTCGGTGAATACAGTTGATGATCAGCTGGTAAAAATGCTAAAGGAACTTCGGAAGAAAGTTGCCAAAAAGAAAGACCTGCCTCCATTTGTGATCTTTCAGGATCCATCTTTAGAAGATATGGCTCTTAAATACCCGGTAAGTATAGAGGAATTGGGAAACATTCACGGAGTAGGAGAAGGAAAGGCAAAAAAATATGGAGCCGATTTTGTAGATCTTATCTCTAGATATGTTGAGGATAATGATATTGTAAGGCCTGATGATTTTGTAGTGAAATCTACCGGAGCCAATAGTGCTTTGAAACTATTTATCATTCAGAGTGTAGACAGAAAATTACCATTATCAGATATTGCTTCTGCCAAAGGCATGCAAATGCCAGAGTTTATNAAAGAAATGGAAGCGATTGTCTACAGCGGAACTAAACTGAATATTGACTATTATCTAGATGATATTCTTGATGAAGATCAACAGGAAGAGATNCATGAATATTTTCTGGAAGCNGAAACCGATAAGATCGATGANGCGATGGAAGAATTTGATGGNGANTATGATGANGANGAANTNCGATTATACCGNATCAAGTTTATAAGTCAGGTAGCGAACTAAAACAAAAACCCGGAATCTNTTCCGGGTTTTTTTATTACTATAAATCTAAATTTCAGATTTCATCTAGAGTGAATACGCTACACTCAAGATCCATTGTGATGGTCTTGAATCTATAGTGAAACCACTATCGGCAGCAAGATTTCCACCTAGAGCCTGGTTATCCTGAAATGCTCCTTCATATCGAATATCGAAACCAAGCCTGCCTAGATCCAGACCTGCTCCTAATTGATAGCCAACGCTAATCTCATTTTCCACATCACCAATACTCAAATTGGTATTTTCCAGTTCATTTTTCAGAATATATTGAAATGCGGGACCTGCTTTGATATTTAGAGGTCCTAGTACATTAATTCCTAAAAGTACAGGAGCATCTATCTTCTGAAGCTTATAATCAAATTGTGAATACTCGGTGTTCATTTCTGTATAAACCAATTCCGGGCGAAGAAAGATTCCCAGTATTTCGAACTGTCCAAAAAATCCTGCATGAAAGCCGGTCTTGTTTTCTCCATCTTCAAATGAATCGCTGAAATCATCGGTTAGACGGCTAATAGATTCGTATTCTCCGGTTGCACCGTAATTTAATCCACCTTTGATCCCAAAACTTGCATCCTGTGCAGAAACATTCAGCGCACCAATCATTAGTGCAAACATCATTAACTTTTTCATAGGTCTAATTTTATCTTATTTCAGGCTATTATAACGCCATGGGTTTATTGTTTATTTCAGTAAAAGTAGAAAAGCCTTCCGAAGATAAACTTCAGAAGGCTTTAATATGCTGACTTCTATGTTATAGAAGTGTTATTTTCTTTTGATAGCTTTTTCCGCAGCCTTTACAATAGCAGCTGCGTTCAAACCATATTTTTCCATCAGCTGAGCAGGAGTTCCGCTTTCCCCGAAGCAATCTTCAGTCGCCACGAATTCCTGAGGTGTAGGATGGTGAGAAGCCAGAGTTCTGGCAACACTTTCACCAAGGCCGCCAAGGAAGTTGTGCTCTTCAGCAGTAACCACACATCCGGTTTTCTTAGCTGAAGCGATCACAGCTTCTTCATCAAGTGGTTTGATCGTATGAATATTGATGACCTCTGCACTAATACCTTTTTCATTCAGCTCCACAGCCGCCTGAATGGCTTCCCAAACTAAATGACCAGTTGCAATGATACTAACATCGGTACCTTCATATAGATGCACCGCTTTCCCGATCTGGAAATCCTGATCATCTTCAGTAAAATTAGCAACCTTTGGTCGGCCAAATCTCAGGTAAACAGGACCATCGTAATCTGCAATCGCCTTGGTAGCAGCTTTGGTCTGGTTATAATCACAGGTGTTGATCACCGTCATTCCAGGTAGCATTTTCATCAAGCCAATATCTTCAAGGATCTGGTGAGTTGCACCATCTTCTCCTAAAGTAACTCCGGCGTGACTCGCACAGATCTTCACATTCTTTCCAGAATAGGCAACACTTTGTCGAATCTGGTCGTAAACTCTACCGGTAGAGAAGTTGGCGAAAGTTCCTGTAAACGGAATTTTCCCACCAATGGTCATCCCTGCTGCCATCCCGATCATATTCGCTTCAGCAATACCAACCTGGAAAAATCTTTCAGGATGATTAGCTTTGAAGTCGTCCATTTTCAGAGATCCGGTAAGATCGGCGCATAGCGCAACCACATTTTCATTAGATTGCCCTAGTTCTGTCAAGCCATCTCCAAAACCAGATCTGGTATCCTTACTTCCTTTATTTATATATTCTTTCATGATATTCTTAATTTTGATTTTAATGAATTCGGCTTAGTAATCACCAAGGGTTTCAGGGTTCTGAGAAAGTCCTTTTTCCAACTGCTCGTCGTTTGGAGCTTTCCCATGCCATGCGTGCGTATGCATCATGAAATCGACACCATTACCCATTACCGTGTTCATTAAAATACAGACTGGCCTACCCTTTCCAGTTCTGGTTTTAGCTTCTTTAAGTCCGTCGATCACCTGTTGAAGATTGTTTCCATCTTCAATTTCCATCACGTCCCAGCCAAATGCTTCAAATTTAGCTCTAAGATTTCCTAGCGGAAGTACCTTCTCTGTACTACCATCGATTTGCTGACCGTTGAGGTCTACTGTAGAAATAAGGTTGTCCACTTTATTTCCTGCAGCGTACATGATCGCTTCCCAGTTCTGACCTTCCTGCAACTCNCCATCNCCNTGAAGNGTGTAAACTATATGATCATCATTNTTAAGTTTCTTGGCCTGNGCNGCACCNANAGCAACGCTCATTCCCTGTCCCAGAGATCCTGAAGCGATTCTCACTCCAGGCAATCCCTCATGAGTTGTTGGATGTCCCTGTAATCTTGAATCAATTAATCTAAAAGTACTGAGTTCTTCTACCGGGAAATAACCACTTCTGGCTAGAACGCTGTAAAAAACCGGGGAGATATGACCATTGGAAAGAAAGAACAGGTCTTCTCCTTTACCATCCATGTTGAAGCTGGTGTTGTGATCCATAACTTCCTGGTAAAGAGCTGTGAAAAATTCAGCGCAGCCTAAAGAACCTCCAGGATGACCAGAGTTTACTTTATGCACCTGTCGCAGAATATCGCGGCGAACCTGAGTGACAAAATCTTGTAATTCGTTGATGTTTGGCATTTTATAATGTGTTGTTTCGTTGCCGCAAAAATAAGCGATTTAAAGCCTTTGACAAAGCAACCATACCCCAGTTATTAACTTTTTCAGCAAAATACTAACAGGCTCTGTGTACTCTGACTTCCATTTGAGTTTTGAATGAGTATCTTTGCAGCGATTAAATAGAACTATGAAATTTGAACTTTTATCTACCGATGCCGGTAGTAAAGCACGTGCCGGAAGTATTACCACAGATCATGGCAAGATCGAAACACCTATTTTTATGCCGGTTGGAACGGTAGCTACCGTTAAAGGCGTACATCAACGTGAACTAAAGGAAGATATTAATCCAGATATTATACTGGGCAACACCTACCACTTATACCTTAGACCACAAACTGAGATTCTCAGGAAAGCCGGTGGACTTCATAAATTCATGAATTGGGATCGAAATATCCTTACAGATAGTGGAGGTTACCAGGTTTATTCTCTTTCAGCAAGAAGAAAGATCAAAGAGGAAGGAGTGAAGTTCAAATCTCATATAGATGGTTCATACCATACGTTTACTCCTGAAAATGTAATGGAAATTCAGCGTAGCATTGGAGCCGATATTATTATGGCTTTTGATGAATGTACTCCATACCCTTGTGATTACAACTATGCAAAGAGATCTATGCACATGACGCATCGATGGTTGGATAGATGTATCAGTCACCTGGAGAAAACACCTGAAATTTACGATTATAAGCAAACACTTTTCCCGATCGTACAGGGGAGCACCTATAAAGATCTTCGGAGGCAATCTGCGGAATATATCGCAAATGCCGGGGCTGAAGGAAATGCTATAGGGGGATTATCTGTAGGAGAACCGGCAGATGAGATGTATGCTATGACTGAAGTGGTTACTGCAATACTACCGGAAGATAAGCCACGTTATCTAATGGGAGTGGGAACACCAATTAATATTCTTGAAAATATTGCCCTTGGAGTAGATATGTTCGATTGTGTGATGCCAACTAGAAATGGACGTAACGGAATGTTATTTACATCCCACGGAACCATTAATATCAAGAACAAGAAATGGGCAGATGACTTTTCACCAATAGATCCTGAGGGTGTTAGCTTTGTAGATTCAGAGTATTCTAAAGCCTATGTTCGACATCTATTTACAGTAAATGAAATGCTTGGCAGGCAAATTGCAAGTATTCATAATCTTAGTTTCTACCTGTGGTTGACGAGAGAAGCCAGAAAGCATATATTAGCCGGAGATTTCACACAGTGGAAAGATAAGATGGTAAAACAAATGGATAAACGATTATAATTCCGGAATTTGAAAATTCTCGATTGGTATATACTTAAAAGATATCTGGGAACCTTCAGTATGATGCTGTTGTTGTTTATTCCAATTGGTATCACTGTAAACCTTGCTGAAAAGATCGACAAGATCCTGGATAATGAAGTGCCTTTTATTGAAGTCGCCTATTACTATCTGGACTTTACCATCTATTTTGCAAACCTCCTATTTCCTATATTTCTATTCTTATCGGTCATCTGGTTCACCTCGAAACTGGCCATGAATACCGAGATCGTTGCTTTTTTAAGTAGCGGTGTTTCGTTTTATAGATTTCTGAGGCCTTATTTGATAGGGGCCACCATAGTTTGTGTTGGTGCATTGATTCTTTCCATGTATCTCGCACCTCAGGCCAGTAAAGGTTTCAATGAGTTTAAATACAGGTATTTAAAACACGGGCAGGAAACCAGGGAAACCAACGACGTTTACCGGCAGATCAATGATAACGAGTTCATCTACGCCAACCACTTTTCACCAAGTTCAAATTCTGCACGTAACTTTACGCTGGAACACTTCGAGGATAACGAGTTGAAATTCAAGATCAGCGCTTCAAGTTTACGCTATAATCCAGAGGACAGTACGTACAGGCTTACTATGGCAGATAAGCGAATTATTGGAGCCAGAGGAGATAGCATTTTTAACTATAGAACCCTGGACACGATCCTGCCATTTGAATTCGATGAACTTACTCCTGAATCTTATATTGCTGAAACATTAAATTATACCGAACTAAAGGAGTTCATTTCTAAGGAAAAAAGAAGAGGTTCGGGAAATATTAGCAGGTATGAAGTCGTGGCTTATAAGCGGTGGAGCATTCCTATTTCAGCTTTTATTCTAACAATAATTGCCGTTGCAGTTTCTTCATTCAAGAGAAGAGGAGGAATGGGAGTGAACCTTGCAGTGGGAATATGCCTGGCTTTTATTTTTATCTTTTTTGACAAGGTTTTTGGAACTATGGCAGAGCAGTCGACGTTCTCGCCCTTGATAGCTGTATGGTTTCCTAATATAGTATTTGGGATACTGGCCATCGTGCTTCTTATTCGCGCGAAGCGTTAATCCATATCTGTTGAAAATTTAAACTTTATCAGCCATTTCTATCCTTTCAAAGTTGTTATATTTGTGAGCTATTTAAATTAATAACCATAAGAAATATGGAGTATTTAGAATTTGAACAACCTATCAAGGAGCTGGAGGAACAATATGCCAAAGCCTGCAATATTGGACAGGAAAGTGATGTAGATGTTACGGCAACCTGCAAGCAAATTGAGAAGAAACTTGCTGAAACCAAGAAACAAATCTATAAGAATCTTACTCCCTGGCAGAGAGTACAACTTTCCAGGCATCCTAACAGACCCTATACCTTAGATTATATAAATGCTATTTGTGGAGATACTTTTCTTGAATTGCACGGTGACCGTAATGTGAAGGACGATAAAGCAATGATTGGTGGTCTTGGAAAGATCGATGATCAAAGTTTTATGTTCGTTGGTCAGCAAAAAGGTTATAATACCAAAACAAGACAATACCGTAATTTCGGGATGGCCAATCCTGAAGGGTATAGAAAAGCGCTTCGTTTAATGAAGTCTGCTGAAAAGTTTGGTGTTCCCGTAGTATGTTTGGTAGATACTCCTGGAGCATATCCTGGTCTGGAAGCTGAAGAGCGTGGACAGGGTGAGGCGATCGCAAGAAATATTCTTGAAATGACAAGACTAAAGGTGCCAATCATCGTAGTGATTATTGGTGAAGGAGCCAGTGGTGGAGCTTTGGGAATAGGTGTTGGAGATAAAGTACTAATGCTGGAAAATACCTGGTATTCTGTGATCTCTCCTGAAAGCTGTTCTTCAATTCTATGGAGAAGCTGGGAATACAAGGAAATTGCAGCAGATGCCTTGAAACTGACTTCTATAGATATGAAAAAGCAGAAGCTTATCGATGAGATCATAAAAGAACCTTTAGGTGGTGCTCATAGCANTCGTGAAGAGATCTTTAATACGGTAAAATCTTCAATTACCAAAGCATATTCTGAATTCAGAAACTTATCACCAGACCAACTGGTAGAAAATAGAATGGATAAATATTTAGACATGGGAGTGTTTAAAGGCTAACTGCTTTATTTATACATCATCGTTAGAAAATCCGGCAGTCAAATTCCGGATTTTTTTGTCTTATTAACACAAAATCGAAGTTATCAACAGGTAAATTGTTCATTACCTGTTGAGTACCTCAGGGCAATCTACTTAAGATTATCTTAACATTTTATTTACTTTCGTATCTATGGAAAAAATAAGCTCCCCCCAGAACATATCCTATAAAAAAACAAATGTGGTAAGCCTTGAAAAAGGTAAAGTTCCGCCTCAAGCTGTTGATTTAGAAGAGGTTGTGCTTGGTGCAATGATGATCGACAAAAAAGGAGTCGATGAGATCATTGATATTTTGGTACCGGATGCCTTTTACAAGAATTCCCATAAGTTGATCTATGATGCCATTAAAAAACTGTTCGATGCATCTGAAGCGATTGACTTATTAACCGTTTCCAACCAACTTAAGAAAGATAAGGTGTTTGATAAGGTTGGAGGAGACTATTATCTTATTCAGCTTACTCAAAAGGTGTCCAGTAGTGCGCATATAGAGTTTCACGCGCGTATCATTTTACAGAAGTATATTCAGAGATCATTGATTAAGATCTCCAACGAAATAATTGAGGAAGCCTTTGATGAAGGTTCAGACGTATTTGACCTTTTGGATTCTGCAGAATCTAAACTTTATGAAGTAACTCAGGGGAATATTAAGCGATCCACCGAAACTGCGCAATCTTTGGTGATCCAGGCAAAGAAGAAGATCCAGGAGATCTCTAATAAAGAAGGTCTTAGTGGAGTTCCTTCAGGATTCGATAAACTCGATGATCTTACTTCAGGATGGCAACCTTCAGATTTAATTATCGTTGCCGCCCGTCCAGGTATGGGTAAAACNGCGCTTACNTTNTCTATGGCNCGNAATATTGCGGTAGATCAGGGTTTTCCGGTAGCATTCTTTTCACTGGAGATGTCTTCGGTACAGTTGATCACTCGTTTGATCTCTTCTGAAACCGGACTTTCTTCAGAAAAACTTAGAACCGGTAAACTGGAGCAGCACGAATGGGAGCAATTGAATGTAAAGGTGAAAGATCTTGAAAAAGCACCTTTGTTTATTGATGATACTCCTTCACTTTCTATTTTTGATCTACGTGCAAAAGCCAGACGTCTTGCCTCCCAGCATGGGATAAGACTTATTGTTATAGATTATTTGCAATTAATGACAGCAGGTGGCGGGCAGAAAGGTGGGAACCGTGAACAGGAGATTTCCATGATTTCCAGAAACCTGAAGGCTCTAGCAAAAGAACTTAATGTACCGGTAATTGCCCTTTCACAGCTTTCCCGTGCGGTTGAAACACGTGGTGGAAGTAAACGACCACTATTATCCGACCTTAGGGAATCTGGAGCGATCGAGCAGGATGCAGATATTGTGTCCTTTATTTATCGACCGGAATATTATAAGATCGAGGAATGGGATGATGAAGAAAGAACTCCTACGCAAGGTCAGGGTGAATTTATTGTAGCGAAACACCGTAATGGTGGACTGGAAAATATTCGCTTAAAGTTTATTGGAGAACTCGGTAAATTCGATAATTTAGAAGACTTTAGTTTCCCTTCTGAAATTCCTTCTAGTATGAATAGCGGAGATGGTGATGACTTCGGAAGTTTCAATTTACCAAATCCTAGTGCAGATGAAGCATTTGGAAGTTCAATGAATAGTGAGGATGATGATAGCGACGTTCCATTTTAATGATCTTAAACTGAAAAATATCAGCAAGACCGAACATTTAAAATATATTGTAAAAAGCAAAGTACTTCAAACTACTTTGCTTTTTTTGTTTCTCTTGTTCACCTGTGCTACTGCAACTGCCTCAAAAGTTCTTATACCGATGGATGCGAGTACACAAAGTGATCATTTGAAGGCATACGGGATGGTGTATTTTTCTCTTCAGAAAAGTTTCAAGGTGAACTGGCTGCTGAATTACAGAGGAGGTTCCTTCCTCGTTTCAGATCATCCAGATCTTCGGAAAGAATGTAAGATTCGTGGTGTGTCTTTCGAGATCATCAGTGATCGAAAAGCAGAAAGTATCCTCCAAGAGATAAGTAGTCCTTCCCAGAATATGGAATCAGTTCCGCTCGAGAAGGCACCTAAAATTGCAGTTTATAGTCCGCAGGGAAATAAACCCTGGGATGATGCCGTTACTATGGCACTTAGTTATGCTGAAATACCATATACTACCATCTACGATCGGGAAGTTCTGGCAGATGGCCTGCTCTTGTACGACTGGCTTCACCTGCATCATGAAGATTTCACCGGACAATATGGGAAGTTTTATCGCAGTTTTAAAACTACTCCATGGTATATAGAAGACAAGAGGCAAGCTGAAAGTCTGGCAAGAGAGCTGGGTTATGAAAAAGTATCAGAAGAGAAACTTGCGGTGGCTAGGAGAATAAGTGAATATGTAAAGGGTGGCGGTTTTATGTTTGCCATGTGTAGTGCCACAGATAGTTTTGATATCGCTTTGGCGGCAGATGGGGTAGATATCGCAGAAGCAATGTTTGATGGTGATCCAAGTGAACCGGCTTACCAATCTAAATTAAATTATGATCTCAGCTTTGCGTTTACCAATTTTATTTTGGAGAGAAGCCCGTTGGTTTATGAATTCTCTAATATTGATATGACTTCGAAACGGCAAATGATCGAAAAGGAAAGTGATTATTTTACTTTGATGGACTATTCGGCGAAATGGGATGTGGTGCCTACCATGCTTACACAAAATCATACCCGACTGGTAAAAGGTTTTATGGGACAAACAACAAGTTACGATCCGGAAACGATCAAACCTGGGGTTTTAATAATGGGCGAATCCAAACTGAATGGTGAAGCCAGATACATCCATGGGGTCAAAGGCAAGGGATTTTTCACCTTTTTTGGAGGACATGATCCTGAAGATTATAAGCACAGAGTAGGGGATCCAAAAACCGAACTACAGTTGCATCCAAATTCGGCAGGATACCGGCTTATTCTTAATAATGTGCTATTCCCGGCAGCTAAGAAAAAGGAACAGAAAACTTAACAAAATTGAATGGAAATTTATCAGACTGAAATGCGCTTAAAACCACGCAAACGTGGTTTCCACTTAATTACCGATGAAATTTTAAATCATTGTTCAGAAATAGAAGACTTCAAATTCGGATTTTTACAGATCTTTATCAAACATACCTCTGCTGGATTAACGATTAATGAGAATGCAGATCCAACTGTAAGAGAAGATTTCCGTAGTCATTTTGACAAAATGGTACCAGAAAACCAAGAGTATTATAAACATACGACAGAGGGTAGTGATGATATGCCGGCGCATATCAAATCCTCACTAACCGGGCCTTCTTTGCAAATTCCTATTACCAATGGTAGTTTGAACATGGGAATTTGGCAGGGCATATATTTATGTGAGCATAGAAACTCTGGAGGATCGAGAAAACTTGTGCTAACAATCTATGGAGAGGAGGATATCTAGATTCATTTTCGGATTAGTGGAAACAAAAAATCCCGCAATTGCGGGATTTTTCTATAAGAGAGTATAATTGTTTATTTTACTTTTTCTACAATTGCTTTGAAAGCCTCTGGGTGGTTCATCGCCAAATCAGCAAGAACCTTACGGTTCAATCCAATTTCACTGGTTTTGATTTTCCCCATAAATTGAGAATAAGATAATCCTTCCTGTCTGGCTGCAGCGTTAATACGCATAATCCATAAAGAACGGAAATTACGTTTCTTAGCTTTACGGTCTCTATATGCATAAAGCATAGCTTTATCAACCGCATTTTTAGCAACGGTCCAAACGTTTTTACGACGTCCGAAATATCCTTTTGCTTGCTTTAAAACTTTTTTTCTACGTGCCCTTTTGGCAACTGAGTTTACTGATCTTGGCATATTTTAAATTTTTTTGTAGTAGGCGGTCGTTTACCGACACTTTCAACTTAAACTTATTCTGTAGCACTATGCTCAGTCTAAGTGTTGCCCAACTCCATGGTTAAATAATTAATTAAACCTCAAGAGCTTCAATTTACTTTAAACGTAATTGAAGTTTGATATTTTGCTTATCTGCATCATGTACCAAAGTACTGTGAGTTAAGGCTAGCTTACGTTTCTTAGACTTCTTTGTTAAGATATGACTCTTAAACGCGTGCTTTCTTTTAATCTTACCTGTACCTGTTAGCTTGAAACGCTTCTTGGCACTGGATTTAGTTTTCATCTTAGGCATTACTGTCCTCTTTTTATAATTAACTCTCTTATTCTGTTATTTGGATTTCTTGGTAGGAGAGAGAAACATTGTCATTCTCTTTCCTTCAAGTTTTGGCATCTGTTCTACCTTTCCAAGTTCCTCAAGATCCTGTGCAAGTCTAAGAAGAAGTATTTCTCCTTTATCCTTGAACACGATAGATCGTCCTTTGAAAAATACAAAAGCCTTTAGCTTTGCACCGTCTTTCAAGAATTTCTCTGCATTACGTTTCTTAAACTCGTAATCATGATCATCTGTATTAGGACCAAATCGAATTTCTTTAACGACGACCTTACTGGCTTTAGCTTTCATGGCCTTTTCACGTTTCTTCTGTTCATAAAGAAACTTCTTATAGTCCATTACTTTTACCACTGGTGGCTTTGCGTTCGGAGAGATCTCTACTAGATCAAGACCCTGTTCCTCTGCAATTGCAAGAGCTTTCCTTACAGGATACACATCCATCTCTACGTTATCACCAACCAGGCGTACTTCGTCTGCTCTGATCTTCTCGTTGATTCGGTGCTGCTCTTCTTTTTGTCGACCGAACCTGTTCGGTTTTTTTCTACGTATAGCTATGGCTTAAAATTTTAATTAAACTTATGTTTTGAAAGGCTTTAAGGTACTACTGATTTCTGTATTAATCAAATCTGCAAAATCATCGATCTTCATCGTTCCCAAATCTCCTTCACTATGTTTACGAACAGAAATCGTACCATCTTTGGCTTCCTGCTCGCCGACAATCAACATATACGGGAATTTGTTTACTTCGGCTTCCCGAATCTTCTTCCCGATAGTTTCGTTTCTATTGTCTACAAGGGCGCGAATTTCGTGATTTTCAAGTAAATTTAAAACTTTTTGTGAGTAATTTTCATATTTCTCGCTGAGTGAGAGAATAATAGCCTGTTCTGGCATTAACCACAATGGGAAATTACCACCCGTATGTTCCAGAAGAATAGCAATAAATCTCTCCATACTTCCAAAAGGAGCACGGTGGATCATTACTGGTCGATGTGACTCATTGTCACTACCTTTGTATGTCAGGTCAAAGCGCTCTGGCAGATTATAGTCCACTTGAATCGTTCCAAGTTGCCAGCTTCTTCCCAGTGCATCCTTAACCATAAAGTCAAGTTTTGGTCCGTAGAAAGCTGCTTCTCCTTTTTCGATCACATAATTAAGACCTTTTTCTTCCGCAGCACTTAAAATGGCCGACTCAGCTTTTTCCCAAACATCATCAGATCCTATATACTTATCTTTCTTCTCAGGATCCCTTAAAGACACCTGCGCGGTAAAGTCATCAAAACCTAAAGATGAGAATACATATAAGGTAAGGTCAATTACTTTTTTAAATTCTTCATCCAGTTGCTCCGGCATACAGAATATATGGGCGTCATCCTGAGTAAAACCTCTAACTCTGGTTAAACCGTGCAATTCTCCACTTTGCTCATACCTATATACAGTACCAAATTCCGCAAATCTCTTCGGAAGGTCACGATAACTCCAGGAACTCGCATTATACATTTCACAATGATGCGGGCAGTTCATGGGCTTTAGTAGAAATTCCTCTCCTTCATTAGGAGTCGTTATTGGCTGAAAGCTATCTTCCCCGTATTTAGCATAATGACCAGAAGTTACATAGAGTTCCTTATGGCCAATGTGCGGACTTACAACCATTTCATAGCCTGCTTTCTTCTGAGCCTTTTTTAGGAAATTCTCGAGTCTCTCTCTAAGAGCTGCACCTTTCGGAAGCCATAATGGTAATCCCTGTCCAACTTTTTGAGAAAAAGTGAATAGCTCCAGTTCCTTCCCTAATTTTCTATGATCTCTTTTTTTGGCTTCTTCCAATAGAGCCAGATATTCTTTTAATTCTTTTTGCTTCGGAAATGATATACCATATACTCTGGTTAATTGAGGATTGGTTTCATCACCTCTCCAGTATGCACCAGCAACACTCATTAATTTTACTGCTTTGATGATTCCTGTATTAGGAATATGACCACCGCGGCAAAGATCTGTGAAAGTATCATGATCACAGAAGGTGATTTCACCATCAGTAAGATTTTCGATAAGCTCTACCTTAAAAGGATTGTTCTCCTTCTTATAGAATTCCAGCGCATCAGCTTTAGAAACTGAACGCAGTGCAAAATCATGTTTCCCGCGGGAAATTTCCAGCATACGATCTTCGATCTTCTTGAAATCATTTTCTGAGATCTTTTTCTCTCCGAAGTCTACATCATAGTAGAAGCCTCTATCAATCGCCGGTCCTATAGTAAGCTTGGCTCCCGGGTAGAGATCCTGAATAGCCTGAGCCATTACGTGAGAAGATGAATGCCAGAATGCTTTTTTACCTTCATCATTAGACCAGGTGAAAAGAACAAGATCGCCATCGGTATT
>FUFK010042541.1_pt1 | contig 18517 bp, 20 predicted proteins | sample 1021851 | NCBI WGS metagenome assembly FUFK01 (sample SAMEA51879418, study PRJEB19060) | metagenome
TGTCAGTAATGTCAACGGAGGTGATTAAAGGGTTATTAGATTTAGCCCTTTTAGTAAGAATGTCTCTAATTCCTGACAGACCATGNTGTAAAGGTTCNGGNCCAGANGCTACTCCTCCGAANCCTCTAATCGGCTCACCATACTCTCTAATTAGAGAATAATCAAATTCCATAGGAGCAGAACCTTCGTCTAGGTAGNAGTCAATCAAACAAGATAGAGCCTCTACCCAACCTTCACGTGAATCTTCAATTACAAGTAGTTCNGGAGATCCTTCNGGCTCTATAGATGCAATTTTTCCAGCACCTTTTGTGTCAAATCCAACACCGACACCCACCATACTCATATCCATGAGAAAAGCAAATGACTTTGACATTTCCGCATCAATATCAATTGTTGATACAAAAGCACAATTGTTAAGAGCAGCTCCGCCTTTATCCCAGATGAAGGGTGTCCCCATCATCCAAAGTCCTCTACCAGGAGGCATCCACTTAAACTCGAATAGTCGCTCAGCCGCCTCTTCTGCAAGTTTATGCGCTCGTTTTTCGTCCCAAGTAATGTAGGAAGAGATAGAATGAGTTTTAAGAATTGAAAAGAAACCCTCGATTACGCGAATTACACAATCTGCCCAAGTTTCTAAAGTTCCATCAGATTTTTTACGGGAATAAGTACGGTAATAAGTAAATTCAGATAGACCACCATAGCCCCAATTTACTGTTTTATCTTTAAGTTCTGTTTTAAACGCATTTTTCAATGCAAAATTAATCGGATTTTTTCCGGGTGCTAACATTTAGTTCTCCTTAAACACATTTAAAGTTGTTCAGATCGACTCATCGTTACTGAACAGAAGTTTATTAATTTCAATGGCTAAAAGTAAATTGCCTCTATTAGATAGATGACAATTACCTCCTAATTGGTCATTCTTGTTCACAGTAGAATCTCTTGTTGTAACGTTTACTCCAACTTCCATCGGGTTTGGATGATTTTTTAGTATGGAATCCATAAAATATTTTTTATGAGAAAATTTATATACTTCATGCTCTACATTCCAAAATACATGTAATATATTTTTTTTATTTCTAGTTAGTACCTCAATAAGGGCTAAAGATTTATACAAATGTGTAATTTTATTTTTTGTTATTCTAGTAGACCTTAAAGGATTTGTGTGTATTAGTATGGAGTAATCATAGTTTAATTCATTTTTTTGTAAAATAAACGCTAAATCATTTTCACTGCCACCATGTATCCCCCACGAGTCAACACTACTATTTGATAATACACCTAAATAATACATCCATGAAAGTTCGTGAGAAAAATCAATGTTATACTTAGCATGCTTAGCTAAACACGCAAAACTATCTCCATATACTCCTATAGTTTTTTTACCGTATTCATTTTTGTATCTAAAAGGTATTTCGTATATTTCTGATTTTGTAGTGCGAATTAACATTTATTATTGAATACTACTTATATTATTTTCTTTAGTAATTGATATTTTGTCAATCAAAGGATGAGTAAAGTCGTGGGAAATAAGAAACACATTTAATTCTTCTTCTTCAGACAATACTTCAATTAGTTTTTCTTTTCCTTCATCGTCTAAAACACCAGTTATTTCATCTAAAAATAATAAATTGACACTACTACCCCCAAGTTTTGCTAATAGGTTTCTAATAGCTAATAGAATAGCAGTTTGTATTCTACTAAATTCACCACCAGATACAGTTTCAATGGGAGTGTCAATTCCATTATTAGATACGATTATGTTTAATTTTTCTTTGTCTAATCTAAATGAGACTTGAAATTGTCCGTCAGACAAAAGGGATAGATAACGATTGATTGTCACCTCTAATTCTTTAGTTAGATTTTCTAACTTAAAGGCAACAATCCCCGATGTGCTAAAAGCTTTTTTCAAAATTTCAAGATTATTTATTCGATCTGATACAGAAATAATATCATTTTTAACAACTTTTTGTCTACTTAAAAAATCTTCTTTTTGCTCCATTAGAGCATCTACTTTTGCATTATGGATTCCAACATCTTGATTATGATTTAATGCGTTTTGTCTTTCTTTAGTTTGTGAATTAATTGTTTCACGTAAATTTTTAATTTGAGACTCAATGTCGCCAAAATTAGGATACTCAACTGGTGTTGTATTATCAATAACTTGAGTTAAATCTTCAAACTTTGTAATAGCTCTTTTGTTTTTATGGTATTTATCTAATGAGTCCTCATATCTATTAACAGCATCTTTTGCATACTCAAGTTCTTCTTTAAGAGCATCAAGTTTAATGACAGTTTCACATAAATCTTTATCAAGACCTCTCATTAATTCTTTTGCTTGAGAGTTATCAATTTTTTGTCCGCAAGCATAACACGTATCTGAAGTATCAATTTCAATTAATGATTTTTCAACATTACGTTTATGTATCGAGAGTTTATTAATGTCATTTTTAAATTCTTCAACAGCATCGTAAAGCTCTTGAGATTCTTCAGGTGCTTTCATAGACAAGTCAAACGTCAATGATTCTCTTTCTTGTATGTACAAGTTATTCTTATCTATTTTTTTACAGATGTTACTGTAGTCTTCTATTTGTTTTTCTAATAAGCCTAATTGTTTAACTAATTCCTCATCAACATCAGGAACTTCTATTATTGTTTTCTTTTCGGGGATAGTTGTAGACTCTAAAAAACTTTCATACGTGTGTAATTCTCCTTGAAGTAATACTTTACTTTTTAATTCTTCACTAAGTTTTATTTTTAGTACTTCGCCTATTTTAATGTATTTTTCTAAGTTAAATAAATTAATAAGAAATTTTTTACGATTAGTGTCTGTTGCTTTTAAAAATTCTAACAAATCAATTGAGCTTTGGTATGTTAGTTGCGAAAAAATATTAAAGTCAAGGTTTAATAATTCTTGGATACTTTTGTAGGTATCAAGAACTTTGTGCTCACTTAAATCTTTTTTATCTTGGAGAAAAGACAACTTCACTTTTTGCACCGGTGCGATTTACTTTAATGCTATAAGGTATGTTGTTTACAGCAAATTCTAACTCAGCCCACCAATTTTTAGTTTTCCCCCATTTATTTATAATGTCTGCTTTTTTAATGCCTTTTATGTTTTTATTAAAAAGAACCTCTTGTAATATAAGCGCGATTGAAGATTTGCCACTACCATTAGGAGCAGTTAATTGTGTGATTTTATTATTATTAAAATATATGGAATTTTCTTTTTCGCCATACGAAAACATGTTTGAAAATGTTAACTTTTTTAGTTCAATATGTGACACGTACTTTTCCTTTTAAAAATAATTTATACATGTACCTTATAGTGTAAAAATCCCACGTTAAAAAGGTTTGATATTTGTAAGAATGTGTTTTGTATAATTTATCAATTATTGGTCCTATGATGTCATCACTTTTTTCCCATCCTGTATATTTTATTCTTCTTGTCAAATTAGGATAACAGTTATAAAGGAAATCATTATTTTTTTCACCTGGTTGTGTCACATCATAATTTTTTGCATAATGACAAAATATAGGTTCAAGACTTGTAAAAGTAAAAAAATTCTTTTTAGTATTAATAGCATATTTAACTAAATTAGGACTATCTTCCCACCATCCCGGACCTATTTCTGGGTGAAAATCAGGATTGTGCCCACTAAAAATTATTATGTCCCCACTTGTTGATACATCTAATAATTTTGTTAATGCAACTTGACTATACGCATGCGTAAATTGACCATGTTTAACTGCTTTTGGTATAGTTTTTTCAATTAATTCTTCTTTTGATAACTTAATAATTCGTTGATGTAATTTTCTATCTTTACAGTATTTAGCAGCATAAACAAGATCAAAATCATTTATGCCGTCAAGTAATCTTAAACTTAGTCCTGTAAAAGGAATCCCTGCTCTATAAAATGCTTCAGCAGTAATTTCACTATCAATCCCACCACTTAAAGCTAGGTATACATTATATTTTTTGCTGTATAAAGATGCAAAAGAGTTGACTAAGCTTTCTAAATCTTTTTTAAATGTTTCTCCTCTTCTGCTATATAAATCACATGTTATCCTTGCCCCAATACTTGGAATGTGTTCATTACCTTTGTATCCTTTATCAGGGCGTAAAAAACTTCTATTTTGTCTATATTGCCAATATGTACGATTTAAACTTAGATCAATGTTATACATTTATGTTTAAATCTTTAAAATCTTTTACAACTTCATTCAAATTTTTAATTTTTATAAAATCTAAATATAGTTCTAACTCTTCAACAATAGATTTATTTTTTAAATCTAGTTTAGAGTCTTCAACTGGTTGTGTAGCTATTTTTTTGTCAAGTAATGATGAATTTTCTACTTTTGATAACTCATCAATAGAACCAGTAACCTCATAAAGAACGTGATTAACATCATCCTCTATCATTTTACCATTAACTTTAATGGTTTTTCTAATTAGTTTAGGTAGTTTTAAATCAACAAAATCTACTTTATAATCAAGTTCTGGAGTATCTTTTATAGTGATTATATTTACACCATATTCACGTTTTTCATCTCTATCAAACGTTACATTAAGAGGACTACCAGGATAATAAGCTGGATAATCCAAGTACTTATGAGCAAAGTGAAGATCACCGAGTAAAATAAGTTTCCAGGGACGAAGTTTCTCGAAATCATACTCTGGAGTGATATGAGGTGGTACTTCGCCTCGAATATGTGTGACCAGAATGTCCTTCTCATGTTTTTGTATCGGTAAATTATCTTTTTGCATTTCTCCGTAAGGAAAGAATTGAAAATATGCTTTTCCTTCATGGACACGCTCATTTTTTGTGATGAGATGAACATTTGAATTTTTGATTGCGTTTTCTTGTGTAAAATGTTGAAGAAATGTTTCGCCTTTTTTAGTTGCTTCATGGTTACCAGGAATAATGTATGTAGGAATTGTTACAGAGTTAATATATGATAAAAACAAACAAACTTCGTCAGGTTCTGGTTTTTTATCAAAAACATCACCTGCTATAATATGCACATCACATTGTTGCTCTAATGCAATGAGCTTTCTAAAAAATGTTTTGAATCTATCGGTCTGCCACTTATAAGGGACTTTTTTCTTATGTAGTAGAATGTGCCAATCCGCTGAATGAAGTATTTTCATTTTATCATGTAACCTATTCTTAAATCAGATAATAATCCATGTGCATTATACTTAAACGAATCTGAATGATGATTGCCTTTGAATGTATAACCTTGCTCTTCTAATATTTTTAATTTATCTTCTTCACCTTCCCAAATAGGTATTGCTTCAGATCCTACGGGTTTTCCATGCAACACATCATTACCTGTTCTTAAATGTATTTCAAAAATTTTGTCATCAATGCATTCTATATTAAGAAATTCTACATTGTCTATTTCACAGATAAATCTTGGGAGACTCCATATAGGAGGATTTACGACTTCCCATCTAGTAAATTTTGTTAAATTGTTTTCTTCTTTTTCTCCAAGCGTTGTACAAAAGGGTTCCCAAGCCCATAGAGAACCTTTCGGTTGATTAGTTCTTTTATAATCAATAGAGTAATGTGTTCCCTCAAAATACTCGCACCAGAAATGCCCTGGAGAAATATACCCATGATTAATAATATATTCATTATCAATCATGGGTCTAAAAGTTTTTACTTTAGCATTTATACCCATACCATACAAATTGTAAATGGGTCTAATAATTGCTTTGAAAAGAGTATTACTTGTTTTAGGAAGAGGAACACATGCTGGACCTGCTTTGTAGCCAAGTTTAAGTGCTACTTCCAGTTTATTAAATACCCACCTATGTTGAGGGTATGCTTCCCATGCTTGATAATCTTCATCAAGCGATAACATTTGACATTGTCATGACTTTAGATACATCACCTTCAAAAGTATATGTACCAACGTGATTAAGTTTGGTATTCGGGTCTAGCCAAATTTCACCACCAAGTTTTTGCCAACGACGACAGAAAGTATAATCTTCCGATAAATATCTATTGTCGTCAGGGTCTTGTATTGTATCGAAGAATGAGTAACAATATTTATGAAATTTTTCATCTATGTTAGAATCATTCCTATAGTGTAATTCAGGATAAGATTCTCTCATTTTATCAAAAACTCCTTTTTTGATACAGAAAAATCCAGTAGAAGCGTCTAGCACTTCAACAGCACCGTTTTCAATCCTAATTTGTTTTGTTGCGGGATCTAAAAACTTAAAGTTAATTGCATACTGAATAGGTAGTGCTTTTTTAGGATAAGCAGCAGCCATAATATCTTTATCATATGCAAGTGCTCTAAGAATAGAATCAACATCAAACTCAATGTCAGCGTCTATGAAAAATAAATGAGATGCTGTGCTTTCCATAAACATTGCAGAAAGAATATTCCTTGCTCTTGTAACAAGACTTTCATTACGTAGTGTTGTAATTCTAAATGAAATACCATACTGCATAAATGCTTGTGACAGCTTAAACATAGATAAGAAATACTGGTCTGTGATCATGCCACCGTAACAAGGTGTAGCAAAAAATATTTCATAGTTTCTTAGCTTATCTAAATCAATTTTAGCTTGTCCAGACTCAACGTTTGTAAAAGCCCCGAAGCTATTTTCGGGGCTTTCGTTGTTGTCAGGAGTCACTAACTCTTGTAATGACTTCTTCATGATAGGTCGTCAACTTCCTCCGTTGCTCTGAACTCATCACCGGCATCACCGGCGAAGTATGCAGTGTTTTGCATCAACCACTCTTTTTGTTCGTCATAAGTTTGACGTTTATAAATCCTATTTAGATCAAACAGATCAAGTGCTTGCTCGTCTTTTGACAGCGCAACACTAGCCCTTGCAGGAATGCAAGTGTATTTTACATTTTGAGGGAGTGGTCCTGTTTTTTCTTTTTTGATTGTAATGTCGTAACCAGTTTCCGTGTCGGCAGGATTACCGTATTCTGGATTAGCTGCATAATCAACAATTTGACTATAAATTGTAGACCGTAAATCGAACAGTTTTACTTGACCATCTGACCGATCAATTACATTACAAACATAAGAAAATTGAGGTTTATCAGAATAAACTGCTTCATCAATTTCTTTAAACGGGTTAGGAGCAGAATTATCAAAGCCTTCCGTCTCTCGACTGAACTCTAAACATTCTACCGGCATCTTCCTGCCTTCCGTTGTAGTAACCCAATAACAATAACGGGGCATGACATCTCCAACGAGACGAACTTTATTATCTCCAATACTCAAACTCATACGCTGAATTTCTCTGCGTTGTCCAGTATTTTGCTTTCCTTTTGCTTTATCCCAAGCTACCATTTTATCCTCCTTGTTGAACGTTGGTTCTGTGTTTAGGATGTACTCTCTGTTCCCAGAGACTCGTATCTAAAATAAATAAAATCTTTATCAAAAGTTAAATAAGGATTATCAATATCACCTTCTATGAAATTTCTATCTATTTTATCTTCTGTGTCTGACACTCTTCGCATACTTAATGCTTTTAGATAATCTACCTTATAATGTGCTGCAACATTATGTGTTAAAAACTTTAAATTTTTAACATAACTTTGTGCNTGTTTTGTTTTNAANGTTGAGAAGATGTTTCCCTTNCTTGCNTCCAANAANCCNGTTTGNAAAAGAAATGAGGGAATGTGATGTATGTTAAGATAGCGTAATAATGATTGTCCCTTGCTCCAGCATATAGGATCATTATAATCTTTTGTTAGTCCATGTGTCAAGATTATTATTGCAGCAGGGTCTTTTCGTGCTGCTTGACAAATTTCGTACCAGTTAAAGTATGTAATAGCCACGACTCGTATACCACTTCATTCTATTTTCTTGTTGACGTTTAACAATTGGTCCTCGTAACCAAAAATCTACTACTTGAGGTAGTTGTTTATCATCATGCTCACGAATGATACGACCAATTCGCTGTTCAAGCTTAATAGGATTATTATTAGGACAAGTGAGAAACAATGTATCCAGCCGATGACAACTAATACCCTCATCAAAGAGCTTAGTCGATAACACAGCTTTATATTTTCCTCCGACATTAGAAAGAACATCTTTTCTAGTTGATTCATCCGTTTCACCTATTAAACAAACACTTGTTGGAATTAGTTTTTGCAAATCTTTTAGCATCTGCACTCTTTCACCTAAAATAAGTGGACACCTTTGATTTGCTATTGCTGTTATTGCTTCTTTAGCAATTAAATTTAAATACTGGTCGTTAGAACAAAGTTTATTAAGCTGTCTTGACCAATCTCTTTTAGGATCAATCACAGGAAATCTGACATCTGTTTGCACTACTCTAACAGATGGGTCATTAAGTTTTCGGGGGTCTCTTGCAGGAATTAAAAAAGGAGAAAAATAGTCAGAAAGGTACACATGTTTTCCGTCTTTTCGTTTCGGTGTTGCAGTGATGCCAATTTTAATTTTTGCATTAAGATTATTTAAAGCAGTAGAGAATAAATCAGCTGGACAAAGATGTGCTTCATCAACAATTANCATGGAAAATGTGTTTCTTATATGTTGTAAATTATTATACACACTTTTATAGATTCCTACTGTGATGTCCTCTATTTCTAAAAATCCATCTCCTACTTTACCTATTTTAACGTTTGGTATTTGGTGACTAATTTCTTCAATCCATTGTCTAAATAGTAACTTAGTATGAACCATCACAAGTGTTTTTACGTTATTTCTTGCAATAATNTTGCAACCCGTGTACGTTTTACCCCAGCCACAAGGGGCTTGTATTATACCACTTCGTGCTCTACCTTTTTTAAAAAACTTGTCTACAACCTCTTGTTGTTCCCACCGCAGTTCTCCAGAAAAAGTCATTTCAGTATTAGCTTCTTCGTATTTACGTTTATCTACTACAGACTCCCACTCAAGTTTGTGATACCCATTGCTGGGAACAACAAAATAATTATCATCCTCTTCAATAGTAGATAAAATTTCATCTCCATTATTATAAGTAAAAAGAGAAATAAGATCATTATGATCTTCAACTTCATCTTTTTTCATGTAAATTTTATTTGAGATGTGAAGTGTTTTAACTTTAGCTTTCATTTTTTTGTTCTAATAAAAACTTATCTTCTCTAAGGACACGAAGTATGTCTCTCGATTCATCATTAATAATTTCTATTACTAAATTAGTAACCTCTATGTCTTTTTTTACAAAAAACATTTTTTCTTGAAGCTCAACAAGTTGTTTTTCATAGAACTTAAGCTCTTGTTCTTTTCTTAATTTTTGTTCAAGAATGTCTGCGATAGAAATAATATTAGATTCGCTCATAATTAATTTTCTTTGGTTCCATCAAAAATTCTTTTAAATACCACTCATTATTAATATATACAATTCTAGCATAAAGTATGTCTTCAATAAACAAAATTTGATCTGTGTTTATTTTAAACGGATACGAAACTTTTTCAAGCCAAATAAGATTATCTTTTACTTTTTTAATTTTTGCATTTTTTGCTATAAAAGTATCTTTTTTAGTTAAATCGTGAATAATTGCATTTTTATCTAATCCCCACTTAGTTTTAGATGTTAAAATCTCTCCTATGTTTTTACAGGTACAATCAAAATTTACTCTTGGATTCATTTGCAGTAATCTATTAAAATAATCACCATAGAAATGTTTGTGATCAACAGTTTCAAAGTGAGAGTCTTTATGTCTTTTTATCTCTATTTTATCAAAGGTAATATTTATCTCATAAGGTTTTTCTTTTAAACCAAAAAAGGGAAATGCAATTTTAGAGAATTTATTCATTTATCTTGTAACATTGGTATAATAAATCTTTTTCTTACTATTTTATACTTTTTACCTGTTTGGTTTGACATTTTTGTAATTAAATCTTTATTTAAAGCACCATCCCATAACTCTGTTACACGATTACTATCAAAAATAAGACCACTTAATTTAGGTATATCTTTTTCTTCTCCATAACCTAATAACCAATCACATTTGAATGTATTACACATACTAGGTTTATCATTATAAATTGAGCAATTACTATTATAATTTTTCCATTCTTCTTTTACATCACTTCTCATAGTAAAAATAGGGGGAGTATCTTTTAAATATTTACAAAAAGTCTTATTATGTTTAAAGTCTGGTATAGAATAACTATAACAACAGGCAGTACACCCATTACAGTTTCTATTAATAGTCACTCAATTCTCCCCAACTAGGACCGACTTCAAAATCAACCTTAATTGGACAGTTTGGTATAGATAGTCCTCTATCTCTTTGAATGCATGTTTTGGCATTTTCTACATAGGTATCAATCAAATCTTCTCGAACTTCACTTACAATTGAGTCATGCACAACAGTGAAAGGTAAAATTTCATCTTGATAACCAGCTTCTTCAATCCACTCAATTAAATCAATAACTCCAAGAAGATTTATGTCTGAGGCAACACTTTGCACTAAAAAGTTAACACCACTCCTAATGGCGTGGGATGCGACTCCCTTATTTGGAGATTTAGATTCTGGCAGCCGACGCTTACGACCAAAATGAGAATAGATAAAAGCGTGATTTTCAATTTGTTTGTTAGAGTCATCAATGAACCTTTTAAGAGATTTTGCTTCTCTAAAATATTTATTAATAAACTGAGAAGATTGTGCTTTAGTAATTTCCTCTCCTTCAGCAGCATCTTTATTAACGGTTTCAGCAATTTTAGCAGGACCGGCTTGATACATAATACCAAAGGTTATAGCTTTTGCATATTGACGTTCATTAGCATAATACTTTTTTACATCACTAATATCACAGGATAAATTAAACATTTGTTTTGCAACATAAGAATGAAAGTCTAATTTATCAATAAAAGCTTGCTGCAAAAACTTATCTTTACTTAAAACTGCCGCATAGTAAACCTCAGCAGTGCCTAAGTCGCATTGTACAATCTTGTAACCATCTCTAGCACGGAATAGTTTTTTGATGTCTTTATTATCTCGCGGAATGTTTTGATAATTCAAATTGCCTGAACTTGAAAGACGGCCAGAAGTAGTACCTTGAATGTTAAAACCGCTTCGCAATCTGCCATCTTTATCTATACCGTTTACGATGTTAGAAATGTAAGTGCCCGATAATTTTGACTTTTCCCTAAGATCAAGAACAGCATGTGCAAGAGGATGGTCAAGTGTTTGTAATACTTCCTTATCCACACTCAATGCTCCTGTTGCAGTTTTCTTTTTAGATTTTAATCCAATAATTTCAAAGAAAAGCTGTCGTAATTGTATCGTGCTATTTGGATTGAAGGTTTTCTTATGTATTCGTTCAAATCGTTGGACTGCACTATTCTGGCTAATCTCTTCAATACACTCTTCAATGTCAATTTTGTATTCCTTATCTAAATTTTTAAGCTGATCAAGATTAATTGGGCCACCAGTTCTCTCTAGCACCTTAAGTGCTTTAGTTGCTGGTTTTAAAATGTTATTATAAAGAGATACAAATTCTTTACTTTTTTCTACAAGAGGCATAAATTTGTTGTACAACTGGTATGTAGCATCTCCATCTTTACAAGCGTATGGAGCAAGAATGTCCATAGGCAACATGCCATAATTAAATTCTGCTAATTTAATTTTATTTCGCCTTGCAAAAGTTTTCTTATAATCATCAAGTTCTTTTTCGTAGTCGCCTAAATCAGTAAAACGTAAAGCTAATGTTTTAAGACCGTGTGTGCCAACAGCTTCTTCAAGGCAATAATGAAGAAGCATTGTATCTTCCCACCGGTCAAACACAAACCCAAGGGAGTCTTCAAGAAACTGCATGTCAAACTTTGCGTTATGGAAAACACAACGCTTATTTGCAAATAAATCAAAGAAATAATCATAATTATTATTTACAACCTCAAGAGAAATAAAGTGACCTTGGTGCTCTCTTGACGAAATAGCAATGCCGATTACAACACCTGTTCTAGCAGACAGTGATGTAGTTTCAATGTCAACAACAATAGTGTCTACACTATCATAATCAGGAACAGCTTTAAGTAACTGATCTTGAGTTTCTATAAACTGATAATCTTTTTGTATCTCTTGACCGACATTTTCATCCTCTAAAATTGGTTTGATCTTAGAAAATGCAGCGACAATATCATCGTTTAGTTGTGGTTTGAAGATAGTCATGTTAGGATGCATTATAGGCAAGTATCTTTTTTCTACAAATACGCCGTTGTATTTTTGTACGCCTGTTAGTCCTGCGGTATATTTAAGTGACTCTGCACCAATAGGACAAATAAGTTTATATTTATTAAGCTCGTCAAGCTCTAAATCTATGTCTTTTTTAAGTATTTTTTCTTTCTTNCCNGAACAAAGATANTTNATGTCNAANTCAGCATCAGANAAATATTTNCCAATNACTCCNTCAGCATCTTTTTCAGCATTACTTGCAAATACAAAACATAGATCAGCCATTTTTAATTCTCTCTTCTAAAGAAGTTTTTAAGGTTGCTTTGCTTGGAATAGGATTTTCATAATAATCATCATCCCAAATTACATTTATGTTATAGGAAATAGTCCGTCGCTCACCTTCTCCTCGAAAAGGATAAACAACGTGATTTAACCAAAGAGGAAATAGGTAAAATACTCCAGGTTGTGGGACTATGTACTCAGTTTGCGGAAATTTAAATACAACTCGATCTCTGTTTCCAACATCGCCCCATACTAGTGAAGTAACTCCGTCCATTGCTCCTTGTGCGCCATAAATAGCGTGAGGGTCTAAATTATCTCTATCTATTATTTGGTTAGGAACCTTAGTGTGTATAAACCCAGCAAAAGCAGAAAAATGCTCNGAACCATGATCGTGCAAGGGATTATAGTCACCTTCGAATTGATGAACAGTCCACACATCATTAACTTCTAAATGATAAGGAATCGGGGTCAGCCCGATAGAAGTAAAATAATGGTTTATGTAAATGTTTGCTGCATCTTTTAAAAGTTTTTTAAACCGTTTAAAACGTGTATCCGCAACATCCACCTCTAACTGACAACCTTTGTGTATCTCACCGACAAGCCTATCAGCATACGAAGGTGTTTCTGGATCAGCGAGTAAATCATCACACATCTCATTAAGATTTTCTAGTATAGTCTCTGGTACTTTGCCTTTTCCAACAAGCAGTTGAGGTTTAGGTTCGAGACTAAATTCAACTTCTCCAGGCTTTAATTCACTCATCGTAATACTTCTTTTATTTCTTCTTTGTTTAAATCCCCTGGGTCTCGCCCAAGAGGTAATTTTATTATTCTTGATTGTATGTTTCTTGTGTCAAGTTGGTTTGATATTTTTTCTGCTGCTATGGTACCCGCAGTATCTGGGTCCATCATGATGTCGACTTTTGTAACACCTATTCTATCAACTAATTCTAATTTAGTTTTATTAAAATTAGATGCACCAAACAAACATACCGTATTTTTGTAACCAAGTTGCCACATGTTTAACATGTCAAAGATGCCTTCAACAAAGATAAGATAGTTTGTGTTTTTAATCTTATCTAAAGGGAAAAGGATGTTATTAGTTTTTGCATTAGCAGGTCTACGATAATATTTTGGTTGATGATTGTTGTCTTTAAACTTTCTNCCTTCAATAAATTTAAGTTTACCAAATTGATACACCGGTATGCAAATGTAATTTTGTAATTGAAGGTGCTGAGTTGTAAAAGCATTAAATTCTACCATNGTTTTAGCAGAAATGCCTTTAAATTGCTGTTTAAAAACATGACGTTCAGACGGTAATTTAATGTCATCAACTTCGATAATGTTTTTAATTTTATCTTTAAGTTTCTTAATACGATAAGGTTGTTTACTATCAACAGGTAAACGAGTTACCTCACCGATACTTTCTAAAAATTTAGAGGCACCACCTCCAAAACCACAACTCCAACAATGAAATAAATTTTTATCTAAATTATAACTTAAACTTGGGTTTGTGTCATTATGCAAACCAGATGTGCAAGAAATTAAAATCTCACTAGGATTATTAGTTTTTTTGTATTCAATACCCCGTGTGTTAAGTAGTTCAATTAATTCCATTATACGTCTCTTGATCCTTCTTTTTCATTGTCAGTTCCGAACTTTGCAGCACTGTGAGGTTTTTCACTAATCAATGCAGACTGATTAGGATCAATTTTGACACAACTCCAATCCATTAAGACATCAAAACTCATGTGCTTGCCATTTCGCATTTTCGTTGTATGAATTGTAATTTTATTTTCAAGCTCCCTATTATCGCCTTCAGGCGGTGGGAAGAAGTTAAAACTTCTATCTGCGGAATCAAGAATGCCTTTTGAGAACCTTGCCTCACCTGTTGCATCTATTTGATACGGAGAAATGAGAGTTAAATCGTATTTGCGACTTACACTTTTAAGAGCTTCTGCAATTACAATTTGTGTTTTCCAATCTTTTTGATCATCATGTTTTACAATGTTTATGTAATCAACAACACCCATGTTAAAATTGGGATATTTTGATGAAAACATATTACAGTAGTGATCGATACGATTGATGGTTAAAGACTCATCATCAATCATAAATAATCTATTGTCTTTTAATTTTGGTTTTTCAATCTTAATTCGTTTTTCAAAACCTTTAAAATCTTTTCCATACTCAAGCTCTTTTAACATCTCATCAAGAGTATTATTAGGTTGATAAAATGTTTTAATCTTAGCTTTTGCCATTTGCACTTTTTGTCGATCATTTAGCTGATTTCTAAATATGTCAAGGAAAGGCACACCAGATATGATACTAAGAACACGATCATACACTTCTTTATAACGCATTTCGATTGTGAAAAATGCTACAGTATTTCCTTGAAGAAATCTGTTAAGAGCTAAATTAAGAGAAATAATAGATTTGCCAGATCCTCGACGACCTCCAAGCATTACAAGTTCTTGAGTCGCAAAACCACCATTTATATTGTCAAACTCTGCACTTAAACCGCTTGGATAAATTTTGAAATCTTCTTCAGACGGGAAAAATTCTAGTTCAGCAACATCGTACAGCTCATCATCGTGTGGAATTGCTTGATTTAGTTTTAGTAAATGGTTCTGAAACTGGTCAACGATCTCAACCTTTTCATAATCGTCAAGACTATCTACAAACTTATCAAGGAAATGAATTGTCTCATCACGAATATAAAAATCTTGTAATTGAGATACAAGAAACTCATCGGCTATTGTTTCATTATGATTTTCTTCATCAAGAATTTGGTTTTCTATGTATTCTTGTAGCCCAATATCTTTTCTTAACGCAGTAATTTCATCCGTAGACGGCAANCGCATGTGNGATTTGTAAAANCTTTTTATCTTATCAAAAAGCACATGATTAATNCCAGTAAAATACTGGTTAAGAAGTTTAGAATAAAGGTCGTTACTNTGCGTATCTAATAGTCTACGCAGTGTTAGTTTTTGTAAATCAATTGCCAACTGTCATCACCGGAAAAAGTTTGTGTCTATTAAGTTCAGTAAAATGTCCTTGATCTCCAAGAATGTACAATCTGTATGCTTCTCTTCCTGTTTCTTCAATAATTGATTCTACTTGATTAATTCTATTTTTGATAGCCCATTCCTTCCATTGTGACCCATCATCAAATTCCCAGTAGATGGTCCAATGAACATCTTCTTTGCCCTCATAATCTTCACCATAGATTTTCCTTGCTCTTTCCATTCCATGATGTTCTACATACCTACGTCGAACAGGATTCCTATGTTCTTCTATCCAATCTTCATCAAATACTTCTTTTACTTCTGCATACTCACTAGTATCTGCAATAAATACTTTTTGCCCTACTTTAAACTTTATGTCTAAATCTTGTACAACATGTTCTACTTTTGCTGCTTTTTTCTTACCACGACTTCGTAAAGGAACGTTAAGTTCCATCAAAAACTTTTTAACTCGTTGTGGTGAGATAAAATTACGGTTAGCAATAGCAGAAAGACCATCACCTTTTAGGTAATCGTCTGCCATAGATTTCTTTTCTGNNTCNGAAAACTTTTTAAATCTTGCTTTTGCTTTTAATTGCTTTTCTCGCTCGATGCGTTTATGAAAATCTTCAATGAGTGTGTCAAGTCTCTTAGGGCTATAAGCCATACCAACATGATCACAGACAGCTTTTTTAGTTTTGCCTTTTTTCAGCATCCAAATAGCTTGACGAATTTTTGCTTCGGGAATTGTCGGGGATTTTGCCATTGTTTACTCCATTTTTTACATTATAGAACAAAAGTAAGCAAATAGCAAGCATAGATTACTAATGAGTGATGAGATCGTCCTCGACAAAATAAGTGTCATTTATGACATTCCTAATAAGCCCTGTTTGAGTGTATACAATCGTAAATTGTTCATTGAAAAATCTATTTGAACGATATAGTTTTTCAACATACATAGAAGAAATATAGTTTTGTAATAGTTCTTCATACTCTAGTTCATCATCTAAAGCATTTGGGTAATAGGTTTCAATTAACTTATGAAAGTATGCACGTTTGTCATCTAATTGCATACCTAAAAGATAGTCAATAGTTTCGTCTTGAAGCTCACAAAGAGTTAAATCTGTCATAATAAAAAAGGGGATNGATATTTATCTACCCCCTTTTCCCTTCGCTAGAGTAAATTACTCTGCAACCGACTTCGGTGTGTAGTCGGCACAGGCAAGACCGCGACGAGTAAGAACCGTCTTGACTCCGCGAACAGTCTTGTCAAAGTGATCTGCAATCTCTTCAACCGTCTGCTCAAGCATATCCTCAATCCCCTCATAAGGATCGCTCTTCGAAGTCTTTTTGTCTCGCTGTACAGCGCGAAGACCCATGCTAAGAAGCTTACCACGAATNGANTTAACAGTGCGACCNAGAGCTTCTGCAATTTCTTCCAGATACTTTCCGTCTTCCACCATTNCCTCAATTTGACCTTCTTCCTCCTCAGAGAAAGTNCGTTGNGGAGCCTTCTTCTCAGCAGGCTTAACATGAGAAGTCATTTCAAGAGAAAGNGCCTTCCCATTAATCTGGCGGGCAGTAAACTTGCCGCCAGCAAATTCAGCAGCAATTTCGTCTGCCGTATGTACGCCGGAATTAGATTGCAAGAAGTCTGCAAGAGCATCTGTCTCATCTGCTGAGAACACAGGCGCTGCGCCAGGCTTCTTCGGAACATCATAGCCAAGCTTACGCAGCTTAGCCGTTACCGACCGACGTGGAAAACCGAAGTCATCCATTAGAGTTTCAATGACGTCTTCCGTNACGCCACTACCGGCTGCTTCATGCATTTCAGCAACCATTTCTTCAGTGTATTCAAACTTACTCATTGGATTAAATCCCCTCGTTGATAAATTTTGAAGTTTGCTCAAGAAGCTGTTGTCTTCTTGACTATGTAATGATTATAAGAGAAAATTGTATTAAAAGCAAGATTAATTTTGCGGAATCTAGTGTTTTGCTTAATTTATGATAAACTTAAAATTCACCGTTTAAAATANTGGATTTATTTTTCCAATAGTCTAAAATAGTAACTTTTTGTTTTTGTGCTTTTTTATATTTAGAACTACTGTCGTCTCCGCCTGAGATTAGCGCATAGCAATCTTTNGTAACTGTAGAAGCTATCGCAAATCCATATTTTTGAAGATGTTCTCCTAATTGTGATCGAGTCATGTCCATCTTGCCAGTGATACAAATCTTTCTCTTAGGAGTCTGTAGCATTTCATCTACAGACAAATCTTCTTCTAGTTGAAGTGGAAGTGTCTCCACCCATCCTTCATTCTCATCCAACCATGTGAGAATGCTATCAATCGTGCTTGGACCCACACCTTTAATTTCGGTAACTTCAACATCTCGTAGATTATTAAATCTCGAAATGTGGCGGGTAATGAGTTTTGCGGCTCTTTTTCCGACTCCTGGAATACCAAGAGCAGCAAGTACGAGTGAATAGGGCTTAGTTTTAGTTCGCTCGATTTCTTCTTCAATTTTTGCCCCGTTTGCACCAAGTATATCCCAGTTAGGATCATCAAATAAATCAACTGGGTGCATTAACTTTAATTTCCTTACACTTGCTGGGCCAAGTCCTTTGATATCTAGTGTTTTTATAAAGTGTTCCAAAACTTTAGTAGAGTTTGCACGATCNGAGAAAAGNTTTGGTCCGACTCGTTTTAGTTTACAATCAACACTCTCTTCAGCATGTTTCTTAGTAATCTTTAAATTATGCGGAGAATGTTCAATCACTCGTAAAAATTTAGGTATAACACCACCCGCCCGTTCAATCTCAATACGNTCACCAAAGCCTAANTTATGACTTTCGATCTGTTCTATGTTGTGAAGGGTAACTCGGGAGATAGTAGCGTCNTCAAGCACTACAGGGTCAACNACACCTGTNGGAGATACAACNCCAGTGCGNCCNACNGTCCATAGNACTTCTTTTAGTGTAGTNACNGCNGTAATAGTTTCTCGACTTTTNAGTGCNACTGCAAATCGAGGATACTTTGATGTGTATCCAAGATGCTGACACTTTTCCCAGTCATTACAACGATAGAC
>FUFK010066239.1_pt1 | contig 18517 bp, 18 predicted proteins | sample 1021851 | NCBI WGS metagenome assembly FUFK01 (sample SAMEA51879418, study PRJEB19060) | metagenome
AAAAATTTTTTTAAAAGTGCTGGATTAACCAAGGTCGAATCCTGGCGACACGGAGAAAGTAAAGATTGGAGTGGTACTTTAATCGTTACTGGTGTTCATTAACTTGACTTAGAAAGAGTTTAATCTGTTCATTTAAATCAACATTTAATTTATTGTCGACTATACCAAGTTCTTCAGAAAAATTTTCGTTAAAATTCGGTAATCGAAAACTGGGTATATCCCATTCACTTTCCTGAGAAAATCTCGCTAAGGCTGAATTTAATACTGATTTACCTCCTCTTGCACCTGGAGATGTTGATAGAAGTAGCATAGGTTTATTGTTCCACACTACTTTTTCAATTACAGATATCCAATCATAGATATTTTTAAATGCTGCAGTGTATGATCCATTGTGTTCTGCAAATGATATAATTATTCCCTCAGAGGTCTTTATCAAATTTTTAAAATCATAAGCTTTCTTTGGAATACCAGAATCTTTTTTTCTATCATCACTGTAAATTGGCATTTCATAATCATTCAGATCAATTAAAATTGCCTCTCGAGGAGCTATTTTATTAGCTACAAAAGAGGCAAGTTTTTTATTCATAGAGTCTTTAGCAGATGATGCTCCAAAAGCTAGAATCTTACTCATTATTTTCTATTGTGAGAACCATCACAATATCCGTTTGGATCACTTGTGTTTCCACATCCACACTGAGGTCTATCGTAAGTCATAATTATAAAGTTGTTAAGTTTATGGATAATTCTATATCATCATATATGAGTTTATCTCCAAGATTTTCGAAGAAGGATCCTGATCTAAATCTCACGTCATACTTTGATCTATCAAATACAAGATTTGCAGACCATCCTTGTTCAGAACTAATCATTTCAAAATTGACAGGATGAGTGTAACCCTTAATTGAAAGATCTGCAGAGATATTCCATTTTCCCTCTGAAATCAGTTCAGAACTATTGATTGATAAAGTAGCAGTAGGATGTGTATCCACAGAGAAAAAATCATCTGATTTCAAATGACCTTCTAATCTTTCTTTACTACCACCTTCCATGTCCTGGTTGTTAATAGATGTCATATCTACTATAAACTCACCACCGACAATTACGCCATCTAGAACCTCGAAATTACCTGATACAAAGTTCAATGATCCATAATGGGAACTTGTTGACAGCTCTCTACCAGTCCAAATAATTTGGCTCTGACTAGTTTCAATATTATAGGTGTTATCAGAAATACTAACACCAGANGCTTCTTGCTCGTTGTTATTAGGATTCATGTTGCATGATAGCAATCCCAAAAATGCTACTAAAACGATTGAATTTTTCATTTATTTTAAATTTTGACAAAACTAGAAAAATGAATTTTGGCAAAAAACAAACATAATGGTTTTAATTATTCTTTAACATCTATTATTTTACTAATAAATGTAAAGTAAACATTACTTTTATAATGTAAAGTATATTTTACATATAATAAAAAGAACACAATATGTAAAGTTTACATTACTTAATTTTAATATATTTGTAAAGTTTATTTTACAAATGCTAGTTAATAGGGTAAAAGACTACAGAAAAGGGAAGGGTTTAACCCAGGAGGCGTTAGCCTCGAAAATTGGGGTAAGCCGGCAAACAATTATTTCAATCGAGAAAAACAAGTTTATTCCCGGNCTTGACGTTGCATTAAAAATTTCGGAGGCACTCGAAGTTAATATTATTAAACTTTTTTATTTTGTTTAAATGGAAAGTATAGACGTTGTTATTACATGGGTGGACGGATCTGATAAAAAGTATAAAAGAAAAATTCAGAAATATTTATCTAGATTCGGAAGCTATAAAAAACAGTATCTAGAGGCAAATGAAATAGAATATTGTGTAAAATCTATAATTTACTATGCCTCGTTTGTAAGAAAAATTTTCATTGTCTCAGATAGCCAAGTACCAAAATTTAGTGGGATTGAAGATCTTTTGAAAAAAAATAAGGTAAAAGTTGTCGACCATAAAGAAATTTTTAGGGGTCATGAAGAATGTTTACCAACATTCAATCCAAGGTCAATTGACGCATTACTATACAGAATAAAGGGGCTTTCTGATAGGTTTGTTTATTTTAATGATGACATTTTTTTAACAAATAAGATTAAAGAGGAGGATTGGTTTGNAGATGATAANGCTGTTTTACTTGGTCGATGGGCTAATAGCTANAATAAAAATCCNATAAAAATTNTATCAATGAAATTGAAAAACCTTCTTGGANATAGACCTAGCTTTAATGCTTCTCAATCAATGTCAGCAAATATTATTGGTTTCAAAAAACAATATTTTAAATCATATCATACTGCAAGACCTCAAATTAAATCATCAATAGCAAATTTTTATAGAGAGAATCCGAAAATGCTGAAAAAACAAATTATCTATAAGTTTCGAAATTACAAGCAATATATGCCTTATAGTCTATGTTGGCATTTATTAATAAAAAACAATAAAGCTATTATAATAAATAATACAGAAGAAGTAAAAGAAATAAAAGAGATGAGAAAGCTTAATAAAATTCAAATTAATTCAATTTTAAAAAGCATAAATGAATCAAAGGAAATAAAATATTTAAATGTACAGGACTTAAATTATGTAAACAAAGATGTATNTANAATATTTGATAATTGGATGAGNAAAAGATTAAAGATTTGAAATAACTGAGACTACTCTTTCNACTTCTTCTTTGGTGTTGTATATAGAAATTCCAAGTCTAGTTACACCACCCTTTTTTTCAAGTCCAAGTTGCTGAATAGCTTTAAGAGCATAAAAGTGACCATCCCAAGCACAAATATTACTTGAAGCAAGTTTTTTACATATCTCATTTGGAGTATAATCAGAGTGNACAAAAGATACAGTAGGNGTTCTTTTAGTATTTGAAAAATCCTGCCCTATAACATTAACTTTATCTAAGACACATAAAGAGTCATGTAAGTCTTTAGCGAGAGCAAACTCGTGAACACTTATTTTTGAATATGCATCTACTAGCTTACTTCTGAGCGAATCTCCCTCTCCTAGACTAGCAATAAAATCAATTGCAGCAGACACCCCTGCACAAGCAGCATGATTCAGTGTTCCTGTTTCAATTATAAAAGGTGCAGATTGATCTTGTACAACCAAGCGGTCAGTGTCAAGACTATCTAAAAGCCCAGGTCTAGAGTATAAAAAACCAACATGTGGTCCATAAAACTTGTAAGCAGAACATAGAAGAAAATCACAACCAAGCTCACTTACGTTAATTGCAAAATGCGGGGCATAATGGACAGCATCTAAAAGAAATAAACAATTATTCGGGAGAAATGACCTGACAGAATGAAAGTCATTTAATGTACCTAGAGCATTTGATGACATGCCCATACAGACCATGACTGTTTTCTCATTGATTTTACTTTTAAAATCTTCATAATCAAGACCGCCATTTTGTAAGAGTTTTACTTCAACTAGTTTGACCCCGGCTTTTTCAAGAACCATCCATGGACCTCTATTTGCTTCATGGTCCAGTTCAGTTATAACTACTTCGTCACCTGAATTAAATTTCTTGGATAATGCTCTTGCCAAGCTATAGTTTAATGAGGTCATGTTTTGGCCAATTGATATTGTACTAGGATTATCTGAACCTAAAAACTCCGACATTTTATACCTTAGCTCTTCCATTATACAATCCGTTTCTTTACTGGTTATAAACTCTCCATGAGTATTTGCATTTGACCTAATGTAATATTGGGAAATGGCTTCAATTACTTGTATTGGCACCTGTGTACCACCAGGACCATCTAGATATATTATCTTATTGTTTTTAGCATCAACCCTGTCAATAGAGGGAAAAAAGTCTCTTATTTGTGAGGAATTAATCATCTGCNTTAAGCGCTATTGCTCTATTTTCCAAAAAGCAATGCCACCTGCCTGTTTTCCAACATTAACAGACCCTTGAAGTGATAGTGTTTCAAGATTTATAACATCTACTTTTCCAGGCTCACCTCCCACTCCCTCAAGTGAAATAAATGCATATTTATTATCAGGAGAGACAACAACNCCATGTGAAACACTAGTAGTNTTTTTNATTTTTTTTAAAAATTTATTATTCTTTAAAGACCAAATTGAAACTGCACCTTCTGATTTAAGTGTAGCTAATAAAAACTTTCCATTTGGAGATATAGCTAGATTGTATGGTCCTTCACCTGTGCTTAATGTATCTGTAACAGAAAAGGATTGTAGATCAACAACAAAGATCTGATTTGAACCATTACCTGCGATATATAATGTTTTTCCGTTTGGATGAGGTGAAACCCAAGTTGGCTTAATTTTAGAGTGGTGCATAGCATTCCTATATTTACTATTATTATCTAAGCTTAAAATCCTGTTAACGGAGAGGTCAAGCGCATCGATCTCAAACAGCTCACCAGACATCATGGCAACAGAATAATGACTTTTACCATCTGCAGAAATTCTAGATCCGTGGGGCATTATTCCTGTTTTTATTTTTGTAATTTCAACCATATACTCTGGATCAACCACTGAAACAGTGCTTGTTCTCATCAAGCCGTGGAGATTAAAATTAACAGCATATAAAAGACCTGTTTTAGGAGATATTTCCATTGTAGCTGGAAACAATCCTAATTCAACTTTGGATAAAGGTTCATTATTTTGAGTTGAATATTTCACTAAAGACCCGTATGGGCTTCCATGAGCAAGTGTTAAATACCAATACTTACCAGAAGGATCAATTGTAATCCCATGCGGTCCTTCATTTTCTGTTGGCATAATTCCAACAGTGATCCTATCTGTTTCTTCAATTGTTTCACCATCAAATTTTAATACTGAAACAGTATCATCTGACTCAGCCGCAACATATATATAATAGTTTTGAGAATGGGAGAAATTAAAAAATAAAAATGCTAATAAAACTCTATACATGTCTAATCAATTAATCTGGGTCTATCTAAATACTCATTAATTCTTGAATTATCAGGTTTAATCGGTAAAACTTTAGATGAACCAATTCCTCCATTATGATCAGAATAAAAAACATGTCCCTTATATAACTGAGCGCCCCATGTCATAGTAGCATTTGGTATAAAACCATTAGGATTTCCTGTATTAATGTGGCCTATTTCTCTGCCTTGTCGAAATAAGTCTCCCATAAGCTCACCGCTGATATCAACAATTCTTACACCACCAGAATACATTGCAACATACAATACATCATCTTCAATCCAGTAATTGTGTGACCCATGCCCTGGAAGTTCATATCTAGCAACTTCTACAGGATTATCTATATCAGAGAAATCAACAAAATGCAGAAATCCTGCAGTTTCGTTTGTGCTGTAAAGATCTATACCTTGTGGAAAAATTTCATCTCCAAGTATTGTATAAAATTTACCAGTAGACTTACTTTTAAAAGGGAATGTTGCATGATGTGCTCCTGACTCATAACTATAATTTGACATAACAACTGGATTACTGGGGGACCCTCCTGCAACCCCATTTCCTACATCAATAATATAAACACCGTGTTTCCAATTAGAAGAATAAGCTATACCATCTTCAATCCAAACATCATGAATTGCTTGGCCTTTTTCACCTATCTCGAACATTCCAACTTCATATGGATTTTTTGGATCTTCAATATTAATTACATAAAATCTCTCACCATTACTGAGAGCAAAGACATGATCTTGGTAGATGAATACATTATGAACTCCACCTGTTAGATTAGTAGTATATTCTGAGATAATATTAACATCGTAAGGATTAGTTGTATCAATTATAACAATACCATTCCTTCTACTTGAAGCTCCTTCTCTACTTATAACTGAAATTCTTCCATCCTCAGAAACTTTGACATCATTCACGGTTCTAGCGTCAACTTGAATACTATCAATTTTACGAATTTGGGCTGGATTAGTGACATCCCAAAAATAAGTTGTTCCATCTGCGCCCCAAGTTCCTGAGACAGCATAATCTCTTTTATCAACACCTTCAAAGACCCAGAAATCCGATGTATGTCTCTCCTGAACAAGGCCGGTTCCAACATTAACTACTTCTCTTTGTATTCCTCTATCATATATTACTACAGGTATTGAGGTTGATCTTTGACCTGCTGTTGCTGTAATTAAATAATTACCTGCTGTTTCTGCAACAAACTTTCCGTCGTCTCTAATCATAGCAGCCGCAGTATTACTCTTNTCAAATGACTCTCCTGAATATGANTATAAAATTGGCAAGTCAGAGATAAGTTGATTTTTATCATCATATGCCATAGTTCTAAAAGTAATTACATCTCCTGTCCTTGCAGTATTCATGTTTGAAGAAAGGACAAGATTGTCTATAGGGTTTTTTACGATGTTTAAATCAATTGACGTCTTTACAGCATCAAGGCTAAATGTTAAGGTTACTTTTCCAGATTTAACAGCTTTAATATTATTTAGAGCATCTACTTGAATGTTATCATTACTTGGTTTGATTTTTATATTTGCATTGTATCTGGTAAACCCAAAGTTATCTGTTATTTCATATGAAGGCTGAACATAGCTTCCAACNAAAACTTGATCAGAATCTAGTTTAACNGAAAGATCTTTTGCTTTAGCATAACTTACCTTAACGTCAAAATCTCTTCCAAGCCAACCATCTACAAGACCTAAGCATAGAGCAATAACTTTATGATTTCCTGGCTCTTCACCTTTAATAGTTCCTCTTCGTCTACTTACACTGATACCATCATCACTATTAAGAGCTCCGTTCTTGTTGTAATAGACAATTTGAGGGCAAGAAACAGGTTTCCCATCTTGATCAACCGCATAAGTAGATGGCTCAAATACTTCGCCCACTTCAATCTCTAAGTTTTCAAGATTTGACTTAACATAATACTCTTGAGATTTGGCGCTTGTTATTACAAACAAAAAACTTAATAGTAATAAATAAGGAAGTTTACTTTTCATAATTATAATATTTGAGGGATAAATATAAAAATTTAAAAAAGATCTGCATTCATCACTTTAGTCCATGCATTTGAAAAATCTATTATAAACTTCTCTTTGTTATCATCTTGTGCATAAAGCTCTGCATATGATCTTAAAATAGAGTTTGAACCAAAAACAAGATCAACTGAAGAGGCATACCATTTAACATCACCTGAACTTCTATCACTTAACTCATAATTATTCTCACCAATAATTGTCCATTTATTATTCATGTCAGTCAAGTTGACAAAAAAGTCATTAGATAATACCCCACGCCTGTCTGTAAAAACTCCTGCATTATTATCAATATGGTTAGCGCCAAGAACTCTCATACCTCCAATTAGAACTGTCATTTCATGAGCAGTTAAACCTAATAACTGAGCTTGATCTACCATTAACTCCTCAGGACTAGACTTTGAAGCTCCACTATTCCAGTTTCTAAATGCATCCGCGGCTGGCTCAAGATTTGAAAATGAATCAACATCTGTCATCTCTTGTTTGGCATCACCTCTACCTTTATTAAAAGGTACGGCTATTTTATGACCTGCAGCAGCGGCAGCCTCCTCTATAGCAAGATTACCAGCCAGAACAATAGTATCAGCCAGACTTGCACCCGTATCGGAAGCAATAGTTTTTAAAACTGAAATAGTTTTAGAAAGCCTCTCTGGCTCATTCGCCTCCCAATCTTTTTGAGGTGACAATGATATCCTCGCTCCGTTGGCTCCCCCTCTTAGATCAGAGTTTCTAAAAGTTTTTGCACTATCCCACGCAATGGAAACTCTATCTTCAATTGATAATCCAGAATTAGAAATTCTGGTTTTTAGGTCGTCTTCGTTATAATTTGTATTCCCTGGTGGGACTGGGTCTTGCCAAATTAGGTCTTCATTAGGAGAATTTGGACCAATGTATCTTGTTTTTGGACCCATATCTCTATGGGTAAGCTTAAACCAAGCTCTTGCAAATGTATCTGAAAAATACTCTTGATCATCTTTAAACTTTAAACATATTTCATTATAAATAGGATCCATTTTCATAGCCATGTCCGCATCAGTCATTATTGGATTATTTCTAACAGATGGGTTGTTAGAATCAATTGGCTTATTTTCCTCAAGAATGTCAACTGGTTCCCACTGCCATGCACCAGCAGGACTTTTTTGTAACTCCCAGTCATGATTGTAAAGCATTTCAAAGTAGCCATTATCCCATGTTGTAGGGTTAGTTGTCCATGCGCCTTCTAATCCACTTGTTACTGCACCTTTTTCAGCAAGAGTAGGATTTATCCATCCAAAACCTTGATCCTCTATGTTAGCTCCCTCGGGCTCTCTTCCCAATTTGGAAGCATCACCATTACCGTGTGCTTTTCCTACAGTATGTCCACCAGCAGTTAAAGCTGCAGTCTCTTCATCATTCATTGCCATTCTCGCAAAAGTTTCTCTAACGTGAAGCGCTGTTTTCATAGGGTCAGGTTTTCCATTTACTCCTTCTGGATTTACATAAATCAAACCCATGTGTGTAGCTCCTAATGGAGTTTCAAGAGTTGATGTATCTTCTAAATCTTCATACCTATTCTCACTTGGAGCCATAATTTCGTCTTCTGGCCCCCAATAAATATCAATTTCTGGCTGCCATATATCAGGTCTTCCATATGAAAAACCATATGTTTTTAGACCCATACTTTCATAAGCAATATTTCCTGCCAGGATAAATAGATCAGCCCAGCTTATTTTGTTACCATATTTCTTTTTGATAGGCCAAAGTAATCTTCTTGCTTTATCAAGATTCCCGTTGTCTGGCCAAGAGTTTAAAGGAGCAAATCTGAGATTCCCTGTTCCAGCTCCTCCTCTTCCATCAGCAACTCTATAAGTTCCTGCTGCATGCCAAGCCATCCTGATCATAAGCCCGCCATAATGTCCCCAATCTGCAGGCCACCATGGTTGAGGCGTAGTCATCAGATCATGCATATCATTTTCAAGTGCCTTAAAGTCCAACTTTTTTACCTCTTCTCTATAGTCAAAATCTTTAGAGTATGGGTTTGTTTTTTCATCATGCTGGTGAAGAATATCAAGATTTAATCGTTTTGGCCACCATTTTAACGGAGATGTGTCAGGTGATGTTGACCCTCCATGAACAAATGGACATTTACCTGAAGATTGTCCATTTGAAGATCCATTATTTACATATTGTTCCATAAATATATTTTTAGGATTCTAATTTATAAATTTTTATAACTACTTCTAGGTTCTTTTCGCTGTTAATAATAATTTCTTAGTGCCTATAGGCAAGACTTATATTTAAAAAATATTAAATTTGAAATAAATTAAACAAGTAAAAATTAATTATGCTAAATAACACTAGTATTATAAAAAACACAAAGCCCGTTTTAGATGGTTTTACGTCTTATTTGCAAGTATTATTTTGTTTAATTATTGCATCTTTTCTTGCTTCAGCTCCAAGCAGTATATATGAGGTGGCCACAGGAAACCCACTTTTCTTCAAAGTAGATATCGGAGAACCGGTTGCTTTTACTTCAGAGAATGTTTTGATTTCGACTTTAATAACACTTTTTGTTCTTTATTTATCTTCTTCTATTCAGGTTGGAATCTCGCAATTCTGTCTAGATATATATAATGGAAAGGGAATAAACTTTACAACNACATTTAACAGCTTTAATACGATAAAACCCTTGGTGGTCACGCTTATACTTACTGTAGTGATTATGGTTGGTTTTGTTTTATTAATTATTCCTGGGATAATACTAGCACTAATGTACTCACAGGTATATTATATTCTGGCTGAGGATCCTAACATTGGAATTTTAGAAACATTTAAAAAAAGTGAAAAACTAATGAAAGGCAAAAAACTACAACTGTTTGTATTTTCATTAAGATTTATGTTTTATGCGTTTCTTGGAATATTCACTTTATTTATTTGGTGGATTTGGTTAATTCCAAGATACAGTGTCGCTTTTGCCGGATTCTATGAAGAATTAAAAAAAGACTTTAACAATTAAAAAATATATTTGCGCATTAATTGAAATTCAATGGCTTCTAAATATGTAGACATATCAACGATTAAATACTTCATGAATAATGTTCAGGAGCTTGATAAAATACTTACAAGTGAAAGGTTTGGAGATCACAACATTGAATCAGTAGATATGTTTATTGACTCTGTCAAACAGTTTGCCGATAGAGAGCTGTTTCCATATTTCAAAGAGATGGATGAAAATCCTGCTCATTACAAAGATGGCTCAATTAATGTTCACCAACAAGTTGAAAGGATGATGAAGGATGGGGGTGCAATGGGGCTTATTGCTGCGCCATTCGATTATGATGACGGTGGGCTTCAACTGCCACTTCTTGTTCATACAGCTGCTAATTATATTTTAGATGCTGCAAATAATCATTTGCCAGGATACTCGGGTCTTACAACAGGTGCTGCAGAGCTAATAATTGAATTTGCGAGTAAAGAGCTAAAAGAAAAATATACTCCTAAAATGCTTTCGGGGGAATGGGGTGGAACTATGTGTTTAACTGAACCTCAAGCCGGCAGTTCATTATCAGACATTATAACAAAGGCCACTCCGACAAGTGAGGGGTACTATAAAATTAGTGGTCAAAAAATTTTTATCTCTGGTGGGGATCATCAATATGCTGAAAATATAGTTCACTTATTATTAGCCAGGATTGAAGGTGCTCCAGCTGGAATAAAAGGGATTTCTCTCTTTGTAGTACCTAAAATGAGACTAGATGAGACAGGAAATCTACTACCAAATGATGTAACTACCGTGGCTGATTTTGAGAAAATGGGACAGAAGGGATATTGTACTACCCATCTTGGTTTTGGAGATGAGGATAATTGTCATGGATATCTTGTTGGAGATGAAAATAAAGGCCTTCATTATATGTTTTTAATGATGAATGGTGCAAGAATTGCAGTTGGAAGAACCGCTTCCGCTATCGCCTCTGGGGCATATTACGCTTCTTTGGAATATGCAAAGGAACGCCCTCAAGGCCGAAAGCTATCTTCAGATGGAAAAAAAGATTTAAATGAAAAGCAAAGTTTAATAATTGAACACCCTGATGTTAGAAGAATGCTAATGCTACAAAAAGCTATGGTTGAGGGGTCTATGAACTTGATATTTAAAGCTGCAAAATATTTTGATCTTCAACATAATAGTCCAGATGAACAAGATAGGCATAAGTATCACACATTACTTGAAATGATAATTCCTGTAGTTAAAACCTATCCGTCAGAAGCAGGTATCTACTCTATCAATAATGGTCTTCAGGTTTTGGGTGGATATGGTTTTTGTTCCGATTTCATTCTTCAACAATATTATCGAGATATAAGGATTTGCTCAATATATGAGGGAACAACAGGGATTCAATCGCAGGACTTACTTGGTAGAAAAATGATCTTAAATAATGGTGAAGGTGCAAGACTTTTAATGGAAGAAATATCAAGCACAATTAATGAGGCAAAAGAATACAATGAACTTAAGGAGTGGGCATTATGCTTAGACAACAAATTACAAGAGACTCAAAAAATTCTATTTCATCTTATACCATTTGCAACCAAGGGAGACTATGAGCGTTTTTTGGCTGATGCTTCTGTGTTCATGGAATTCTTCAGCCTTGTTCTTGTTGGATGGTCATGGTTAGAAATTGGTGTTGCAAGCAAGCGTTCTGTAATAACGGGTGATAAATCTCATGAAACAGATTTTTTTGAAAGCAAGCTAGATACATTAGAATATTTTTATGCATATGAACTCCCCAAAACAAGTGGTCTTTCAGAAGTTATCCTTCACCCTTCCTCAATAACAATTAAAACTGATAAAAAAACCATAAGCTAGACAAAATCATAAGTTTTCAATGAAAAACTATATGTAAAAAGACTAGTGAAATTAAAAGTACCCATCCCCAGTTTCTACTATACTTATCTGCGGGTTTAAATAATGCAATTAATGAGTTTAGCTTACCCTTGCTGCCAATAACTGTGATAAATAATCCAATTATAATTACCCAAAAGGCTCTTACAAAGTAATTCATCTCTGGTACAAACAGCTGTAGCGTAATGTTGAGAGGAAGTGTGATAATGAATGCGAAGAGTACGATATTTCGGTTTGGTTTTAATAAAATAACTGCACTACAGATTAAAACTACAATACCACAATTTATATAATACCTTAAGTTATTTAACGTGTGAGTAAAGGCTGAATTCGGATCATCAAACTTTAGATATAATAGAACAAATGCCATTGTAAGAGCAGTGCCCAAGCTAAATATAATAGCTTTTTGACCTGCTTTTATTTTTTCTTTATCCCCTGCTTGTTTATTGATATACTTTGAATAAATATCAGTTGACCATAGAGTAGCCAACGAGTTAAATGTAGAGTCTACTGTACTCATAAGTGAAGCAAACAAGCCACATAGAATTATCCCTTTCAAACCGACCGGCAAATAGGTGTTGACAATATAGGGAAATGCCATGTCGGGTTCGATTANATTATCGCCAAGAATTCCATACAGAGCTATTCCCGGAATAATAATTATCACCGCCATTATATATTTAATTAAACCGCCTGCTATTAAGCCTGTTTGTGCATGCCTTACGCTCTTTGCGGCTAATGCTCTTTGCATTACAGTTTGATTTGCGCACCAATAATTTATGTTAAGTAAAAACAAACCAAAAAGATGGGTCCATGGAAGTGTTGGATGATCTGCAGGTAAGTGTAGATGCATTTTTTCAGGTGTTTGTATATACAGTTGATCCCAGCCTCCCATTTGATTTACTGCTGTAAAACAAACGACTGCTCCTCCTAGAATTAGTACAGAGAATTGGATTATATCTGTTTTAACAACAGCGCTTAAACCACCTAAATATGTATATATAGCAGAAAATACTCCAAGTATTATGATAAGTATTGCTATTCTAATAATTCTGTTTGAATGTAAAAATGATAGTTGCTCCCCAAAAACTAAGTCTGCAGCATAGGCTCCCCAAAAAAGGGCAGCTCCAATTGTTACAGTTGCAAAAAGTGAAATATTTGCTAATGAGTAAAAAAGAGCAACTCGCTGGCCAAGCCTCTTTGATATAAATTGAGTTATTGTTGTAATCTTTTCTCTTAAAAAAAGAGGCACAAAAATAAATGCTCCTATTAAAATACCTTGAACTGCATTAATTTCAAGATTTGCTTGAGCAAGACCAAATAAATAAGCTGACCCCATCATCCCCAGGAACTGATATCCCTGAATATTTGTCGCAATGGTTGATAAAGCAATTGAATACCAAGGGAGGTTTCTTGAGCTTAAAAAATATTCGTCTGCTGAGCTGTCTGGTTTAACTTTACCTTTAAGGGCGACGGTCATAATTAAAGAAAAATAAAACAAGACAATTATAAAATCGATCATAATCTACTTTCTCTCTCCTTTGCCCAGAGGGGTGTCTGGGGTTTCATTAATTCTTCTATTAAAAACATTCGGTAGTGAAATTGTTTTTAACTGTGGTAACACATATTTAGCAAAAAGCTCACATTCTTGTTGATGAGGATATCCTGATAATATGAATGACCTTATTCCCATTTTCATATAGCGCTTCAGTTTATTTAAGATTTGATCTGGGTTTCCAACAAGTGCTGCCCCACAACCTGAACGAGCTAACCCAATTCCGGTCCATAGGTGTGGCTCAACATAGTATTCATTATCTGATTCGATTCTCATCTGTGATTGACGAGCTACTCCATAAGATTTAGAGTCCTGAGCTCTGTTTTTAATGTTTAGTCCGTGATCTAGGTCTAGTTTTGACAAAAGGTTGTTAGCATACTCTCTTGCTTCCTTCTCTGTTTCTCTGACAATCACATGTACCCTTAATCCAAACTGAACAGTGCGTCCATACTCGGAAGCTTTAAGTGTCATGGTGTTCATAAGACTCTGTAATTTATCTTCTGTTTCTGGCCACATCAAATAAACATCGCAATGTTCTGCACATAAGTCAACACCTGCCGGTGAATATCCACCAAAATAGAGAAGAGGACCTCCATTTTGTTGATAGGGCTTAACCGGGTCTGAAGGCAGACTTAATTTATAATATTTTCCATTGAACTCAATTCTATCTTGATTCCATGCTTGTTTTAAAATTTCAATTACTTCTCGAGAGCGAGCATATCTTTCAGAAGAGTCTAGCTCGTTTCCCGGAAGGTCCGATGATATTATATTAATAGTTAATCTCCCCTTGAGCATATGGTCTAATGTCGAAATACTTCTTGCAAGCATTGGTGGATGAAGCTCTCCACAGCGAATAGCAGCCAAAAAATTAATCTGTTTTGTAATTGAAGCCATTCCTGCAACAAACGACAGTGTATCTTGACCAACTTGGTATGAAGATGGACATAAAACGTTTCTAAATCCAAGTTCGTCAGCAGTTTTTACAATTTTAGAAGTGTTCTCCCAAGTGCTTTTATAATTAGGGTTTCTGTTTCCTAAAAAATCATCATCTCCATCACACAGTGGAGCAAACCAAGAGATCTCTGCCCCATCAATATCTATTGGGTCTTTAGGGTTCATTTATACAAGTTAATATTTATTGCTCAACTAAACTCGATTGCAAACAGAATAAGAATAGTTGTTGAAAAAAAAATTTTTTTAAATAATACTCCTTTAGTAATTTAAAGTAAACAAAAAATTATGTCAAAATATAAAGCTACCGATACAATTATAACTTTAGGTAAAATAGTTTACATACTGGTCTTTGCTGGTGCTATTTTAAACCTATTTGCATGGATTTCATCAGGATATCCTGGTGGACTAATTGTAACTGGAGCCCTTCTTTTAATAGGATTTATAAATATGTTTTCAGTTGAGTTATTATCAATTTTTAGAGATATTGCTAATAATACAAGCAAAACTAATGAGCTTTTAGGTAAAAAATAAAAGATAAATTAATTTTCACTAAGAAGCTCCCATTCATATATATATTCATCTGAATTGTGGTCCCAAGTAACTTTAATATCCCAGGTCTGAGTGTACCCATCATACTCAGTTTCCATAACGCCTGAATATACGTTATTTGTTTCCTGAATTAGTGTATAAGAGGTCACCTCAATGTTGTTTGGGCTAATGTCAAAGTTTTCTGATATTGAGTCGACAATTGAAACCTGTGTTTCAGCCTTAATGTCGTCTACAGAATATCCTCCACAGCTATAGAGAGTTAAACCTAATATAGCTACAAATGCTAATAAAATTTGTTTCATATTGTTTGGATTTATATAAAAATAATCATTTACAATGATTTTGTTTAATATATAACCCTTAAAATAAAAAGAAGATGATTTATTATTCCTTATTTAGGTATAAGCCTTAAGTTTTATTAAATTGTAAACATGAAAAGAAGCTTACATAAACCCAATAAAAATGTAACTGTAGTGATTAATGTATCTTTTACGGAAGAAATTGAAGTCATCAAAGAATACATTATTAATGAACAATGCCCAGTAATATATAGTTTGAATGATGATGGTATAATTAGGTTTGAGTGGTATTTAAATGAAGCGGATAATACTGCTACTCTTATTGAAAGGTTTGAAAATTCTGATGTATGGGAAGAACTTGGCAATAAGGTTCTTGGCTCTCCCATAAATATTAAATTTAGAGAGCTGTTTGAAGTAGAAAGTCTAACTGTTCTTGGTGATATTAACGATTCATTTAAAGAAAAACTTCAAGCTATGAGTCCAATAATAAAGACTTATGTTGGGGGTATAAATTAATGATATGATACAAAAAACCCCTCAAGAAGAGGGGTTTTGAGGGTGGTCCCACCTGGACTCGAACCAGGGACCAAATGATTATGAGTCATCTACTCTAACCAACTGAGCTATAGGACCGATTAAGAGGGCAAATATACAATTTCACAATGTTTTTTTAAAAAAATAAAATTGAAATATTGTTTTTTATTTCTAGTACTTTTGAAATATGGAATCCCAAAGACAAAAGAAGATTTCTTCATTGATTCAAAAAGAANTTGCGGAGCTAATTAGTTTAGATCTTAGAAAAGGTGGCATTAAAAATCTTATTATTTCTGTTACTCAGGCTCGTGTTTCTCCTGATCTTTCTTTGTGTAAAGTCTATTTAAGTATTTTTCCANGTGATAACGCNATTGATCAGCTAACGTTAATCCAAAAAAATGCCCCACGAATTAAACATGATCTTGCAAAGGTTTTAAAANNGCACTTAAGAAAAGTTCCTGAGCTTGCTTTCTTTCTTGACGACTCTCTTGACTATATTGATTCAGTCGAAGACTCCATTAATAATCCCGATAATTCTGTTTTATAAGATGTTTAAACCCTACATATATAAAATTGCAATCCGTTATTTTTTTTCAAAAGACTCGAAAACAATAGTAAATAGGATTAACAGTTTTGCTTTCTTAATGATTGTTGCAGCAGCGTGCGTTTTGCTTGTTGTGCTAAGTGCTTTTGAGGGCCTAAAAGATTTTGGTTTGTTTTACACTAGCTCTTTTGATCCAGATTATAAGCTAGTGCCTAAAGAAGGTAAATATGTTTTTATTAATGATGAGGAAATACAAAAGCTTAAAGGGCTTAATGGGGTTGTTGGTGTTTCAAGGATCATAGAAGAAAAGGTTGTGTTTTCCAATGAAATAAATTCTGGTGCTGCAATACTAAAAGGTGTGCTGCCAGATTATCATCTTGGTTCAACCTTAGACTCTATTTCTCTTGTTGGAGTTTTTTCTCCATCTAAAGAGAATGCTTTATATATTGGTGCGGCCTTAGCTTCTTCGTTAGAAGTTGTTTTGAGTGAAGAGTTTTCGCTTCTAACAACAACAGCTAACAATAACCCCAATACTCTTTTTGGGTTTTCTCCTTTTACTTCTAAACAGTTTGATATAGAGGGGATATATCAAATTAGCTCTGATATAGAAAAAAAATATGCTTTTACCTCATTGGCCTCTTTATCCAATTTAACTGGTGCTGGGGACGGAGAGTATACTTCAATTGAAGTCTTTTCGGGAAACTCATCTATAGACTTAATTCTAAAGGACCATGTTTCTAGAGAACTTGGTGACGATGTAAGAGTTTTAACAAAACAAGATTTAAATCCTGCATTATATAAAATGCTGAATACAGAAAATTTTGCTGTCTATCTTATTTTTTCTCTCGTCTCTTTAATTGCTATGTTTAATTTGGTTGGCTCTTTGACTATAATGATTGTTGAAAAGAGAAGAGATTTAAAAATATTAAAGTCTTTGGGTGGAGAAAAAAATGATATAAATAAAGTCTTTTTTTTGCTCGGTGTTGTAACTTCTTTTATTGGTGGGGCAGTTGGTATTATTTTAGCTTGGTTTATAATTACATTACAGAATTCGTTTTCTCTAGTTATAGTTCCAGGCACCTCTTTACCTTATCCAATTTCTTTAACTCTATCAAACATTTTAATAGTTTTTACTACGATTATTGTGCTTGGTTTGTTGACATCAATTTGGTCTACAATTGGGTTGAAGGACGACTAAACCAATTCTTTTTGCGCAAAATTATTAATTACCTGGTCTAACTCTTGAAATATTTTTGTTGGATCTTTCTCGTTTAGTATTCTGCTCTTTGTTTCTTTAAAGTTTGGAACACCCTTAAAATAATTACCATAGTGTCTTCTAGTTTCCAGAACACCTAAAACTTCTCCCTTCCACTTTAAGGCCATCTCTAGATGTCTTTTTGCCATTTTTGCTTTTTCTGATGTTCCTGGCTCTTCTTTTTTTTGACCAGTATTTAAATAGTACTTTACTTGATCAAAAAACCATGGGTTTCCTATTGATGCTCTTCCTATCATTGCCCCATCAAGTCCGTATTCGTCTCTCATTTCTTTAGCCTTCTCAGGTGAATTTACATCTCCATTACCAAATACCGGTATATGCATTCTTGGATTATTTTTTATTGCAGCTATTTGGGTCCAGTCAGCGTCGCCTTTATACATTTGTGCTCTTGTTCTTCCATGAATAGAAATTGCTTTTATACCCACATCCTGAAGTCTTTCTGCTACTTCTACTATTTTAATAGATTTTTCATCCCATCCCAGTCTGGTTTTTACAGTAACGGGAAGGCTTGTTCTTTTTACTATTTCTTCTGTAAGACTAACCATTAACGGAATGTCTTTCAAAATTCCTGCACCTGCACCTTTACATACTACTTTTTTAACAGGACACCCATAATTAATGTCAATAATATCTGGGTTTGTTTTTTCAACTATGTCTACCGCCCCAAGCATTGAATCAAGGTTTGATCCAAATATTTGAATTCCAACGGGTCTTTCTTTTGTATATATGTCTAGTTTTTTTGTACTCTTTGCTGCGTTTCTAATAAGCCCCTCGCTTGATATAAACTCAGTGTATACAACATCTGCCCCCTGCTCTTTACAAAGCGCCCTAAAAGGGGGGTCACTCACATCTTCCATCGGCGCAAGAAGAAGAGGGAATTTAGGAAGTTCTATGTTTCCTATTTTAATCATGTGGCAAAATTAACAATTCTT
>FUFK010848456.1_pt1 | contig 18514 bp, 18 predicted proteins | sample 1021851 | NCBI WGS metagenome assembly FUFK01 (sample SAMEA51879418, study PRJEB19060) | metagenome
CTTCCAAATATGCCAAATTTAGACATCTTGAAAAATTTCTCTTTAGAGTATGTTCCATTTTTCGATTACGAGGCGCTGCCTGCGCTATCTCATATAATGAATGATAACGCATCAAGCAAACGATTTAGTCTGAAGTTTGCTGTAGACGATATAATTCCTGAGCAGGGTGACATTAGATTTGGAGGTGTATTTGATATTGTATTTGAAAATATTGCAGATTTGCGTGATTTAAGAGTAGATCGTAGATACGTTATGGGGTCTTTGGATTTGAATGTGTATCTATACATGGATTATGGAGATTTTTCTTCAATTGTATGCGCGTCGTCTATACTGAAAGAAGTTGGTTTATCACGAGATTTAAATCGTTTGACGAGTATGAAAGATATTTTAGTTAAATCTGGTGATACTCAATATGCACAATATTATTTGCCGATTGTAGATTTGGCTATCTCGCAATATGAGTAAGTAGCATACAATGACACTGGATATGAGGTGTGACGTGCTCCCCTGATTGTTACCATTCAGAGGTAGAGTCCGCCGTCGTGAGGAGACGAAGGTGAAGAAAAAGCGGATTCATCGCGACAATCCGAAGTATCGGGTAGACACGGTTCCGCGCCGCCAATAAAGGCACCGTTGCGTCAGCGCCCCAGTCCCCGTCCTCTCCCGAGGTCGATCCCATGATTATAAGCGAGTTCAGCTCCGAGTCGACGGCCGGTGTCGATCGTGATTCCGAGCTGCGCCTTTCGCACGGCGAGGATCGACTCCATCTGCGGGTCACGTTCGAGGCTCTTCGCCATTCCCGCCATCTCGCTTTGGATGGCTTTGCGGCCGGCCATGTCGCCTGCCACATAGGCGCGGTCAGATCGTTTCTGCAGCGTGTTCCAACGCGCGACGAACTGCTCGGCACGCCTGGCTGGGTCGGCGCACATCTCGGCTTGCAGCACCATCGCCCGGATTGCCCGTTGCGGCCGCCCGCTCGCAGCCTCATCGATGGTCGTACGGTCGGCGTTGAACACGGCCTGCAGGTCGCGCTTAACGCCGGGACATAATGTCTCCATTTCAGCTACGGCCTTGTCGAGTGCGCTGCGCTGATGCGGTAGCTCCGCATATCCCTGCGTTCGTATTCGCATAATGTCGGCGACCGAGCAGGCGACGCGTATCACCGCGCGTTCGAACGGGTTCAGCTCAGGCACCTCTGGCATCACGCCGAGCTTGAGCCCCGCGAACCGGTTATCCGGTATCCGGCGCGCTGGCGCCGATTCAGGCGCAGGGTAATCCGCCGTCATGTCCTTGCCGCGCTCACGGGATAGAGCTTTGGTCAACGAGCGCTGGTCGGAGAAATCGTCGCGACCGTAATGAAGATCAACGCTGTCGCGGTGACGTGACAGTGCGACATAGGCGGCGTGCCGGTCGAGCCCAGGTGTCGCCAGCACATGCACGCGATCGACCGTCACACCCTGCACCTTGTGTACCGTCGCGGCATAGCCATGATCGATGTTGGCATAATCCTTCACATCGAACGCGATTGCGCGCCCGTCATCGAGCAACACCGCCATGCGCGCCTGGGTGACGGATTGCACGACCCCGAGCGAACCGTTCTTGACGCCCAGGCTGCGCTCATTTCGCAGGAACATCACCCGATCACCGGGCGCGAACGCACGTTCGCCGCGCTCGGTCGTGGTCATCACATCGTCGCCCAGTTCGCCGCCCGCGCGCAGCCGGTCGCGTGCGGCGATATTGAGCGCGCGAACCTCGTCGTTGGTGTGGGTCAGAATGATCCGCGAAGCGTCCGGCGCTGCTGAGCGATCTCGATCCCAGCGATCGATCAACCGGGCGCGAGCATCTTCACGCGTGTCGGCGACGTGGATGCACTCGTGCCGGCTATAGAGGCTGATGGCTTCGCCGGTGCGTTCCGTTGCCAGGTATCGCGTGGCATCGCGCTGCCAATCCTCGCGCTGGCGCCGGATCTCGGTGATCTCGACACTGCCGTGCCGCTCGGCAGTGGCCCGGAACGCGGCGCCCGCTTCGATCGCCTGGAGCTGTTCCGGATCGCCGACCAGAACCACCTTGGCACCGCGCTTCTCGGCTTCGGAAAGCAACCGCTCCATCTGGCGCGTGCCGACCATGCCGGCTTCGTCGATGACCAGCACATCGCGATTGGTGAGCAACTCACGCCCCTCGGCCCATTGATGCTCCATACTGGCGATGGTGCGCGAAGCGATGCCCGAACCACCCTCGAGATTCTCGGCGGCAATGCCGGACAGCGCCACGCCGCGGACCGAATAACTGGCGCTCTCCCACGCATCGCGCGCGACGCCGAGCATCGCCGATTTGCCGGTGCCGGAATAGCCGACGACCGCACCGAGACCTTGGCCCTTTGTCACATGATCGAAGGCGCTGCGCTGCTCGCTCGACAATACCAGTCCGCACATCTCCGCGCGCGCGAGGGCGAGCTTGCGATGCTGCTCGTCCATCCCGTGCCGCCGGCCTGCTTCCAGGCGCGCGGTGGCGCGCTCGAGCCGCTTCTCCACCTCAATCATCTCGCGACTGGTGAAGCGATCCTCGCCGCGGCCATCCTTGCCGAGCGCCACCAATTCCGGTGATGCGCATACCGCCGCCATCACATGGTCGAACTGTTCCTTTCCTTCGCTGTGGCGATGCACGAACCTCGCCAGGTCGCGGGTCGTGAAGGTCGCCTGGGTGTGCGTGATCGCATCGAGCGCGAGCGCCGGGTTGGCGAGCAGCTTCTCGCCATTGGCGTGGGCGATGGCGCGATGCTCTTCGAGCCGCTCGGAAGCGAGACCCTGTTCCGCCATTCGCGCGGCGGCAGGACCGATCTTGTGCTGCGGTTCGAGATCGATGCCCTGTGCTTCCAATGAGCGATGGTCGATGCGCGCATCTATATCCAGCTCGGCTAGTCGCGCATTGACGTGCTCCGCCCAGCGCTCGCGCCATTGCTCCAGCAGCTGAGTAGCATTCCAGTCGCGGACCTTGGCGCTAAACCCGTCCTCACCGACCTCGCGCATGGTGAGCATCACATGCGCGTGCGGCTTCGGCATGCCGTATGGCCCGATGTCCCAATGCACATTGAGGTCGGCGATCATTCCGCGATCGACGAACTCGCGCTCAACGAACTCGCGCGCGAGCCGGATGCCCTCGGTCTGATCCAGCTCGCGCGGGATCGCGAACTCGACCTCCCGGGAAAGCTGCGCATCCTTGCGCTTCTCGGCCGTCTCGACCGCATTCCACAGCTTTTCGCGATCGGCGAACTGCTCGGGCGCGTTCTCCGGCAGCAGAACTTCGGAGTGGACGACGCGCGACTTGTTGGTGAAATCATGGTCACGATCCAGGCGCTCGTCGCGCAGCCGCGATGCCGAGCGATAGGCAGCCGCCGCAACGGCGCTGCGCCCGCTCGCGCGGCTGATGACCTTCACACTGAAATGGTAGATCGCCATGGCGATCAAAGCAGCTACACCTGAAAGCGCACGTCGGCACGACGTATAAGCGCGCCCTCACACGAAAAATTCCGGTGAGGGACTGGCTGGTTCCAGACCGTCCCGGCGACTCTACAGCATCGCGCCCGCCGCTCTATTATCATGCACGCATCATCTCGCAACGGAGACTGTGATGCGCAAACCAAGAGACTTCGATTCGGAACTGAGAGCGCTTGCCGACAAGGCCAGGCAACTCAAGGAACGCCAGGTCCGCCAACTCGGCGAACTGGTTGTCGCAACCGGCGCCGATGCGCTGGACGCGGATCTGCTCGCGGGCGCACTGCTTGAGGCGGCGGCCACAAAGGACGACGCGACGAAGGAGAGCTGGCGCAAGCGTGGCGCGGCATTCTTTCACCCGGCGCGGCGGAGCGCTGCGCGGGGCTCTCAAAGCCGGGCGCGCAGCGCTCCGCCGGTCGCAAGCGGCACATTGCCGCTTGGCGGCACGGAGCGCGCGCAGTGACACACGAGCCTGGGTCGTGAAGCGCCGCGAGCGCACGCGTCAGCTGATCGAACTCGGCGGCCTCGTCACCAAGGCCGGTTTGGTCGAGCTGACCGGCGACGATCGCGCCACGCTCTACGGCGCATTCATCGCGGTCGCGGCCAAGTTGCGAAGCGAGGAGCGTGAGCAAGCGCTGGCGCTATGGCACAGACGCGGCAAGCGGGCGTTCGCGTCCGAGGCTGAAGGCGATGCGGTCAACGATCCTCGTCCAGCGCACGGCATAGATGGATGAGGGCAGCGGCGATATGCGCCTCGACCTCATCGACTTCGATCCCGAGACGAACCGCGATACGATCATAGGGGAGATCGTCGAAGCGGTGCATCGCGAAGACGTCGCGGGTCGGTGCCGGCATGCTCGCGAACGCCGCCTGCAGGCGCTCCAGACGCGCGGGTTGAATATCCCGGCGCTCCCTGTCGAGACCAGTGCGGCCGATGCTTCGCCAACACGCGATCCGCGCGCGAATCTGTAGGGCAGGGGGCCGCACGCGCCTATCTCCGCTGCGATACTTCACGGGCGTTAAGTGGCGCGTCGCGTGAAGCTCGGTAGAGCGTGATCCCGGCCTCGATCCGGTCGAGGATGAAATGGTCGCGTTCGGCTTGCGCCGCTCTGACATCCGCCTTGGACAGGATGTTCAGTTCGACCGCGCAGCGATTGCCGAGCTCGCGCTCGATAATATTGCGCGCACGTTGCCAGCAGCGCTCATCGGTGAACAGCGGATGGTTGACGATGACCCACAGCTCGTAATCCGAAAACTGGAGCGTGTGCTTGTCCTCATACCAGCTGCGCCGCGCATACGGGCCGATCAGCAGAATGCGTGTGATGCGGCCGGGCTCGGGCGCCAGCACCTGATCGGGATCGAAACAGCCGCGCAGGATGCGCGTGATCCGTTCGATCTCACGCTGTTTGCGCCGGATGAGATGGCCGACGCGCGCCATCACTACTTCGCGCGCGTAAATGTCGTTCACAGTATTGATTGTCATGGCTTGCCTGCATGCCGGCAGTCCGCCGCTCGAAGAGGCGGATAGTGCAAGCGGTGCCCACTGCGTCAGCAGCGGCCGTCCGGCCATGACGGGCGGACGCGTTTATGCCTGGCAGGATGATCCAGCAGAACGGCTGCCAGCCCTCCGTTCTGTACATCGATTATGCCGCAACAAGGCGCGGGAGGCAATTTGGGAATGGCAAGGACTGGGCCGACTGCGGACTGGCGGCTGCTGGGTGGTCGAAGCGCGAAAGCGGACCTACTTTAAACCGACAGCCTAGGCTGCCGCGACCCATTTCCGTTCACTCGCGCGGCTTCCCGGCGCGAAGCTTGACGATCAGGTCGACCGGAAAGCTTTTGGTCCGCACCGCCAGGATGCCCTCCTCGAACGCTTCGTCCGGGCCGCGCTGGGCAGCTATAGCGTCGTAGAAGCCGACCGCGAACGCCACGGCAGCCTCGTCGTCGATCTCGTCCATCATCCCCACCACGAGCGGGGCGAACGCCTGCTCGATGGCGCTCATGCTGTGGCACGCGTTGAGTACCACGCACTGGATGTTCTTCTGTCGCCGGATTAGCTCAGCCAGCGCTCCATAGCTCAATGTGACTTCGCTACCGGATTCGTCGAGAAGTGAGATGCCGTCGTGGTCGGCGTGACCGGCGAAGTGGATAATGTCGAACTGCTGCTTGAGGAGCGCGCGCCGCAGGTCGTCGATCGTGGCAGCCGTAAGCGGCTCGATGTGCACGTTGCCCGGCGTCTGGTTGAAGGCCCCCTTAATCGCGCGGATCTCCTTGTCGATCCGCAGCGCCTTGCCGCTTTCACCGTCGGGGTTGGCCGTCACCACCAGCACGCGCTTCTCGAACAAGTGCGTCAGCTCCCCTGTGCGGTCGTCCTCTCCGCGGATGCCGCGCTGCACGTCCGTCCGCGTTTCGCCCCATGCCCGGCGAAGCAGCGTCATTATTGACGAGGCGTCGCCGTCGCGAGATGCGGTCCCGCGTTCCGCACGGTCAATTGCCAGCGCCTCGTGCCGCAGCTGTCCGGCGAGACCCGGGTCCGTTTGCTCGAGAGCGTTCGCGAGCCGGAACGCCAGCTGGGTGAGCGCCACGTTAAGGTCACCGCGGTCGAAGGGAAGCCTGCGGGCCACGCGCGGGTCGAAGCCCGAACCTTCAAAGACCGCCTTGGCGGCAGCCTCTCCTTCGCGAGCGAACGCGTCGAACTCATCGATTCGGCGCCCCGTCATGTCGACGTTCAGCTCCTTCGCCATGCGTCCCACGGTCGCCTTGGGAACTGCGGGGCACATGCACGAGCGCGAGCCGCAGTTGATGCACAGTCCGGGGTACCGCGCGACATATTCCGCCTGGAGATCGAGTTCAGCCTCGTCGTCTAGAGTGAGAGCGTACTCATTCGCTATTCCCATTATATAGGAGAACACGTCGGCGGCCTCGCCATAAAAGTAGTGCGGATATCTGTCGTACACCCGGACGGCTTCCGCGAGCTCACCGAGCTCTTCGAAGAGGGCCACCGAGCTGAACCCGGTCGGCGCATTGATGGATCGCGGATAGATGTCTGCGAACATGCGGCGCCAGCCATTCAGGTCGACAGGCATCAAGGCACGGTTTTCGTCAACGAGCCTCAGGACATCGGCGTGGGACACCGTGGCCTCCGCGCCTCGGACGAGTTTGCAGCGGGCGTCGTTGTGCGGCTTCTCGCGACAATAGGGACAGGCGTAGGGGTATTTGAGGAAGACGAGCTCCTCGACGCTCGCGATTCCCATCTTTGCAAGTAGCGGGAAATACCAGCCCAGCGCCTTGCAAATCGCCGAGGTCACGTCGACCTTGACACGCTTCTTCTTACGGTCGAGCTGCGTCAGCATGCCGCATACCTCGACGAAGTGAAGGTATGTCGCCTCCTTGCTGCGGATTGCGTTCGCGTCCTGGTAGATGAATGCGGTCATTTTATAGAGTTCGTCTAACCGCATGGCATGCACCTGTAATTAATGACGCCCCAAGCTGCAGCGTTGGATCCCGTTACAGCGCGCTACAAAGAGGTCGGATGTAAGACATCGAGCTCATCACTTCCACGCATCACAACCACTCGCGTGACGTGATTGGCAATGTCTGGGACCGCATAGTCCACGGCCAGTTCGACCGCCCGTTCGGTAGCGCGTCTGCGCTCGCGCCAGTATGCATAGGGGTAGTCGGACACCCGGAGGAACGCCCGCTCGTCTCGAGGGTGCGGGAAGGGCTTGGTGCAGCCACTGTTGATCGGACAGAGCCAAATCCGCTCGCGATGCGCAGCAAGAAGCGAGCGGGAGTCGATCTCTAGTACGTCGTGCTCGGCATCGCGGTATGTTTTTGCGCCCGTCAGCTTGAGCAGTCGCTCGCGCGAGAGCCAGAAGAATACTTTGGAGTTCAGTAGGGCATACCAGTCGCTTGGCTTCAATCGTTCCGGTAGCGCCTTTCTCAGTCCGTCGTCGCTCATTGGAATCTGGTCGCGCACAACCGCGCCTGGCAGCCCGTCTCCCCTGATAGGCACGCTGGCCGGCCTGTGCCTCCTCTCGATACGTTCGCGGTCGGGATCCTCAATGTGGTAGAGGTCCATCAGCGCCGAAGTGCTTAGAAGGCCAAATTGCCGGATCGATGGCCAAGAGCCACGCTCCGCCATATGGTAAAGTTTTGGGCAGTTTGCCACGAGCTCATTTAGTTCGGCGTCTGTCACCAGTTTCTCCTATCGATGACGTTGCGCCAGTTGAAGTCCGTAGACAGCATTGAAACGGGCCGTCCCGACACCCGCTCGACCTCCTCCACGAACCTGATGGTCTCCGGCGTCAGCTGGTCGAAGCGATAAGCCTCCCGGTTCTCTATGCCGAAGTAGTCCACGAACGTGAGCGCGATGTCTGTCGGCCCGTTGAGCTGAACAGAGTCCTTGAACTGCTCCCAATCGAACTCCGCGATGCGGCGCTCCTTGTTCGTGGTCGTAGTGCGCTCCGCCCTCTTCAGCGGGTCCAGGGGAATGCGGCTGCGCCGATGGATGTCTTCCATGCTGACCTCGAAGGCCATCGGCCCCGACGGTCCGCCTACGCGGATCGGGAATGTCCTGCACACCATGATGACGCGCCGGACGTTCGCCGGCGCGATGCCCGCGTCCGCGAGGCACCCCGCGACGGTGGTGTCACGCGTAGTCACATGCGGATACTGTCCATGATGAAGACTGAGTGATGTGCCCTGCGTACCCTCGAGCAGGATGCGACGCCTCTCAACAAATGCGTCCGCAAGAACCTTGCGAGCGCTCCCGATAAACGGTTTCAGGTCGTCGCAGTCTCGCGCTAGGAATCGGCGGGTACCTGACTTGTAATCGGAGCGACCAGTTAGCTTGCGCGCCGATGCCAATCCCACTCCCTGCGCTGTGGTGCTGATGTTGGCGAACAGCTCGCGTTCACGCTCGAGATCGTCGTCCGAGATGATCATGGCCTGCTCGTCAATGACGAGTCGATCCCGATCAATCTCGTGCCTCGCTATCTCGTCTAGGAGCTTCTTGGGATTGATGACGGCGCCCGGTCCAAGCAGCAGCTGGGCCTTCGGTGCCCGACGAGTGCCGGAGGGCAGGTGGAAATACTTCTCGGGTTCCGGCTCGGCGAAGACCTGATGACCCGCGTTCGGGCCGCCGACCCGGACCAGAAGATCATATTCCGGCGCTATGTGGCCGACGATATTGCCTTTGCCTTCGCTCCCGAACTGACCACCGATCAGAACGTCAACGAGCTTTTCTGCCCCACGCGGATAGAGGTCCAGCAGAGCCGTGGCGCGCACTAGGACGCCACCGGCCGAACATCTGTCCGTGTCCACCACGACATCCGCGACCTTGGCGAGCGACTCAATATTTCTTTCGGTTCGGCTCTTTCTGAGCGCGTCATACTCAACAGCTGCGTCCTCGGCTGCGGAACGCTCGATGTATCGTTGGCGCAGGACCGATGGATCTGCGGTCAGATGGATGTGGAACACCTCGGGACCGTGAGCCCGCCGGATGGCGTCAACCTGCCCCCCGTAACGAACGCAGTCGACGACATAGAGCCCGGAGGGGGTCGAGCTGCGCTGGGCAGCCTCGATCGCCCGCTGCAGTGCCTCCGAGACCCACTCGCCCCCGGTCTGCCGATCGAGACGTTCGCCCGCTCGTTGAAGCGCCTCGCGGCTGCCCTTCGCCTTGGGTACCGCCGTCGCTATGAGATCGCGCGTGCGGACGACGGCTGCGGCATGCCGGGTCCGAAGCTGGTCTACCAGCGCCGACTTGCCGGAACAGACGGCGCCGGACACGAGGACCACTCGGAACGACGACCGGCTCCTCACCCGCTGAATAGATCCAGCTGCTGCCGCCTCGGCGGCAGATCGTAGACGGTAACCTGAACGCCCTTCCTGACAAGCTCGTCCTCAACGATCTCCTCGACTACGCCCCAGTCACCACCGGCCGACCCCGACCCGATCTTGGGCATATGCACACCCGCTCCCGCATCGAGAGCCGCCGCCGCGACTTCCGCCAACCCCCGCTGGAGCGCGCGGTAGCGGATCCTTGGGAACAACGAGGCACCGAAGCCTTCCTGAGCGATGATGCTCGCCAGGCGGACGTCAGCGTCCAGATCGACGATGATGACCTGCCCGAGCCGATCGCGCGTGGGGACCGGCATCACGGCCCGGCTGAAAGCTTCCTCAGCCGCAGGGTGCAGACGAGCGAAGCGCTTGGCGATCCCGCCGCCCCACTTGATGGCTCGGTCGTTCACTAGCTGGCAGATGATCTTGACACCGTCACCGATCGGCTTCGTCACGTCGCCGTGCACGTATCTGATCGGGGTCTTGGCTTCGTCAACCGACGCGTGACGCACGAGGCCTGCGACACGCGGATATCGCGCTCCAGGGTAACCGGAGATGCCGACGAACTCGATGCGGACATCAGCTCCGGTGAACCAGTTCTCGACGGCATGATCTGTGTGGCCGATCGCAGTGCAAGTGTAGGCGGCGCTCGTCCGCGGCAGCATGGTACCCTGCGCGGTCGCTCGGGGCGCCAGTGGCGATCCGACCACGTAATCGATCCGATAAGCACGACCGGTTTCCAGGTCGTCCACGGGAGAGGCGAAGAAAACCGAGACCGGCTCATCCGTCACTCTGGCGAAGCGGATCAGGAAGGCTTCGGCCGAAACGTCGTAGCGGCGGCGCTCCTTCATCAATTCTTCGATGGAAGCCGTCTCAAGTCCTTGTGGCAAACTGCCGATCGGCATGACGAACTCGGAGGCAGCGATGTTGCACAGCATCTCGAGCTGCCAGTCGTCCGGAGAAGGAGTGCCTCCACGGTTCCGCACCTCGTCCGCCCAGTCGGGAAACAGCATGTGAGCCACTTCGTGCGCGATCGAGAATCTTACGCGCTCGCGGGCCTGCTGTGGATTGTATTCGACTACCGGGCCGTGAGCCGAGGTCAGAAGGCGGGCATCGGCGATGTTCGCATTCGCCGAAGTGGTCGCGCCGAGCATCTCCACAATCTTGACTGGATTGAAAGGAGGTCCTTCCCAGCCATGTTCGCGGGCCTTCAAGACAAGCGATCGCGCCGCCTCCTGGATCGCGGTTACCGGGTCGGCATCAGGCGCAAGCCCCAATGCCGATCTGTTCGTCCATCTGATCCCCGCCTTCATTCCCACAAACGGACGCTACCGAGAACCGGCGAACCCTGCCAGTCGAAATTAGCCACATCAGGGAGAACGCTGGCCGGGTCATTCTGCGCGCAGGCACACCGACGAGCCGGATGGCGTTAGCATGAGCCACGCCCACGTGGCGCCTGCCGCCCCGAGCAGAGCCAGCGCTAGGACGATGCGTAGCACCCATCGATGCCAGGTGATCCGTTTTTCAAGATCGGCGAACGTGCCGACGAAATCCTCTTTGACGGCGGCGTAGTCACTCTCAAGCCTGGCCTTCTGCCCACCAATTTCCTTCCCAATGGTCACCAGTGTATGCTGCTGATTGCGGATCGCCAGCCACAGCAGCCCAATGAAAGTCCAGGCCCCGAGCACAACGGCGCCGTTCGCCCAAAAGACGACATCGCACCCGTTCGGCTTTTTAAGCTGGGACGCGACGACGATGGTGGCTACCGGGATTCCGAGCAGCTGCCCTTGGATGTCGACGATCGTCTTGTGGATCTTGCCGACGTATTCGAGGCGCGCCGTCTCGATCTCCTTCCTGATCTTGGAGAAAGAGAAGCTGGAGACGAAGAGACGATAGCCCTTCTCGATCTGGTCGCAGATCCAATCGAGGTTCGCGACGAGGTGACGGAAGCGCTCCGTCCTTCTCGCACCGCGGGTGATCTCGACGACTGCCGCCGAAAACAAGTCGATCTTCTCGTCGCCGTGAAGGGGATCCTCGAAGATGCGTGTCAATCTGGCGGCGCTCGCCTCCAGTCCATCGGGCAGGTCGGCGGCTCGGAACGATACCGGGATAACGACCTTCTCGTCGCCAATGAACACGAGCTCGCGGGCGGTCAGGTCAACGTAGCTTGCCCCCTCGCGCAACGCATCCACCACTCGAAGCAGCGCCCTATATCGCCCAATGATGTCGGGCGCGGGCTCGTCGTCACGAGCGTAGCCCGGATCAATAACGTAGTAGTCCCGCGGCTCCGAGAAGGCCGCGCCCGGCATGCGGAAGAGCGCATCGAAGTCGGCGGCAAGCTCCCCTAGCCCTCCGCCCGGCTGGCCGACGTTCAACTGCAGGTGGTCACCCACCGCGAACGCGCCGGGCTCGACGAGGCTGATCTGCGTCAGATCGTAGGTGGCCTCGTCCGCCTCGACCCTGCGGATCGCCGCGGCCACGTCGTCATCTGCGACATGGAGGATCCCGCCGCCTGCACCGTCGAAGACGATGTTGCGATAGAGGAGAACCAGATCGGCGAAGCCGACGTCAGGCATTGCCGAGGCCCTGCTCGCGCAGCTGCTGGACGAGTTCGTCGGGGAGCCGCCGCAGAGTGAGTGTGTTCCGCTCAGCGTCGTAAACGACAACGCCGTCGGTCATGGCTTGCCGCTCGAATTCCACCTTCCACTGCCGCGTTCCCCCTCGAAGTCGGACCAGCGACGCCAGAGCCCTCCTGTCGGGAACGAAGCCATCGCTGAGCCCGCGATCGGTGTGCGCAAGATGATCTTTCAGTCGCTGCGGTTCACGGGGCATCAGTTCGTTCGCAAACGCCTCGAACTCCAGCTCTTCCCTGGCACGCGTATCCGCTCACAAATCGCCTTTGCCCGCCCCAGAAACTCGTTGCCCTCCACCTCGGGCATCCCGCTCTCGGTAACAAATTGTCTGAGGGCCGCAACGAGGTTGGACGTGTCCACGCGGTCTTGTACGACGGAGTCGCAGCCGAGGAAGTGGCGGAAGTACTCCGATACGTCCCCCTTGCCCTTGAGGAAGCTGATGTACCGCTCGTCGCCTGCAGCCCATGCCGATAGGTTTACGCGCCCGGCGAACCGGAATCCATCGAGGTCCAGATGTCGGACGTCCTGCATGTCGCGCTCGGATGTCAGCGCCGCACTGAGCCGGTCGTTCACGATCGCTACCAGCAGGAAGTCGCGCTCGTCACGCCTGAAGTGAGCAAAGAGAACGTGACCACCGGTGGACGCCGCACGAGCCTGCGCCTGCGTCCTTAGCGTCTCCATCATGCGCGATGTCAGGCGGAGGAAGTCGCGACCTTCGTCCTCGAGATAGTCGCGCACCTGCCCCTGCGTCGGATAGTTCTCGTCAGAGGCGAAACGTCCGTGGCTCTTCGACGCGCGCCGGTTGTAGAGGTCGTAAATCTCGTCGATCACTCTTTGGGTCGTGGCAGTGACCGGCAGCAGCCGCTGTGCCAAGTTCACCTCAAAACGACCTTCGCGCCTATTGAGGTCGTGGACGGCCAAGGCGACGATTTCATTCAAGAACTTCTCCTGCGCTAGTATGGCCGTCTCGATAGGCAGCCAGCGGAACACACTAGCAACTTCGTGTTGCCGTGAGCAACGGCTTCGCACAACCACGCAGCGGTGAATAGCTGCTCAATGTCACGGGAACCAAAGTCGGCTTTAGGGTTCAGCCACGGACCCGTCGAACGACCGATGTTGAGGCGCGAAGCGGCCGCCGATTCTAGGCTGCCGCGTTTTCGAGTTCTGCTATCCTCTCCGAGCAGACCTGATGGACGCCCTGGCCTAACTCCTCGACGCGAGCGCCGAGCCAATTCAGCTCCTCTTCGCTGATCCGATAGTGCCTGGAGTAGCGCGCCTTGGTGTACGCCTCCTTGAGCTTCTGGAACATCGCGCGCTCACGACGCGTGGCCTCAGGCCAAATACCGAAGAGACGCCGATCGAGTCCCTCGGCCAGCGAGCGGAGGAAGGCGATGTTGTGGTTGTACGGCGTATAGAAGGTCAGGGTCAGCAACGCGCCCTGATATAGATTCTCCGTGGCCTGATGCAGGAGGAAGGCGGCTCGTTTCCAATCTCCCTCCGACATGTAGAAGCGGAAGCCTTTGAGGAAGCCGGCAGCATTCCCCATGTGCTCTTCAAAATACTCTTTCGCGGCAGCAAGGGCCTGTGCGGGTGTTTTTGGCTTCGGTTGATGCAGTTCACTGTCGTCGCTCTCGTAGAGCGCGATTCCGTCCCTCGCGAGCTCCATGAAGAACACGCGGCCGTGGGCGAGGCCGTCGTTCACCTCGCGCAGGGAGTGCACGATGAAGTTGACCGGCGTCTTGAGCGTCTTCTCGATCGTGTAAGCGCGAACCAGTCGCTCCTCCGCCTTGGCCCAATAGGCAGCGCGATCGGCGAGTTCTGCCTGATTAACGATCACCAACAGATCATAGTCGGATTTGTACTGGTTGGCTGACAGGGGCGCGTCGATCCAGTCACCGCGCGCATAGCTGCCGAACAAGATGATCTTGAGGATCTGCGCACCCTTACGGCGCCCGGCGGCACTCTCATTCGCCGCGCGGAATTCCTCGAACAGGATATCCACCACGCGCTCAAGCTCGCGCTGCTTTGCAGGCGGAAGATGGTCGAGATCGGTGCGCATCCCGGAATCTTTCGGCAATCCCCGTCGCTTGGCAAGGACAATCGCGCCGCGTCGATCACCGATTTCTAAGAGAAAGCTGGCCCAAAGACGCGAATCGTCACGGGCTAACAATCCGCGATGTTCGAGCCTCCTTCACCCGAAAGATGCTTTCCAACCGCGAATGGGACGGCACGGGAAAATTTCTTCGTGCTGCATGGCACCGCACGTCACCGCAGCGAGCCGCAACCGACCGCAACGGGACGCAGCTGGCACCCAGCGAGTACATCGGCACTGTTTTGGCACTCTTGCATTCGATGCCGGGGCTTTCGATCCTGTGCCGGGGCGCATCGTCAGCAACCGAGTGTGAGAGTGTAAGCCCATGTCCAGCGTTGAAAGAATCATCCGTCTCAAGACCGTGCTCGCCCGCACCGGTCTTTCCCGCACGACCCTCTACCGGAAGATCGGGGAGGGGACCTTTCCCCGCCAAGTTAGAATCAGCGTTCATGGCGCCGGCTGGCATGAATCGGCCGTCAACAGCTGGATCGCGAACCCGACGATCTGGCGCGAGGAGAGCGCCGGGCGCGGAATGTAATGTTGGAAGGTCGGGTTATTTCCCGGCCTTCGCCTCCCCGAACTTGCCCTTCAGCACTTTTGCGCCGTCGCGCAGGAAGTCGAGGTGATCCGACCAGTGCTGCATCATTCGCACACGCTCATCCCAATACTCGCCCCGAGCATAGGCACGGCGCACAGCATTGTTGTCGCAATGGGCGAGTTGTCGCTCGATCGCGTCGGGATGCCATAGGCCCATCTCGTTGAGCAACGTTGCTGCCATTGCCCGGAAGCCGTGACCGGTCATTTCATCCTGCGCATAGCCCATGCGCCGCAGCGCCGCGTTGATCGTGTTCTCCGACATCGGACGATCGACCGAGCGTAGCGACGGGAACAGATAGCGACTGTACTCCGCATCATGCTCGATGGATTTCAGGATGGCGAGCGACTGGGTGGACAGGGGAATGGTATGCGCCCGCCGCATCTTCGTTTTGTGCGGGGGGATCGTCCACAGCGCCTTCTCGAAATCGAAGTCGGTCCATTCGGCATGGCGCAGCTCACCCGGCCGCACGAACACATGCGGCAACAGGCGAAGCGCGGCCTTGGTGCTTGGATGCCCCTCGAACGCCTCAATCGCGCGAAGCAAGCCGCCAGCCGCATCGGCGCGGGTGATCGCAGCACGATGGACCGGCTGGGGAGCGATCAACGCGCCGCGCAGATCCGCGGCAACATCGCGCTCGGCGCGCGCAGTCGCGATGGCGTAGCGGAATACCTGGCTACAGGTGCTGCGCAGCCGCTTGGCCGTCTCGTAGCGGCCCTTGCCCTCCATCTTGCGCAGCATAATGAGTAGTTCCTGCGCGGAGATCGAGGCGATCGGGCGCTTGCCGATCGAGGCATTGATGAAGCCGAGCAGCCAGCGCAGCTTCTTCATGGTGACTGCCGAGCGGCCTTCCTTCTCGACCTTCGCCAGCCATTCATCGGCGACCGCCTCGAAGCTGTTGGAGGCGGCGACGCTTGCGGCGATCCGCGCGAGCTTGATCTTCTCTCCAGGATCTTCGCCGCGCGCGAGAACCTTGCGGGCCGCGTCGCGCTGTTCGCGAGCGTCGGCAAGACCGGTGTCGGGCCACACGCCGAACGCCAGTGTCTTCTGCTTGCCGAGATGGCGATAGTTCATCCGCCAGTAGCGTGCACCGCTAGGAGCCACCAGCAGATAGAGGCCGTCGCTGTCGGTCAGCTTGTAGGGCTTGGCGCGGCCTTTGGCCGCTTTGATCGCCACAACGGAAAGCGCCATGATGGTATCTCCGATCCCGGGACCGGCGCGACACCATCAGATATACCATCGATTTGCTGGTATGTGGTGGTATCCAGCCGTTCCGAATGGACCGTCTATACCACAGAATAACCGCAGAAAACAGCCATTTGTGGCATGTCTTGGCACCTTCTGGGAGACGAAGGTGGTGACCCCTACGGGACTCGAACCCGTGTTTTCGCCGTGAGAGGGCGACGTCCTAGACCGCTAGACGAAGGGGCCGTGCGAGCGGAAGCGGGGCCTCTATCAGGGGGCGGGCGGGGGCGTCAAGCATCTCCGCGCGGCTTTTCGAAACACCGCCACGGGCGCTGGCAATCCGTCGCCGTCTGCGTCCTATCTGGCGGGCGATGGCGCGTTCGACCCGTTCGATGGACTGGGGCTTCCCCCGCTGGCGGCCCTACGGGTCCGAGCGCGAGGCCGTGCGCGTGCGCCTGTGCGATCGCGAGGGATGCGAGGAGCCAGGTGACCGTCCCGCGCCCAAATCGCCCAACAGCCCCGAACGCTGGTATTTCTGCGAAGCGCATGCTGCCGAATACAACCGCAACTGGAATTACTTCGAAGGTCTGACCGCCGAGGAGGCGGCCAAGCGTGAGGCGGACGAGCGGCGCACCGCCGACGGCTTCACCGCTAGCCGTCATAACGCCTGGGCCGGCCCCGGCGACGGCAGTCGTTCGCGCGACGAGATGCGTGCACTCGACGTACTCGAGCTCGATCCCGATGCGGATTTCGAGGGAATTCGCGCGGCATGGCGGCGGCTCGCCAAGGAGAACCATCCGGATATCCGCCCCGGCGATACCGAGGCAGCGAAGCGCTTTCAGGCGATCCAGGCGGCGTATGAAGTGCTCCGCGCCGCCGAGGAGCGCCGCCAGTGGCGGCCCGAGTGATCGCCGGTTGAAGCCGCGCATACGCTCCAACTGGACCAGCGCCGTTCTGGTCTGTGCCAAATGCTCGAAGAAGCTGGGCGGCGGGTTCGGGCCGAAGCGCAAACAGCCGCTGGGCAAGGCGCTGCGCAAGCATCTGGGCCTCAAAAAGGGCCGCAAGGCGGAGGTCGGCGTGGTCGATGTCAAATGCCTGGGCGTGTGTCCGCGCGGCGCGGTGACGATGGTCAATGCGTCCGCCAGCCGCGAATGGCTGATCGTGCCGGAGGGGGCCGATCTGGACGACGTTGCGCGCGCGGCGGGGCTTGAGCCCTAGGCGTAACGCTCCGCGGTCGCGCGGATCAGCGCGATCATGTTGGGAATGCCCTGGGTCCGGTTCGAGCTGAGCTGGTTGCGCAAGTCGAACGGCGCCAGCGCGTCCTCGATGCTGGTCGCCAGAATATCTGCGGGGCTGCGATCCTGAACGGTCAGCAGCACCAGCGCGATGATCCCTTTGGTGATCGCGGCATTGCTGTCGGCGAGGAAGTGGAGCGTGCCTCCATCACCGCCGGAATCGCGCACCATCGGATAGACCCACACCGCCGCCGAGCAGCCGCGCACCAGCGTCGCGTCGGTCTTGAGCGCATCGGGCATCGGTTCGAGCGCGCGGCCAAGATCGATCAGCAGACGATAGCGATCGTCGGCGTCGAGGAACTCATAGTCGTCGCGGATATCGGACAGGCTCGGCATGGCCGCGGCTATAGCGGGGTTGCGCCGCCGTGCCAGCCCGGCATTGTATGCCGTTGTACGGCAAAGGGGTAGGGATGCGGCATATGGCGAAGCGATCGGGACTGGCGACTCTGGCGTTGATGCTCGCGATGCCGGCGACAAGTCCTGCGCAAACCCCGGCGCCCGCGCAAGTCACGAGCAGCACGGACGTCATCTACGCCGCCCATCCGACCGGTCCGCTGCACCTCGACCTGCACCGCCCTGCGGGGAAGGGGCGGGCTCCGGTGCTGGTCGTCCTGCACGGGGGCGGCTGGGCACGGGGGGAGCGGCCGAAGAGCTGGACCGGGCTTCGTCCCTTTGTCGAGGCCGGCTATGCGATCGTCAGCGTGCAATATCGTCTGTCAGGTACGGCACAGGCCCCGGCGGCGGTGCAGGACGCGCGCTGCGCGATGGCCTGGGTGGCGCGGAACGCCGATCGCCACCAGCTCGATCCGCGCCGCCTCGTCGTGCTGGGCACCAGCGCGGGCGGCCACCTCGCGCTGATGGCGGGGATGCTGGGCGGCAGGGCGGACATCGATCTGCCCGCCTGCGGCCCGGTGCCGCGCGCGGCGGCGATCATCGATTTTTACGGGCCGACCGACCTTCGTCCCGAATCGCTCGGGAAATGGCGCAGTCCATCGGTGACAAAATGGATCGGGGAGGGGCCTGATGCACCAGCGCTGGCAGAGCGGATGTCGCCGCTCACGCTGGTCCGCAAGGGGCAGGTGCCGGTGTTCATCGTGCATGGCGATGCGGACAATGTCGTGCCGATCCAGTCGTCACGGCAGTTGAAGGCGGCGCTCGATCGGGCCGGCGTCCCATCCGAACTTCACATCGTGCCCGGTGGCGGTCACGGCAAGTTCGGGGAGGAGGCGCAGGCCCGGCTCTATGCCGATGCGCTGCGGTTCCTTGAACGACACCGGATCACGCGCTGATTCGGTGCGGGGCCGGGGGCGGCTGCAAGGGATGCCGCCCCCGGTTTCGGGTCAGAGGTCGACGCCGGCGGCGATCGCCTCGAGCTTGCGGAT
>FUFK010037694.1_pt1 | contig 18504 bp, 18 predicted proteins | sample 1021851 | NCBI WGS metagenome assembly FUFK01 (sample SAMEA51879418, study PRJEB19060) | metagenome
GCAATATTAAAATTATTTTGTCCTTCGATTAGACCTATTGAGAATCTTTCTGACTTATAACCTATATAAGAAACATTTAATACAACTTCACCAGGCTTGTTAAAAATTGTATAGGAGCCATTTAAATCGGAAGCAGTACCATTATCTGAATCTTCAATAATGATATTTACACCGACTAGTGCTTTTCCGGAGTCCTTATCGGTGACAGTACCAGTTAGAACAGATAAATCTTGACAAAAAACGAAACTAAACAATAATAACACTTGAAGTATTCTCAACTTTACATCTCCTTTTAAATTTTAAAAATGTATAAAGCTTATGTTAGGATTATGTTTGAATAGGTAAAAATATTTTTACAGAAGTTCCTTTGTCTATCTCACTATCTATGGTGATGTCACCATTGTGTAGATCNAGGATTTTTTTTACAATTGGTAATCCCAAACCTAAGCCTCCATAATCTCTACTTCTTGAAGATTCTTCTCGAAAAAATCTATTAAATATATTCTTAATATTTTCTTTCTTTATACCTTTTCCATTATCAACTATTTCAATAATGCATGAATATTTTTGACTGGACAAAATAATATTGATTTTGCTATTTTGATTTGAATACATAATTGCATTTTTTAAAATATTGGATAATGCATTTTGAATAAGGCTTATATCAACCTTTAAATTGCAACAATTAAAATCTTTAGGCTGTTCAATATCTATATTTTTTTTATCCGCGAGGTGTTTTACAGATTCAACCGAAAATAAAATTAAATCGCTCAGACTAATCTCTTCTTTATGAATATTAAAATCAGAATTGTTTTCTAGCATAGAAAGCTGCAACAAATCATCAATTATTTCATTCATTCTCAAAGATTGTCTAATTATTATATCTCTAAATGGGGTTTCTGTAGGAATTGTTTCAGTAGCTGCTAAAATAGAAGTGATTGGCGTTCTAAGTTCATGAGATACATTTTCGATAAACTCTCTTTGTGAGTTCTGTGCTTGTGTGATAGATGATATATCATTAAAAACAATTAAATATTTTGTCTTAGCGGATGCTTCAACTTTCAAAAAAGTTACTTTTGCATCAAAGGATTGAGAAGCATCAATAAAAAAGTCTTCTTCAAAGGTTTTAATTTCATTTTGATTTTCAATAGCTTTCATTGATTGCTCAATGAAGTTTAATATTTTGGGATTTCTAACAATACCTGATATTGGTTTTCCAATGAATGCTTCGGATAAAGAAAATATTCTTTTTGCTTTATCGTTAAAAAAAATTAAAAATTTATCTTTATCAATAGAAATAATACCCGATTGAATAGTATCAAGAACTGACTTTAAATCATTAATCGGGGTATTAATCTTCTTCATCATTAAACTTATATCCTATGCCTCTAATAGTTTTAATGTATTTTTTTGCAGTAGATAATTTTTTTCTTAATCCTACAATTTGAAAATCAATTGTTCTGTCAGTTGCAGGATAATTATCTCCTCTAATAGAGTCAATTATTTGGGATCTGGTATACACCAAACCAGGATTTTGAGCAAGTATACTTAAAATTTCAAACTCACTAAATGTTAAATCTATTATAGAATCATTTACACTAACTTGATGTTTACCAATATCTATTTTTAAGCTACCAAAGTTTAAAATTTTTGAATCTATTTTTTTGACTCTTCTCAAAACAGCAGCAATTCTAGCAGAAAGAACTGAACCAGAAAATGGTTTAACTATGTAATCATCTGCTCCCAATTCCAAACCTTTTACAATGTCAGCTTCACTTCCTTTAGCTGTAAGCATTATTATCAAAAGATTTTTTAATTTGGGGTCACTTTTGATAATTCTACAAATATCGTATCCATTAATACCTGGAAGCATTAAATCTAAAAGAACCAAATTGGACTTATTATTTCTAAGATGTTTTAGTCCAGATTCTCCATTTGAAAATGAATGCACTTGGTAGCCTAAACTTGAAATATTATATGAAAGTAATTCGCGAATATCTTTGTCGTCTTCAATAATCACTAATTTCATATTTTTTTTATCTGACATAGATGCTCCGGAGGAGGGACTCGAACCCCCGACCTGGTGATTAACAGTCACTCGCTCTACCAACTGAGCTACTCCGGAAGATGGTAGAAATTTTTAATATTATTATCGAAAAAACAAGTATTATTACTTTTATTTTAGATTAAAAAGAAAAATTATAATTCGAGTTCAATAAATAATTTTTTTGAAGGATGGAATTGACCATGGTTCTGTACATTTTTAGAGATCTCGATTTTATTACCTGATGACATTTTTCCAATGTAGGCGTGAGTTGACTTAATTCCACCCAAGTACCATCTTGTATCAGATATATATGCAAAATCTCCTTCTTTTGCACCAAGATCTTTCATCAAATCTGCTGGTAAATATATTTTATTTTCTGTGTCATCGACAACTTTAATCATATCGCCATCAAAGGTGATTTTACTNCCTGCATTTTCATTNACCTCGGATCCTTTAAAAAATTGTGGACCATCTTTAATAGTCCAAAGTGTTAATCCTTTAATTTGTTCATAGTGCGATTGATTTGGTTTTGAAGTAAGTAAAGTTACTATGATTCCAATGGATGTACATGCCACTACATTATATAATGCTCTAATATATGACCACGGTTTTGCTTCAACATANTCTATCCCATGTGANAATGGTTGAACAAAAATTTGAGGATACTNGATCCCAAGGAAAATAAATGCTGCACCTAGGACAAACGTTANTACAGCTGCTCTTGATGAAAAGCGCTGCCANAAAATACCAAGGAAAATAACCGTAACCATTGGNGGAGTCACTACACTATGAAATGCACCATGAGCCTCATAAATAGTTCCATATTGTGCAAATAANAATGCTGCCTGTATNCCAACAAAAGTAACAAGNAANGAAGTAAACATGGAAACTCTTANGCGTGTTTTCTCNGAAGGATTNTTACTTANTGGCGTATATACATCATTAACNGCCACNGCTGCTGATGCATTAATTTGCGAATCCAAGCTGGACATTAAAGCAGCAACTACTGCTGCTACTAAAAATGCAAAAATTGCTTCTGAATTAGCTACCAGGGAAGCAACAACAGTAAAAACACCATTTGCACTTCCATTGGGTAGTAAATCAGTGATAACACCAGGGGTCATATTTTCCATAGCTCTAGCCAACCAACCAGAATTTGAAACTGCAACAGTACCTATTGGCAAGAANACNAATACNTTCATCATAGTTGCTCTTCTAGCATGAATAACAGATCGAGATGCTAAAAATCTCATAATTACTGCCTGATTCATAAATGCAAATCCAACTGAACCAACTACTCCGTCTTGCCAGAAAATTCCAACAAAGTTAAAGTCCGGTGGGGAGTTAAAATCTGCTAATGGTAACTTATTTGTAGCTGACAAATTGTTCCAAAAGAAATCAAATCCTCCCAAATAAGCAATACCCAAACCAAAAATTAGTAACCCTGCAAATAGCAGAATCACACCTTGTAAGAAATCAGTAAATATAATTGCAGTTTGGCCACCTAATGACACATAGGTACCCGATATTATAGCTACTACTATAATAATAGTATTAATTTCCCATCCTAAAATTGGCTGTAACAATGATCCTAAGGCCAATAATCCAATACCTATATAACCTATCAAGTATAAAAGCATGGTTATCGTAGATAAATTTCTTACAGTGGAATTAAATCTACGTTCAAAATATTCAGGAATGGAATTGACCTGCATGTAATAAATAATTGGAATCCAACCAAATAATAATAATGGCATGAAAAACCAATCATTCATATAGGTCATGGTCGATGAAAATCCATATTCAAATCCTTTAGAGGCATATTTAGCAAAACTATGTGAACCAACACCAGTTGCCAACATTGACATTCCAATCAACCACCATGAAAATCTTCTTCCCCCAAAAAAGAAATCTTCCGTTGACTGATTATTTCTCGCAAAAAATAATCCCGCCCCTAATACAAAAAAAACATATCCAGCTAGGATAACCCAGAATAATTCTGAAGTAGCAATGGTATTCATGTAATTTTCCTTGTTAATAAAAAGACATTGAATATATATAAAGATAAAATTACTAGATATAATTGAGGATAATCATTCAGCGCTGAAACAGTCATTAATAAGTGTATTGAAGAAACATAAATGAATCCCCAAATTAATATTTGAATCCATATCTTATACTGGTTCCAAAATTCTTTTCCACCATAAGCCTTGACTACTGCAAAAAGACCTCCACCAAAAATCAAAATCCCAAAACCATATTGATATATAAAAGGGAGCCAGGAATGTGAAAATAAATCCATTATAGTTCACCCTGAAATAATTTCAATAGTTGATCATATGTATCATGAAGAGTTTGAGCCATTACTTTTGTATTTCCAATAACTGGCATAAAAGAAGTATCACTTTTCCAGCGAGGGACTATATGAAAATGCAAATGAGATTGGATGGATGCACCCGAACCTTCACCAACATTAGCTCCAAAATTGAACCCATCACAATTAAAACTACTTCTTAATATTTTCATCACTTTTTTCGAAATAGACATAATCTCAGATAAAACTTCATCATCGAGATCTTCAAACTTATCGACTGCTTCGTATGGTATAACCATTAAATGTCCATTATTATAAGGATAATAATTCATTATTACATAACAATGTTTTGCACGATGTAAGATTAGACGCTCTTTATCATTATCTTCATCAATAAAATCAGAAAAAATCTTTTGGGAATCCTGTTTCTTGTTTTTTAGGTAGTCCATTTTCCAAGGAGCCCATAGATGTTTTTGATTACTCATATCTTATCAGTCTTTGCTTGATTAATTAAATCTCTCAATACTGGTTTAATATAAACATTATCAAGATTAATTTGACTAAAACACTTTGCTAAAACATATAATCTCTGTTCAAGTGGTTTATGCTTATTAATAACTATAGTATCATTTGAAAATAATAAACAGTTGTCGCCATTAAAATCACCTTTATCATGTATAATCTTTATATTACATTTTTCACCAAGCTCAAGGAAGTCTTCCAACAACTGTGTTTTCTTTTTATCTGGCTTTTTTTTCATTTACCAATTCCAGTTAAATCGCTACTGCTTCTTATTTTATCACCCAAACCATCGACCATTTTAATATTATATTTTTTCATCACAGCAGTTTCTGGAATTTCATCTAAAGATCTGTCTCCACCGTTTGCAAAAATATCAGGTTTAATTGCTTCTAAACTTTTACAAACGCTACTATCTGTATCAATGCTTAAAAAAACTTCATCAACACATTTAAGTGCCGCTACAATTTCCATTCTGTCGTTCTCATGCATAAAAAACTCACCCTTTTTAATCTCTGCTTGATGATTATTGTTTATAATAACAATTAATTTATCTCCCAATTCACTAGCTAGTTGTAAATACTCTAAATGTCCAACATGAATTGGATCAAAATATCCACTGACAGCAATTAGTACTTCCTTTTTCATTGATCTAAATTCCAATCTTGTATTTCTAATTCCCAATTTGACCTTAAAGTTAATGAATCTGTATAAACATAAAATTTTTCTGCATTAATATTTTTTTCTAAAGAACCTGTATCAAGTATACTGTTGTTATTACGATCTTGATAAGCAAATAATTGATACCTACCATTAATAACATTATTGATTTTGAATGTACCATCTAATGATAATTCTGTTTTAAAGCTATTATCTTCATTTTTTAATTCAATAATTACTGGAAGGATATATTTACCATTTAGATTACCTACGATACTTGCAAATTTCTCAATATCCTGTGAAACATCTAAAGAGTCTGATTCAACTTCAGTTTCATTTTTATGAAAGAAAAAATTTACATTTGTAACATTATCTTCTTTTACTTCAATAAAACTTTCTGAAAAAAATGATAATTTATTTTTTTCTAATGATAATTTAGGATTATATAAATCAACAGCCGTTATGGTATATTTATCGATAGCTAGATAATCAAAACTAAATTGTTCTGAAGAAGAAATAACATAATCAGGTTTTTTTGACACTAATTCATCTTTATCAATTATACCCTTCCATAATAATATAGATGGTTTGGTAAATGATCCAAAAATTTGTCCTTTGATTGTTCCTTGGTCAATTGAACTTGAACAGCTAATCGGAATAATAATATTTTCATTCAGTTTAACGTTCTGTTCATCAGATAAATTAGAATTCAATGATATAACATATGTTTTTTTCATTTCAAGATTTAATGGTAAAGTAATTATCACATCTTTACCATAATATTCAAAATCAATCTTTGTGCTAATATCTGGAAAAATTTCAATTGCATTTTTAAGTGACTCTTCTTTTATAAACTCATTAAAAGATACAGTAATCTGTTGACCTGGCTCAAGATTGGTTAGTTTTGTTGGCGAAGTTGACAATAGTTTTGGTGGCTCAGAGTCTAAGGGACCACCTTGAGGGGCTTTAACAGATGCACATGCAGACAAAATGAGTAAACATATAAATGGAATTATCTTATTTAATTGATTCAAGGACATCAGATGCGTGTGTTGCAGTTTTTACTTTTCCATAAGCTTGTTCAATTTTTCCATCTTCATCAACTAAATAAGATATCCTAAGAATCCCTTCATATTCTCTTCCGTACATTTTTTTGAGTCCCCACGCTTTATACTTTTTAAGAACGTTTAATTCAGTATCCGATAAAATATCAAACTTAAATTCATTTTTATTACAAAAATTTTTTTGAGCGTTGATTGAATCTTTACTAATACCAATAATTGAGATATTACGCTTTTCAAAGCTTTTAAAATGATCATTAAACCCTAACCCTTCTCTGGTACAACCACCTGTGCTAGCTTTAGTAAAAAACCATATAAGAATCTTTTTACCTTTAAAATCTTTTAAGGATATCGTTACATCATCTTGATTTGGTAGTGAAAATTCTGGAGCATTTTGGCCAATTTTTAACATAATTTAGTTCCTATATATTTTTAAATATTTATCAGACCATTTTACAAAAGTATTATTATTAATTTCATTTTTTATTTCATTGATTAAATCAAGGTAGTATGCGATGTTGGTTAATGTTGCAATCCTCAATCCAAACATTTCATTTACTTTAAAAAGATGTCTTAAATATGATTTTGAAAAGGTTTTTGCAAAATCAATCGAGCTATTTTTATCTATAGGCGAAGTGTCATTAGCATAAACACTATTCATAATATTTATTACGCCTTCGTGTGTAAAAATTTGACCATTTCGAGCGTTTCTAGCTGGTAATACACAGTCAAACATGTCTACACCACGTAGGATTGCTTTAACTAAATCCGTAGGTTTACCAACTCCCATTAAATATCTTGGTTGATCTTTAGGCATATTTTTTCCAAGTAATTCAACTATGTCCAACATTGGTTCTTTTTTTTCTCCTACAGAAAGTCCACCAATTGCTATTCCACATGTAGCATATGGAAGCATTTGATTTAGACATTTTAATCTTTCATCAGGATTAATACCTCCCTGAATTATTGGAAAAAGGGTCTGACTATGTCCATATATACTTTTTTTATCATGAAGATATTCAAAAGCTTGTTTTGTCCACTTTTCTGTTAAAGTTGAGGCTCTTTTAAGTTCTCTTTGAGAACAATCTGCAGAAGGACAATAATCAAAAGCCATAATTATATCAGAACCCAACTGTCTTTGAACTTCCATTGATTTTTGTGGTGTAAAAAAATGTTCGCTTCCATCTAAATGTGAACGAAAATTTACCCCATCCTTAGAAATCACATTCATGTTGCTCAATGAAAATACTTGATATCCTCCGCTGTCAGTTAAAATGCTTTTATCCCAATTTAAAAATTTATGTAGACCCTCATTTTCATGTATAATATCAGTTCCAGGTCTTAAATAGAGATGATAGGTATTTGAAAGCATAATTTGAACATTCATATCACTTAAATCATTTGGAGAAAGAGTTTTAACAACGCCATGGGTTCCAACAGGCATAAAAACTGGAGTTTCTATTTTTGAGTGATCTGTTTCAATCAGCCCTGTTCTAGCTTGAGAATGATTATCTTCAGATAAAACTGAGAATTTCAAGATATTTACCAGTCGTAACCGAAAGATATTATATATTGAGGCTTTGAATATCCACCGCTCGGATATTTATCCCATGCCGTATCAATTCTAATTAATGCAAATGGAGTGAAAATTTTTGTTCCTATACCAAATGTTGTTAAGATTGGGGATGCTTTAGGATCAGATAACCCATATTTATTTCTTACTAATTCACTATTATCAAATTCCTCAGATGAATCCCAGGCCGCACCAACATCTACAAAAAGATGACCAAAGATATTTCCGAATCTAATTCTAGCAGGAAAACTTACATCAACATAATTAACAAACGGGAATCTAAATTCAAAATTAGCTACTGCTACATTTTCTCCAACTCTTTCCCTATATCTTGCACCTCTTAAAGGAAAAACATATTCACTAAAATAAACATCCTCTAAAATACTTGTATTGTCATAATCAAGAACTCTTTGAGCATAAAATCCCGAATCATCTCTTCCTTCAGTTTGTGTATCTGAAAAAATCATCATTTGAGAATTACCACCTAAAAAGAATTTTTGAGGTTTATCTCCAACACTTTTACCTAACATTAATCTTGCTGCTAAACTATAATTTCTATTAATCTTGTAATATTTTCGCATATCAAATTTAAGTGTTTGGAATGGTATAGAGTTAGATCCTATGTCTGGACTAAATTGAAATGTTAAATATTGTTTAAATCCATCAACAGGACCAGTGTAGCCATTGGTAGAATTATCAAAAACAAAACTAGTAAGTGGAACAACTGCTCTCAAGTTTTCTTTATAGTTAGTAGAAGTCTCGAAAGAAAAGATATCAAATTGTCTGATTTCGTAATCAACATTTCTTATAGTTGCCCCAAAATCAAATCTTGAAAATTTTGAAAAAGGGTATTGACCAAAAAAACCTACACCATAATCTCTTAACTGACCTATAAAATCATAATTCATATTATAACCCAATGAAAATGTATTGGCTTGCTGAAATAAAGTAGTATAATAATTTGTTCTATTTTTTAAATAAGCATATTGAACTACTAAATCACTATTATTTAAGTCAAAAACTAAATTTGTACCAACATTGATGCGATGGTCTCCCATTACATCACTCCAAGAAAGGTTTGCAACTCCACGAGTTCCAAAAAGGTTATCAATTGTTGCTGTTGTTGATATATAGTCAACAGAAAATTCTGTTTGATATTTTCTTGCTATATAATCATCCTGAAAGCGTAAAGAATCTACCTCAACTTCTTCATCATCTTCTTTTTTAGAATTTCTGTATTGATAATTTCTTGCAAAAATATATTGAGTATAATCTTCGGCTACAGTTGATACAGTTTTATTTGAAAAATTTCTTAAATCTTCAAAATCAGAATTTCTATTTTTGTTTGAATAAAATTGTGTTGGCTTAATTTCTTTTTTTTCAGACTGATCTAAGCTATTCATTAAGTATAAATCCCAGCCTCTTTTTTTAAATCCTGAAAAAACTAAATTATTATTATTATCCAAATCGATTTGTTGAACACCAGTAATAACATTTGTTATAGGAAAAGCTTGATTATTAATTAAGTCATGTCTAAAAATATTCGTAATTCCATTATAGTCTGCAGTGTAATATAAATTTCCATCTGAATCAGCAACTGGATAATTTTCATTATATTCAGTATTTGTTATTTGAGAAACTGAGTCCAATTCTAAACTGTATTGAAAAATATCAGTTTGAGAAAAATCAACGTCAAACATATTATTTGCATTGGTATTATCTCCTCTGTCTGAGGTGAAATAAATTATTTTACCATTTGGGGACCAACTAGGAGATGAGTCAGAAAAAATATCATTAGTAATATTTGTAATTTCATCAGAATTCAAGTCAACAATATATATATCACTAGAATCATCCTTATGTCCCATAAAAGCTATTTTATTTTCAAATGGGTGCCATGAAGTAGTAAATACTCCATCAAGATCTATTGGAATCTTCTCATATTTTCCTGTTTTAACATCAACAATAATAATTGAATCTTGCTCCCCGCTCTTAGATGCAAAGGATATAGATTTACCATCAGGAGACCATGAAATTCCAGGTTGCAACCACTTTAATTCTTCTAAATCTGGAGTAGTATTACCTCTAATAAGGCGCTGTTTTTGCTTTTCAGAATCAACTTCATATAATATTAAATCCATATATCCATCTTGATCAGAAAAATATGCAATAGTATTTCCATCTGGAGAAAATGAAGGACTTACATTATAAAAATTTCGTGTTTGCGTTCTATCAGTTATTTTTGTTGAAAAATCATCAAAGTTTTCTCTGTTTACTAAATCAGGCCAATATTCTCTTTTGACAAAATCATGCCAATCATCAGTAAGTTTTTCATAGTCTACCCCCAAAGCACTTTCAAACCCTTTTTCGTCATTTTGTGCTCTTTTCATTTGCTGGAAAATCTCACCAACTTTTTCTCTTCCATATTTTTGAGTGATATATTGCCATACAGACTGTCCACCTTTATATGCTAATATTGAGTAGTTAAGTTCAGGAATCGAAGGTAATCTATCCTCAATTGCTAAATCTCTTAAGACCATATCTGAATTTGTATCCCAATCAACGGACAAGAATTCTGCTAAACCTTCATTTGCCCATAGTGGAACTTGAACACGTATTCTTCCACTAATAAGTCCTTGAGCGTTACCTCCATAGACTAATTGATTGATTGCAGCATGCACTAATTCGTGATGAATTACATGTTCAAACTGTTCGTAAGAACCTTCAAAAGGAATGACAATTCTATTTTTGTATAATTCAGTTACTCCACCAATTCCCTCGGACATATAAACATTAACTACGTTTGTTTGTTGAAAATCATTATGGGAGGTATACACTATAATTTTAATGGGTTTATCACTTCTCCATCTTAAATGTTTTCCAATTTGTTCAATGGATCTCTCTGCAACCTTTGAAGTAAAAATAGCTAGCTCTTCATTATCACCATAATAGTATATATTAGTGTTAGGACTAACAATATACTCCCAGTCAAAAGAGTCATACTGAACCTTATTTTGACCAAAGCTCTGTGGAAATAAAAAATTGGCAAATATTAATATAGTTAGTAAAGTGCGCATATGATTTTATAAGTATAAAAACTGATAAAGTTTCAAATAATTTATTATCAAAGATAATATAATTTAAGACAAAAATTTTAAATTATTAATTCATTGATGCAATTTTTATAAAAGATTAAGTTTTTCAATGCAATTACCAATCTATTTTTTTGGAGATAATCATTTTTCTCCTACTCCTTCATTATCAAATGAACAAAAAATAAGAAAACTAGAGCAATTTATTGATGTAATCGAAAATTCAGGAGGTAGTATATTTATCATGGGTGATTTTTTCGATTATTACTTCGAATACAACACAAATAATCCTAATTATTTTGAAGAGGTTTTTTCTTTAATTAAAAATATAAGAGCAAAGGGGATAGAAGTATATTTTATAGCAGGTAATCATGATTTTTGGATTGGCAAAGAATTCCAATCAGTCACAACAAAATCCTTTTTAACTGATCAAATTTTATCTGTAGGTGGTAAAAAAATATATGTTACACATGGAGACGGAATTTTATCTTGGGATAAAAGCTATAGAATTTTAAAATTTATTTTAAGAAGTAATATTTTTCGTTTTTTATACTCTTTACTACCTAAAAGTTTTGCATTAGATGTTGCAAAAAGAATTTCTTATGAAAGAAAAGATTCTCATAAGGTAAATCATAAAAAACTTGAAAGAATTCATTCAGAATTAATTCAATTTTCAAGATCAAAGTGGAACGAAGGATGCGATATTGTAATAATGGGTCACTATCATCATTCATTTAATTTTAATGAAGGTCAAAAGCAACTTATAATACTTGATGATTGTTGTGATCAGCAATTCAATTATGCTAAATATGATGGTGATTCAATATCTGTCAAAAGTTTATAATTAAACTTTATTTGCAAGAGTAACCATAATTGCATTTTGAGTATGAAGTCTATTCTCGGCTTGTTCAAATACTATCGAATTATTGGAGTCAATAACTTCATCTGTTACCTCCCTACCTCTTTCTGCTGGTAAACAATGCATGAACATATAATCTTTCTTTGCATGCTGTATTAAATCTTTATTTACCTGTAAAGGTGAAAATATTTTTATTCTTTCATCAACTTCCTCTTTTTGACCCATTGATGCCCAAACATCTGTATAAATTACATCAGCATCTTTTGCGCCCTGAACCGGGTCATGTATGATATTTATTGTAGAAAGATTCTTAGAATTAGAATATGAAATTGTATCTGCATCAGGCTCATATCCTTTAGGGCAAACACAAGTAAATTCGAAAGGTAAAACTGATGCTAATCTTATCCATGAATTGACAATATTATTTCCATCACCAACATATGTAATTTTCAAATCATTCAAATTATCTTTTTTTTGCTCCCAAATTGTAAACATATCAGTAAGAATTTGACATGGGTGATTATAGTCAGTTAAACCATTAACAACTGGAACACTAGCATGCTTTTCAAATTCTAACATATCATTATGACTATACACTCTTGCCATAATCATATCATTATATCTGCTAAAAAGTTGAGCTAAGTCACCTGCGCTTTCACGAGTGCCCAAACCAATATCTTGTGGAGCTAAATAGATTGCATGTCCACCCATCCAAGCAAAACCTGTCTCAAATGAAACTCTTGTTCTTGCAGAAGGCTTTGCGAATATCATGGCCATGGAGTGATCTTTGAATGGCTGGTAACTTTCTTTATTTCTGTATTTAGATTTTAGTTCAGAAGCTAATTGAAATAAATCTAAAATCTCATTTCTACTAAAATCATCTACTTTTATACAATGTTTAATACTCATTTTTCTATCCTTTGATTTACATTTTTAACACTTAATAGCTTTCTATATTTTGCAACTGTTCTTCTTGCTACTAAAAAATCTCTATCATTCAATTTTTCTACAATATCTGAATCAGTTAGAGGAGATTTTTTGTTCTCGGAATTTATTATTTCAAGAATCACTTTTTTAAGCTCGTTTGTAGATGCCGCTTTTCCAGATTTTTTAATTAAAGCATTGGAAAATAAACTTCTTAGGCTCACCAATCCAATAGGTGTATCAATGTATTTATTTTTGACTACTCTACTTATGCTTGAAATATCCTTATCAATCTTTATTGCAATATCTTCAAATTTTAATGGATTTAAAAATTCACTCTTATTACTTAAAAAATCTCCCTGAACTAATATAATTTGCTCTATAACGTCTTTAAGTGTATTAGATCTATAATTCAGCGTATCCAAAATATTTTGGGCGGCACTTATGTGATTTTTTAAAAAAGATTTTTCTTCCTTTGAAGAATTAAAATTCATCGCAGCATTAAGATAGTCTTGAGATATTTGATATTTATTTAAAAGTCTATCATTCATGAGAATGAGCCACTCATCGTCTTTTTGCTTTACTATCGCATCAGGTAAAACATTTTCATTGCCCAAATCATTATCAAGAATAGGTGAAAAATTTTGATCTGAAATTATCGTAAAAGCCTCATCAATTTCTTCTTCTGTACGCTTTGTATATTCTTTAATTTTGTTCTTATCTTGTTTTAAAAACTCATCAAAATAATTTTTAATTATATTGATTGATAGCGCATTAGAATCTCCAATTTGGAAAATTAAATATTCTTGTAAATCTTTACTTCCAATCCCACCTGGATTAAGGTTCAATATTTCTTTTCTAATTTGTTCTATTTCTTGAAGATCAATATTGTGGTTATCTGCAATTAGCTCTAGCTCAATATCTAAAAATCCATTTTTATCCAAATTAAAAATTATTTCTTTTCCAACTAATTTAGATTTTTCATCAAAATTTGATGTATCAATTTGGATTATTAAATCATCAGTGATATCTTTGTTTTCTGGTATATTTGCTAAAAATAATTCATAGCTACTCTGATCTGGAAACGGGTCTATTTGATTATTTGTTCTGGATTCTTCAATACTTTTTTCTTCTAATACCGGGTTGACTTGAATTTCATTTTCAAGCTCTTTTTCAAGCTCATCAATAGGTAGCTCCAATAATTGAGACTTTATAATTTGTTGAGGAACTATAGATTGTTTTTGTCTAAGCTTTGTAGATAGTTTACTCATTGATCCAATTTAAAATTTTTACCCAAGTATATTCTTCTTACTTCTTCATCGCTAGCTAGAGTTTGAGCATCTCCTGATTTTAATATTTTTCCTCCGTGAAGAAGATATGACCTGTCTGTTATTGAAAGTGTCTCTCTCACATTATGATCAGTAATTAGTACTCCTATATTTTGCTGTTTAAGAGATATAATCATCTGTTGAATATCTTCAACTGCTATTGGATCAACACCTGCAAACGGTTCATCTAATAACACAAAATCAGGCTTTAAGGCTAAAGTACGGCATATTTCAACTCTACGCCTTTCCCCGCCTGATAATCCAGCTCCCATATTATTTCTTATATGAGAAATATTGAACTCATTCAAAAGTTTATCAATTAGATTATTTTGTTCTTCTTTGCTAGAAATGATTGTTTCTAAAACGATTTTCAAATTATCTTCAACACTTAGTTTCCCAAAAATTGATGGTTCCTGAGCTAAATACCCAATTCCCATTCTAGCTCTTTTGTACATGGGAGACTTTGTTATATCTTTATCTCCAAAAATTATTTTGCCAGATGAAGGCCTTATCATTCCAGTAATCATGTAAAATGTTGTTGTTTTTCCAGCTCCATTTGGGCCTAAAAGACCTACAACTTCACCTTTTTTTAAATTTAAATCGATGTCATTAACGGCATAAAAATCTCCGTATTTCTTAATTAGATTTTCTGCTTTTAATACTTTAGTCATTATTAATTCTTCCTCTAGGTTGCAAAATATTCCAATTCGTTAAGTCTATATTTGATTTAAATCCAGTTCCATAAAGAGTATCTGAATCTGATGTAATGAATTCAAGATTTGCATCTGTATAAATTTTATCAGAGTTATTATCCCATGTCAAAGAATCAGTCATAAGTATTTTACCATCGTCCGAAATGACCACAACGCTTCCATAAGCTTTTATTTTGTTTTCTTTTTCATTTACTATTGCAGATTGCGATTTGATTAAAGATTTTTGCTTAAAATTTTCATCAAATAAGTCAACATTCACATTATCAAATAATTCTAACTGAAGAGATTGATTATTTTTTTTTAGAACTTCAGATTTAATTTTTGCAGTTACATTACCTTTTTTTGTTAAAGTTATTTCAACATTTGTTGATAATTGGTCATGAATATCTTTTTCAAAATTATCTGTAAAGTCATTTTTTGAACATGAAATTGAAAAAAATACCGATATAAAAATTAGTTTTCTTATTAAGTCAAATGTCATCTTAGGTCGCTAAGTAACTTATCTAATTGTTCAGAAAAATCACCTTTTGATTCAATGAGTAAATCAATTACTTCTCTTACTGCGCCTTTACCTCCCTCAACTGCAGTGGTATAGTGCGCATAATTAAATATATACTTTGGAGCATTTGGCACTGTAACGGCAAATCCAACTTTTTCTAAGATCGGTATATCAATAATGTCATCCCCAATGAAGCAAACTTCGCTATCTGATAATTCATATTTCTTTTTTAATTCGCTATATGCATCAATTTTTCGAATTACTCCATTATATACATCATCAATTTGAAGCTCTTCTGCTCTTTGAGTTGTTGTAAGAGATTCCCTCCCTGTAATCCATGCTGTTTTAACATTTAGATCTAATAACCTGAGCACTACAAAACCCACACCATCAAGTGCATTAAAAGATCTTAATTCTTCACCAGAAGTACTTTTAATAAATGATCCGTCAGTTAGAACACCATCAATGTCACAAATCAATAATTTAATTTTTGAAAGTGAATCTTTTAATTTTTTATCCATGATCTAAGTATGTTTTTCTGAAAGCAATAATAGATGTTAATATATTTTCTAATTTATCAATTGGCCATTGTGTACTAGCATCACTTAATGCATTGTCTACATCATCATGAACTTCCATGAAAATGCCATCTGCACCTGATGAAACAGCAGCAAATGTTTGGTTTGGAATGAATTGCCTATTACCACCTGTTTTTGATTCGTGATTTCCAGGTATTTGTGCACTATGTGTGGCATCAAAAATAACAGGATAACCAAATGCTTGCATTATGGGAATCGATTTTAGGTCAGTAACTAAACTATCATAACCAAAAGTATTTCCTCTTTCTGTAATTAGAATATTTTTATTGCCACTTTCTTCTAGTTTTTTAATGATGTTTTCTACTTTGTAAGGAGATAAAAACTGTCCTTTTTTAACATTCACTACCTTACCAGTTTTAGCTGCTTCAACTAATAAATCAGTTTGCCTACAAAGAAATGCTGGAATTTGAATGATATCTACTACATCGCACACTGCATTGGCGTGTTCAGGTAAATGAATATCTGTAGTAACCGGAATATTAAAGTTATTTTTTATTTCTTCTAAAATCCTTAAACCAGTATCTAACCCATCTCCTCTAAAGGATGAAATAGATGTCCTGTTAGCTTTATCGAAAGAGCTCTTGAAAATAAATGGGATATTTAGCTTTGATGTAATTTCAGTTATTTTTTCAGCAATGCCTAAACAATGATCTCTGCTTTCAATCACACATGGACCACCAATGAAAGGTATAGCACTATCTCCAAAAATAATTTTATCTAGCTTTACTTTATTCATATTTAATTCTTACTATTTTTAAGTGAAGCTTTTACAAACTCTCTAAAAAGAGGATGTGCTTTATCAACTCTACTTTTTAATTCTGGGTGAAATTGACATCCAATAAACCATGGATGATTTTTTAATTCAATTATTTCTACCACTCCTAATTTTTTATTCATACCTGAGAAAATTAAACCATTTTTTTTCATTTTGGAGACATATTTATTATTTACTTCAAATCTATGTCTATGTCTTTCACTAATAGTCTTTTTACGATAAATAGAATATGCTTTAGTACCTGTTGAAATTTCACAATCATAGGAGCCTAATCGCATTGTTCCTCCCTTCAACTTAATTGCACGTTGGGATTCCATGAGATCAATAACCTTATTTTTAGATTTTGGTTTAAATTCAGAACTGTTAGCATCATCTATTTTGCAAACATTTCGCGCATAGTCAATAACAGCACACTGTAATCCTAAGCATATTCCAAGAAAAGGAATGTTATTTTCTCTTGCAAATTTTGAAGTTAAAATTTTTCCTTCAGCACCTCTAGATCCAAACCCTCCAGGTAGTAGAATACCATCAATACCTTGAAAGGATTTTTCTGCATCTTTGTCATTTTTGATTTTTTCAGTATTAACCCATATAACTTTGATCTTTGTATTATTTTCAACGCCAGCATGAATGAATGATTCTGTAATACTCTTATAAGCATCATGTAATTCAGTATACTTACCGCACATGGCAATTTTAATTTCACTATCTGGGTTTTTGTAAGTCCTGATAAAGTTTTGTAGCTGTTTAATTGATGGTTTATTTTTTAATCCTAAACGGTCACAAATCATTTTAGTAATATTTTGATTTTCAAGAAGAAGTGGGACCTCATAAATACTAGATACATCTTTATTTTCAATAACGTGCTCAGGCTTTACATTACAAAATAAAGCTAATTTTTCTTTTATTTCTTGGCTTATCTCATTTTGAGTTCTACAAAATATAAAATCTGGCGAGAGACCAATTTCTCTTAATTTCATTACAGAATGTTGAGTTGGCTTTGTTTTAAGTTCGCCGCTTGCATCAATAAATGGTAGTAATGTTAAATGAATGATTAAAGAATTATGATAACCAACTTCTAAAGAAAGTTGACGAATAGCCTCTAGAAATGGTAAACTTTCTATATCACCAACTGTTCCTCCTACCTCACAAATTACAATATCATATTTTTTAGAATCAGTTAATGTATTCATCCTATTTTTGATTTCATCAGTTATATGAGGAATTACCTGAACAGTTTCTCCTAAATAACTCCCTGAACGTTCCTTATCCAACACTGTACTATAAATTTGTCCAGCAGTTGCATTATTCTTACTAGACATATTCTCACCAATAAATCTTTCATAATGACCTAAATCTAAATCTGTCTCTGAACCATCATCCAAAACAAATACTTCTCCGTGTTGATATGGATTCATTGTGCCAGGATCTACATTTAAATAGGGATCAAGTTTTAGAATATTAACTTTTAAACCTGCACTTTTTAAAAGATAACCAATAGAAGAGGCAGAAATCCCTTTTCCTAAACCGGACATTACACC
>FUFK010072771.1_pt1 | contig 18504 bp, 26 predicted proteins | sample 1021851 | NCBI WGS metagenome assembly FUFK01 (sample SAMEA51879418, study PRJEB19060) | metagenome
GGGGAATTCCCTTGGCTAGGACTTGGGGAATTCCCTGCCATGACAAAACAACCATGACAAAAGAAACGGAAGCGGCCGCACAAGCCAGGTTGTCCAAAATGCTTGGGGGCGAGGTTACCCGTCAAATGGTCCGTGAATGGAGGGCGAAAGGGTATCCGCTTGATGACGCGGAGGGATTGCAGGAAATCCTTCTGCAACAACACAAATGTCCGGACTGGATTGTAGAGCGGGCAGCAACCGAAACAACCGCCGGGCCAACGGTTGCGGAATTGCGCTATCAGTTGCTTTTGGAAAAAGTGAGAATTGCCGCCGCGGATGCGACAAAAAAAGAGCTAGACGCGGAAGCGGCAAAAAACAAATGGGTTACGGCGGATGAGGCAAAAGAAGCAGGCCGGGCGATTGCGGCTATTTTCCGGTCCCACCTTCTGCAGATTCCTAACCAGTGGACACCCATTCTGGAGGGCATGACGCCAGGCAAAATGCGCGAAAAGATGCGGGCGGAGGTTGCGCGGATTCTGTCTGATGTTTTGCGCCTGATGGAAGAGCGGGCGGCCCGCCCAGGCAATACTGATGACGTTATCAGGGAGCTGGAAAGCTTGGTTGCGGCTGGCGTTAGTTCTAAGCCGGAACGAAAGAAATTAGCGGAGGCGCTAAAACTTGCCTTGGCCGGTCTTAACGGGTAAAAGGGGCCTGTGGACATAGACGCACAAGCGCAAGAACTCTATTTGGCTTTAAAGGATATTCCCGGAATCAAGGATATCGTTGCCGCAAAGCGCAAAGCATTAGGAGAGCAACTCTTGGACGGGGATTCTAGGTTGGAAATCACAAGCTTTTCTTTGGCGGGCCAGTCCGGCGCGGGCCGCCTATCTGCAACCCGGCCTGAGATGCTGGCAATTCTCAACAAGTTGCACCGGCTATTGACCAACGGAGGAACAGCACTACGCAACCGGACGATTCCGGTATTTTAGACATGGGAACAATTCTTGACCAATACGGAAGGCCTTACGGTGAGAGATTCGCCAGGGCAGTAAACCGCGATACGGCTAGGGGATTAGTATTTAACAGGCGGGACGAATCCATCCGGAAGCTAATCCCGGCTTGTGACCGGCGGGCGCTTTCTGCTTTGTCTCGAAAGGTTGTGTTTAACACCGGGCCTGCCCGTGCGTGTATAAATCAGAAGGCACAATTGGTAATTGGCGAGAGTTTTCTGCCTAAGTACCACGGCCCGGATGCGGCGGCGGGAATAGATGCAACGGACTGGCTGGAAAGCGTGTGGTTTTCGGAATTTGATTTTATCGGGGCCAGGCGCTGGCGGCCTTTCTGGGAAACAATCTCTAAGGCTATTGACCGGGACGGGGAGGCATTTCTTATCAAAACAATCCGCCCAGGAGACAACCGGCACGCATTGACGCCAATTCCCTGCTATCGGGTAAGGTCTGAAAACTCAACCGTGGTTAATTCCGGCGAATATGACGGGGCCAGGGTGGATGACGGGATTGGATACGATAGTTACGGGAGGGTGATTTTCTACCGGATCTATTCTACAGATCAGGATTTTGAGGACGTTCCGGCGGAGCGGGTAATTCACATTTATGATCAGGACTTTACGGAACAACGTCGGGGATACCCTGCTTTTGCTGCAAGCTTGTCGGATATTCTGCAGGGCCTGCAGTCTAAGGAACTAGAGATTTTGCGCCAAATTCTGGTTTCCAATATCCTTCTGGTTAATAAGGGGATGAGAGCACCCCAGGCCACGGATGCCGGATTTGAAGGGGTTGTAAATTCATCAACCGGCCAGGAAATGACTAAAGAGCAGGTTGCGCCCGGCATCTGGTATTTAAACGGTGGGGAAGAAAAAGACGTGGTTCAGCAAAAGACCCCAGGGGATATTTGGGAATCGTTTCAGGATCGCCTCTGGCGGGAAGCAGTAATAGGGGCCGGGTGGGCATATTCTCTGGTATGGAAATCTCCCGGCCAAGGGACAGCGGAGCGGGCGGAAGTAGTCCGGGCGCGGCTTAGCGTTAGAAACAGGTTTAGAACTTTATCGGAAGCTGCAATTCAGGCAATTACCTGGGGGCTTGCGGATCCTCGCGCTCCGCGTGTGGATTCCATGAGATGGAGCGTTACTCGTCCGGCTAGGCTAACCGTGGATGATGGCAGGGAAGAGCGGGCCGATCTGGAAAAAGTCCTTTCCGGCGCAATGTCAGAGGAGGAATTTCAGGCAAACCGCGGGAAAAGCCTTAGAGAGCATATGACGGAGCGGGCTAGGGCACTGCAGACCGCGGAAGAGGTTGCAGAGGCAATGTCTACCCCTCAGCGTCCAGTTCGGCCAGAGGAGTTGCTGGTTGGCGGAGCATCTGGGGCCGGTGGTGAGGCAGGGCAAGACCAAAAGGAAAAGTTTGATTCATACGGGGTTGGCGTTCGGGCAGGCGCTTTAACTCCTCAGGAGGAGGACGAAAGGCATTTCCGCGCAAATGCGGGGCTTCCGTCACCAGGCTCGGCAGTGAAAGCATTATGGAACGATCAAGGAGGAATCAGGCAACCGATCACCTTGGCGCATTCATCCGCGGAAGAAGTAGAAATTCAAAATGAGTAACGATCTTTATTTATACGATACGATCGGCGGCCCAACCGCCAACGCGGCGGGGCTATTGCCCAAGGTGCAAGCGGCGGACCCTGGGCGGCCTATAACGGTTCACATCCATAGCCCAGGCGGTAGCGTATTGGACGGGGAGGCGATTTTGAGCCAGTTGCGGAGCCATCCGGCCGGATTTGTGGCAAATGTTTCCGGAATGGCTTTTTCTATGGCTGCCAATATCGCCCTTTCCGCGGATAAAGTATATATGCCCGCGGATGGGTGGTTAATGTTTCATTTCGCCCGGTCTCAAAGTGGGGGGACGGCAGCGGAGCTTGCCCGGCAAAAGCGGATTTTGGACAAAATGGATGAGGCGCTTTTGGATAAGCTGGAATATCGCCTGGGGCCAAACAACCCAGGGCGGGAAACTCTGGATGTAAGATTGGCGGAGGATTGGTATATTGACGGCAAGGAAGCTTTGCAGTTGGGGCTAGTGGATGCTCTTACAAATGATGCGGCGTTGGCGGCTTGTGCCTGCGACCGGCCAGGGGACGCTCCAGCGGAATGTTTAAACTATCTTGACAACTCGACCCGAAAAACGGAAACTGCAACCAGACTTACCAAGAACGATGAAAAAATTATTTTCCTTGCTAGGAATCACTTCAGAGGCTGAAACCCCAAATCGCGCGGAAGCTGTGGAAATGATCGGGGCAAACCCGGAACAAATTGCAGAGGCTTTTGACGCGGCGAGGCAGGAAATTGCCAAGCTCCGCAAGGACAACGCTTGGGTTGAAAATCGCTTGCGGGAGGACATCGAGAGTCTCCGGAAGGACCGGCTGGACCTTACTAACAAGGTAGACGAAAAGGACCGGCAGATTGTTGCACTGGAAAAAGAGGTTGAGTCTGCCAAGGACTCTGCCGCCGACCAGGCCCGGGAGATGCTCCGCGGGGCCGGTCATACTCCAGTTGCTGACGCCAATCACGATCCGGACGCGGTTTCTGGCCCACTTGGGACGGATGAAAAGATTTTTCACGACTATCAGGCTATGGCCCCTGGCGCGGATCGCTTGGCATTTGCGGAAAAAAACCGCGAATCTCTCGAAAGATACACTTCTTCACTCTAAACTGATAACCTGAAAAGAAAATGGCACTTGATGCAGATCTCGTAATTGACCGCCTGGCAGACCGCTTTGTGGTAAAGCTTGGGGAGGAATTTGCCCCGCACCGGGCATTTAGCCTCGAAGCAATCCCCGGAGGGGTTCCAACCGGCAGAAATACCGTCCAAGTTGAAGTTTCTAAGGATGCTTCTGCAGTCCAGACGAATAATGACAACTACCAGGACAACGTAGGTAGTGACAACACCAACGCGGCAATTTCCGTTTCGGAATACTCTGTTTCCTGGGTAATTACCTCGCAAGAGCAACTCCAGGGGCAGAGGTTTGCAACTGGCCCGGGCCGGAACGCTCAGGCGCTTGCAACCACGATTTGGGGACAGGTCAACGCCTTGATTCAGGCCAGCACCTTTACTAATACCGTGGCAGACGTTACCCAGGCCAATTTCGCTGCCGCAAACCGGCAGAATCTCTGGGCAAGCGTCAATGCAGGAACTGAACCGCTTCACCTTGTCTTGGACCGGGAGGCGCTTTCCTCCATGCTTCCAAGTGACAAGAATTCCTTCCAGCTTTCCACGGAAGGCGCTTACGGATTTGCCGGGATTCACTCCCAAACATACTGGACCGGAGCGGAAAGCAACGAGGTTTACGGGTTTGCTTGCACGCCTCAGGCAATGGTGGTCCATCACGGCATTCCGGATCGTCCGGCGGCCGTCAGGGACGCAATCCAGAACACCGGCCGGATCGAGACTCTCCAGATTCCTGGGGGCTTGGAGGTTGAACTTTGCGTTTGGAGCGATACATCCACGCGCAACCTCTACGCTTCTCTTGCGATTTGTTACGGGATTGCGGTTGCTGACGCAACTGCCCTTACAATGCAACGTACTCCATAATGCGAGCACCGGAGGAAATTGCGGTTGAGATAACCGGAGACGCCGAAAAGTGGACCGGGCGAGTTATCGCCATAGGATCCCCTGGCCATGTGGAAACCGTGGCTAGGGCGGCCGCATTGAAGCTTAAAAGCGGATCCGGCGTGGTTGCAACTTATGCCGCCTCTGGCTTTTCTGATTCGGGAACGCGGGCGGCGCAGGATAAAATCGTGACCGAAAGAACCGCGGCGCGGGCAGCAACACCGGCTGCAGTCCAAGGCAGAATTGACGCGACCAAGGCGGCCGCCGCGGCCAGGGCGGAGGAACTTGCCCAGGCGGAGGCAAAGGCCGCAAAAATCCTTGCGGACGCCAAGGCCCGAAAGGCTCAGGCAGATTCTGCAGTTGCAGACGCGGAAAAGGCAACCGTTGCGCCTCCGGCGAAAAAGGCCGCCCCGGCAAAAAAAGCAGCAAAGAAGGCCGGTAAGCGGAAGAAGTGAAGCAAGGTATTGCCGCTGGGTTGGCCCGGTCATTAATGTGGACGGCTTCAGACGTTCTGGGGAGTGATTCCTTGTTTATTGACGGCGGCGGAGGGGTTGAGGCAGTCCAGGGTGATATTTCCCGCGGGGATGAATACCCGGATGATGTCGGAGAGCCGGAATCAAATTCGTCCGTGGTTGTTACTTCAGAGCAGTTTCTGAAAGAATACACGGCGGATCCGGGGAGCTACGTTGGCAAAAAGGCGTATTTCCAAGGCGAGAATTGGCGCATTTTGGCGATTTCACACCGGGACGGGTTTTATACTCTGAACTTGGGGGATAAAGAGCAAGGAGCGTGAAAATAGAATTTGACCAAGACCCGGCGCTTCTCTTGCAACGGTTGGCCAAGAAATTCAGAGAAGACGCTTCCCAAGCTACGGCCCGGCTAGCGGTAGCAACTGGAAAGGAACTGGCTATCGTTACCGAATTCCGCGGAAAAGGGCGTCAATCAAAAGCAACTACAACCGAAAACCTTGAAAAATCTGCAGCTAGGGTCTGCTACACGGTCAAGGGAGACTTTATGCAGAAGCTCAGGCGGGCAGGGACGCGGGCGCGGGTAAAATACGATACATGGCAGGCCGTGCGCCCCGGGCAGCTTGTGAGCGATCCTGGGGCCATTAATAAGCATATTGACAAGATGCGGGACGGAAAGGCGAACACGCGAAAGAGAATCCCCTGGCCTGATATGATTATTTGCACGGAGAGCGCATTTAAGCGCGCTATGACCCAACGGAGAAAACGGGTAGGAATCCACAAAGGCGGCTGGCTAGGGGCTGGAGTTGAGGCGGCAAGGCTGCAGGTTGGGCCTGAGCGGGCAAAGATTGGTAAAAACCAGATGAATTGGGCGCAAAAGCATCTTGGGATGGGGTCTGCCAGGTGGGCCGAAAACAAAAAGCAGGTGGTGATGAGCAACCGGGCAGTGGCGGCGCAAAAGAACCTGGCGCGGGGAAAAGAACAGGAAGCATATGAGCGGGCTTGGAAAAATACCGTAAATTGGTACAAAAAAGCAATTAAACGCAGGGAAAAGGCCCTCTCTTAAAATGAACGAACCGCAATGTGCCACACTTCTCGCAGAGGATTTATCAACCATTTCCGGGCTCACTTTTTTTGCCGCGGGAGCGGAAGGGTTGGCGGAGAAACCCTACGGGGTTGTCAGATTTGAAAACTTTGTAGAAAACCAGACGCTTTTAGGGAATTACGACGGGCAAATTGCAGTGAATCTGCGAACAGTTCCGGAGGATACTAACGCGGCGGAGGTATCAGCCTGGTCTGACGAAATAACCTCTAGGATTGTATCAACTAATTCTTTGGATGCCGCCTTGGATGGCAAGTACTCGGCCGCGGAATGCTGGAACGTGCAAAGCCAAACAAGCAGCATTTCCGACGGGATTAGGGAAACACTCATTACGGTTTCCTGTTCCCTTGTGCAATTGTCTTGATTCCCAAAAATATTTAGGTTTTTATTTAGTCATGGCCCAGACCCTATTTGGAGACGGTGGATTCCGCGGATTGGCAGACGAATCCGGCAATGGATTGTATATTTCTTCCATGTCTATGGAGGCAACGGAGGACATAGTAGAAGTGCTCGACCATGCCGGAGAGGTAACCGGAATTTCTATGGGGAATCGCATCTGCAATCTGGATGCCCAGGGCGTCACTGCCACGGCCGGAACTCAGGGGCAAACCTTGGGCGGAACAATGGGCAGCATTGCAAACAGTGCTCTGCTTTCTACTGATTACGGTGGAACTGTTCTTTACGTCCACACGGTGCGCTTAGAGCGTCAAAATCAGGCCTGGGAAACCGGAAGTTTTCAGGCCCGCGGATTTATCGGCCTGACAGATACCACGCCAAGCTAGGAAACAACCTAGCGCGGGCAGCCTGAAACCGGCCCTGCAGTGAAAAATCCGAAATACGCGCCCTCTTTAACTGTTTCAGACGTCAATTTAGCGTCTGCTCTGGCCACCTATTACGTCCCGCCGGATCCGCGGGGATTCGAGGATCACTTTGAGGAAAACGGGCGGCGGTATTATTGCTGGCATTTTTTAGACCGCACTAGCCACACCGGAGAGCTTACCCAGGAGTTGATTGCGGCCTGGGCGGATCCGGAGGCATTTAACGAAAAATTCCCCAACCATCCGTTTTCCTTCATTATGCTTTATGAGNGGAACCGGCAAGGGTTGCGGGAAAGATGNACAAAAAACGCGCCAAAATTGCTGGTNCGNAANGGGCCTTCCTTGGCGGTTGTTGATCCTAAGCAATCCCGGGAAGACCAGGAGTATATTTTAGCTAAAATCGGAATATGACAGAAAGAGAACAAGCTCAGGCAGACTATTGGCAAGGGGGCGAAATTGGGGGTTTTACATTTTATCCCCTTAACCTAGACCGGGCGGCGCTTCTGCAGGGAGTCGAATCTGACGCTCAGGAAAAAGGCCTTAGCATCACGGGCGCGGATAGGACCAAGGTAGCTATGGCAATCTATAACCTGGCAGACGTAGACGCGGAGAGCTGGAAGCCTGATTACCAAAAATTGCTGGCCCGGGCGGCGGAGCGGGGCTTGGGGCGTATGACCATGAAGGAAACAGACGAATTTTCAAAAGGGTTTGCCCAGGACGTAAATTGCCTTTTAGCGTCACAAGCGGAGGCGGATGGTTAAAAGGCAAAGCACTAAAGAAAAAATATCCCCTGCAGAGAGTGTTGTATTTCCATTCAGGGCAAGGTGGATTTCCGCCGGTCTTACGGCGGGCTTGACCTATTCAGAAATCAAAACAATTCATTTTTGCCTGCTTATTCAGATTTGCTACGCGGCGGCCCAGGGAAAAGGGGCAAAAATCAGATGGGCAAATATGCTTTCCGGAGAAAGGGCGGCTTTACGGGAGGCTTTAGATAAGTTAAACAACCCGGAACCATGGCAGGATCCAGTTTCAATATCAGAGTCGGAATCGACTCAACCTTGGCCGAAAGGGGCCTTGCCAGTATTGGACGCTCCGCCTCCAGGCTAAACCGCCGCTTGGGTAGGGTAGCGGCAACTGGCCTGAAGTTTGCCGCGGCTGTAGGGGCCGCGGGGACAGCTTTTGCCGCCTTTGGCGCAATTCGCTTTATCAAGGATTCCAGCAAAGTTGCTGCGGATTTTGAGGCCATGGCGATGGGATTTGAGAGCATTTTGGGTTCTAGTGAAAAGGCCGCCGAAAGGATTAAGGAATTAACGGAATTTTCGGTTGTTACCCCATTTGAACCGGAGGAACTCATGCGGGCATCTAAAATGCTGCAGGCCTTGGGGGGCGATACAATCGCAGTGGGAGATGGGTTGCGGTTAATTGGGGACGCTTCTGCCGCCGCCACGCAACCGCTCGAAATGGTAGCCTTACACGCGGGGAGGCTGTTTATGGGGTTAACCCAAGGAACCGCGGTGGGCGAAAGTTTGCAGCAACTGCAGCAAATGGGGGTATTGGCCAAGGGGGCTTTTCAGAATATTCGTGAGCTAAACCAGGAGCAGCAAAAAGGCAAATTGGGCGCAATGTCCAACGCGGAGGCGCTGGGCGTTATGAGTTCTGCCTTGGGCCATGTTGGGGGAAGCATGGAAAAACTAGCACAAACAACGTCTGGCAAGGTTTCTACCATGCGCGGCAATTTGGGGTTGCTCAAAGTTGCGTTTGGCCAGGGCATTAATGACGGCTTGCAAGAGGGCATAGATGCGATGAATAACAAGTTGCCCGAGTACATGGAGGGCGCAACCAGGTTAGGGGACGCAATAGGCAAGGGTATTGGTCAAGCGTTTCAAGGAAACACGCGGCTACTGGAACTCCAGGTTAGTTTTATTTTTATGAAGCTAGGGGAAATTGCTTCTGCGGTATTTCTAAAAGTTCTTACTGAGTCGGTTTCCAAAGGAATGTCTAGCTTCTTGCAGTCTGAGGGGATGGCAGGAAAAAGGGACGCTTCCGGCAAAAAGATTTATGAGGAGGGTGACGTTTACGGCGGCCCGGATGGGGGGATTGGTTGGGCGTTATGGAAGCTTGGCGAGTGGATGAAACCTGACGCGGCAACGCCCACGGACATTGGGAGCTTTATTGATTTAACCGGAAACAGTCTAGGGTCGGAACAACTCTTGCAGGAAATACGGGACATTTTAGCCAACAGTGAGGACGTTCCGGAAAAACAGGGCATAATAAACAAGGCATTTAACGTCTTAGAATATCAACCGTAACAAATGGCTTTTGATCAATTTGGGCCGCCAGAAATTGGCGATTGGGTGCCGCAACCGGATTTTCAGGCAGAACAGTCTAAGGAAGGGGGATGGACTGCAACCCAATCCTTTCAGATAGCCCGTGCCACTATTGACGAAAACACCTTCCAGGAGGATTTCCGGATTGGGCGGCCAATTTCGGAGCTAAATCCTGATATTGAGCATTTCTGGTATTTCTTGGGCCTTTCTAGCATTCCCCGGATCCGGCATATAAAGGGGGATTACAGCATAATAACTGCGCAATTTGCGGGGTTTACCGGCCCCTCCGGCCAAGGGACTGACGAATCCGGAGACCCTGAGGCGGAGCCAACGCCAACCTTTACGCTCTCCGGAGCATTGCAGGAGCGCGATATTCGATTGCACCCAAAATGCTTGGCTTTGGCAGACGCTAAGGATCACGAAATTCTAAACGGTCTCTACGAAGGAATTTACGTTATGATTGACGATGGGGGCGTGGATAAGGTTGCTGCAAAATTCATAGACGAGGAGGCGCAGGTTACATATCGCCCGCTTCCAGACCAACCAACCGCGGGGGACGCGGCAACCTTTGCAGACCTCATCACCAAGGGGCAAAAAACCTTTCTTACTCCTACCTTTATCTGGGAAAAAACCTGGGATTCGGAAGTGGGGCTAAAAAATGCGGAAATTAACGAATTGGGCTTTATTGATGCTCCGCCAGGAGATCCTCCAACGCCTAACGGAAACCGGAACTGGCTATTGCAGAACTGCACTCAGGAGCAAACGGGACTGAAATACCGGATTGCCCAACAATGGGTTCTTTCAGACCGGGAAGGTTGGAACGCTACAATCTACAGCGCATGAAGGACTCAGAGCAGGTCGTCCCCTTGCCTGGCGTCATAAAAGGCGATCGGGCGCTAGCAAAGTTTTCTAAGGACGTTAAAACCTCAATCCAGGCGCTTAGGGATAGAGGGGGGAGTCAAGAGTTTCGCCAGACCTTTGCCTCCCCTTATTGCCCGCTTACCCCTCATTTTCTGCGGAAGGTTGGCAGCCAATGGAAAGTCCAATGGCGGCCCGGATACGTTTACCAGATCCACGCCAGCGCCGCCGGTCCTATCCAGGAATACGAAATTTACATAGGGAGCACCAGCTTGGCGGCCGCAACCGCTCCGGATTTGGATATTTCTCTGGGGGATTACGTTTATCTGCATTTTGAGACCACGGACGATGGACAGATAAAGGAAATTAGCGCCGGGATTTCCGCGGAAATCGTGGCTCTAGGATCAGAGCAGGATTCAACCTACCACGTATTGCCAGACGGAAACGGATCCGCCGGAACTGCAGGCAATTACTACCTGCTGTTGGCCCAGGTAAACACGGTTGACGGGTTAGCCTCTATTTCAAAAAACGGGTGGCGCGGGAACTTTTTCTGGCATTCCGGATGGGATGCACTGGAAAACGTGGGAAGTGGAGAGAAAATATACAAGGATTACGACGTAGCAACTGACCGGAAGCGCCTCCGGTCGTTAGTGGAGCGGGCAAGCTCCCCTCAGATTAACCTTTCCACGGTTGGGACTGACGAAATCAGGGTTGAGGGAAACAATAAAGACGCTTATTTGAGGTTCCAAGATTGTGACGGAGCAGAACTTTACACCCTGAACTGGGCAGACGGCTTGCATACAAACGCGGCCAATGGAACCATAACCGTTCCGGGTTGCTCTAGCGGGAGTGATACCTACGTTACCTCTGCTTCATTTGGCACTAGCACGGGGATTCTGACTTTAACGCGGAATGATGCCGCTACCGTTACGGTTGATTTAGACGGGAAATACCAGAATGAGCTTTCCACGTTGTCAGGAAATTGCGGCGTTGGCGTAACCGCGCCTGGAAGCAAGTTGTCCGTAAATGGTAACATGGCGATTGGTAGCTCTTACGCTACGTCATCCGCCCCTTCCAATGGGTGTATTATCCAGGGGATGGTTGGGATTGGAACAACAGGGGTAAGCGGATATTATCAATTAGAGGTAAACGGAGGGTTTTCCGCATCGTCCAAGTCCTTTGTAATTAACCATCCTAACCGCAAGAACAAGAAACTGGCCCACGGGTGCCTGGAAGGCCCGGAACACGCGGTTTATTACCGCGGGAAAACTACTTCTGGAAAAATTAAGGCTCCGGAATACTGGACGGGCCTTGTGGACATTTCCACTATGTCCGTAGAATTAACGTCCTATGGACAAAATCAGGGTCTTTACGTTGATTCAATAACGGAAAAGGGAGAAATAACGGTTAAATCTGAAAATGGAGCGGCCTTGAATTACTTTTTTACCGTTTACGGAACGCGCAAGGACTTGGACCCATTGGAGGTGGTTATTGATCCAGTAAAAAAACCAGTTCCGAAAGATCCGGCAAATGAATAATAGGGGGGAAATATGTATGAAATTGCCTTTTTGGTTCCTATAGACCACCGGGGAATCCCTGGCCGGTTATTTAATCAATGGCTACCGCTGAACAACTGGTGCCAGGCTAATAATTCCACGATCGTCAGCGCGTCCGGAATGTTTCTAAATTTTGCCCGCAATGCATTGGCAACTGCCGGGCATAATTGGCCAAAAATGCAGCCAATTGACGCGGAATGGTTGTTCTGGATAGATTCAGACATAGAATTCAGCCTGGCGCATATCGAAAAAATTAACTCCCTATCATGCGGAAATCCTTTTTTGGCGGGGTGGTATAAATCTGATTTTGGGCCAGAAGCAATAGCAGGAAATTGGGATGAAAAGTATTTCAGAGAGAATTTGAGAATGCCAATGCGCCAGGCGTCAGAATTTGTTACCGCGGCAGAATCTGATGGAAATGCTTTAATTGAAGTGGATTTTTGCGGCTTTGGGTTTACCAAAATACACCGGAGCATTTTTGAGGCGTTGGAATACCCTTATTTCCCGTTAAATAATCCGACAATTCACGATTGCACCGGCCCAGACCACGCGGGCGATCCTTTTTCGGTTAAGGATTTGAGTTTTGAAGATGTAAGCTTCTGCAGGAATGTATTTGAAGCAACCAGGATAAAACCAAAAATTGCGGCCGGTGTTCGGGTGGGACACCTGAAGTCATTTGTTGTCTAATCCGCTTGAAATTTACGCATTCTTTAGGTAATAGCAGACATGGCCGCTACACTTTCAGACGTTCAAGGGAACTACGCTCTTTTTGGAGATGCTACCCCAATCTCCTTGGCCGGGACAAATAAGCGGAGGATTGGCCGCACCCAGCAACGGGTTAGCTATACCGGCGCGGATATTCTCTACAGGGTCAAAATTAAGGCCAACGCATCTGGAGATGCAGCAACCCTGGTAGGCACAAGCGGCGCGGTTACCCTGGATACAGGAACGCCAGACGTAGAACGATGGACCGGGCAAACCGGCGACACTGCAGCTAAGGATTTTGAGGGCGTTACAATTCTGACCGCGGCGCGGATTTTTGGGGTCTTAATTGAGGTGGGCGCGTCTAACGANAAATATATTGCCCTTTCTGCTTCCCAAGATTTTGCGCCGGATATTCCCCAAATGCAGGCCGGATTCACAACCTGCTTCCTGGCCCCGGCGGCTGGTTATGCCGGAACACTGGCAAACCTCACTTTTACCTTCGAATCTCACGCATCTGCTGTGGATGATGAGGTTACAATCACGGTTTGCGGCAAGAGTTCGTAAACCACCCGTTTTGAGAATTGGTGAAAAACATATCTGGTGGGCGGTTTTCTGGAGCTGGATCCTTGTATTCTTCCTGATGGCGGTAGAGGCCGGTTGGATTTTTTGATCGCGGATTCAGGGCCTTTTAGGTATTTTGCCAAAATGAAATATTTCCTCCCACTAGCAGTGTCCCTGGGAATCGCTAGTTGCGCTGAATTCCCAGGGACGCTGCGACTTACGACAAACCCTGATGGCACTATTTCTGCAGGAGTCACAATCGAAACCAGCGAGTCCGCAAAATAAATTATGCCTGAAAGCTCTCAGGATCCGCCACAAGCGGACACAAAGCAGTTGCTCCTGTGGATAGCCGGGAAGTGGGGCGCGGGCGCTGTATTTGGCCTGATAGCTCTTTATGGGCTATCTGTAGTTTATCAGGATATGCGGAAGGACCGGGAGGACGATCGGGTCTACCGGGCGCAAGAAACGGAAATTAACGTAAGGACGGCCGAAATTCTGCAAAGGATGGAGACCAGGCTGGAATCCATTGAACGGAGAATAGCGAATTAGCTTTGAAAGGGGCGGCGGGGTTAATAAATTAGCGGGGCGCTAAAACCGGGTAAAATCGGGGCAGCAACATGGCGCTTCATAGCAAACCGCCCAGGGCATTTACCCTGGGCGGTTTTTTTCTGCATAAAGGCAATCTTTTCGGTTGACATAAATAGGGCGGAGGGTATTATGGCGGCGCTATGAAAAACAACATGGAACCGAAAAAGACCACCACCACCACCAACCAGACCTACACCCTGAAAATGGCCAGCCAGGACATGGAACTTCACAAGGACGGGTGCCGTGCAATTAGCCGCTCGCACAAAAGCAAATATAACGAATGGCGGCACACTTTTGAAGGTCTCCGCGACTGGAAAAGCGTTCTTGCTGCGATTGATTGTTGGACGGACGCCATCAGAATGGCGCATGAGGAGTGCGGAGACAGCTACCATAAGGCAACGATCGATCTTCAATACGCGGTAAAAGTCTGCAATTGTGCAAAGAATATCGGCCGCAAAGTTTATGACGGCGGCTCAATTGACTTTGTTATTGATGCCAAAACTGACCACGACCAGATTTTGGAAAACGTGAAACACACCCTGCACGATTAAATTGCTTATGCCCGCAAAGAAAAAAACACGCGGCCGCCCGGTTGCAACTGATAAGCGCCAAGTGTTTCCATTTCGTGTAAAGGGAAGCTTGGTTGAGAAATGCCGCATCCGCGGGCGCGATTGGCTGGAACGAATAATTAAGGAGGCAAAATGAAAGACAGGGATTTAGGGCCGTTATTTGGCGGCCCCAATTATGACGCGGGGACTGAGATTTGCATAGAGCGCGTGGAGGCCGCGAACAGTCCGGATCCGCTAGACTTGGCTCAGAAGGACGCTATTCGGCGTTTGGCGGGGCTTCCTGAGCTGGTAACGTCTGAAACCATCTTGCCGGATTTGGCGGGGTATGGTTTTACGGATAACCGGGCAATGGGGCCGTTGATGCGGCGCTTGATAGCCCAGGGCCATATAACACGCACGGGAACTTTTAGAGTAACAAAAAGAGGTGGAAGTAATACAATGCCTAGGCCGGTTTACCGAAATGAGAAGGCATGAAAGTCTTGAACTTGTATGCGGGCATAGGCGGCAACCGCGCTTTTTGGGATGCTGCTGTAACGGCCGTGGAATACCAGGAGGACATTGCGGCCGAGTACCAGCGGCGCTTTCCTGATGATACGGTAGTGGTGGGGGACGCACACGCATACCTGTTAGAGAACTACGAAAATTTCGACTTTATCTGGGCTTCCCCACCTTGCCCCACGCACTCTAGGATGTGGGGCCAAAACCGCACCCCAGGTTATCCATGCATGAATCTCTACCAAGAAATCCTTTTTTTGCAAAGATGGGCACCCGGGTCCTGGGTGGTGGAGAACGTAAAACCGTGGTATAAACCCATGATCGAACCATCAGGGGTATGTGGGCGGCATTTGTTTTGGAGCGATATTGAGCTATTTTGGCTGCCTGAGCCTCCGCCGCGTCCTGATGGTTTTATGAAAGGGGCAACTACGGAGGATTTGGCGGATTATCTTGGGTTGCCTCCGGCCCGTATTTATTGCGGCAAAGGGCATGATCCTAACCAGGCCATGAGGAATTGCGTACATCCTACAACGGGCCAAGCTATTTTTGAGGCAGTCAAAAAGGTTGCTATTAGCAGGAAGGAAAATTTTTCCGCTTTTCAAAATGATTAAGCAGCGGGTTGAGTTGAAAGGGTTGGAAAGCGCAATTATAGGAGTTTCCTTAGAGGGGTTGCTGATTTACGAACGAGAAGGGATTTTATCCAGGTTGATTGAGCGCGACGGTATGAGCCCGGAAGGCGCGGCGGAGTTTATCGAATACAACATTGATTCTCTAAAAGGTCTAAACGGCGGATTTTTGATTGTTACGCAAGATTAAGGTTGACGTTTAATAATGTTTAAATAGCTTGGAGGCGCTATGAATAAAGACGATATGAAACGCTTGGTTGATCGGGTCAAAATCAAGGAATTGATNCGCCGCCAGGCTATTATTAAACCTGATGAAAGCATGTATTCTGGCGTAGACCCGATAGAATACGCGGCTTTTAATCAGAGGGTATTGCCAACCGCAAAAACAGTTACCAGGAGAGTATTGATTCTGGAAACATGGATTGAGAAGCAAAGAAAAACCAAGGTTTCTACCCTTTCTCCTATGCCGGTCCCGCCCAAAAAAGAAGTTGCGGAGGAAAAGGCTCTTTTTGCAGTCTGCAAGCTTTGCGGGGAGCGGTTGGCCTTTGATGAGGATCTGGAATCCGGCATTTGCTTGGAATGCAATGAGGCAACTAAGGGCCTGGGCTATGACTGAACCCCGGGCAACCCCTGTTTTCTTGGCAAGGTGTCAGCACTGCGGGAAATATCTGGAATTGGGCGGCGCTATTTGGGGCCAGGAATATCCGGAAATGCCCGGTTCTAGTTCAGTTCCGTTTTGCTCCGATGAATGCCAGGAATCTTATAACAAGGAGTTTCAGGAGGAAAAAGAACGCTTTTTGAGGGAGTTTTGCGTAACAGGGTGAGCGAGTAAGACCGGCGGCCCCTAGGATTTGGGGCCGCCGGTCATTTGCTGTTATGATACCACGAAAAGATTTATACAGGCAGTATATTGCGGAGCTAGAGGCGGCGCATAGCCTACTATTGGAGATTTGCCGCCGGTTGGAACAATCCCGCCCCAACTACAAACGGACTATTTGGGAGCTGGAAACGGATTTTGTGCCAGTAATCAAGGCAAACGCTCACAGTGTGAATATTTTGCGACTAATAGCGGGACAACAGGAGGATAATGATTGAACAACAAGCAATAACTAAGGGCGCTTTCGGTTGCTCTCATTTTGTTCTCTGGCTGTTAACAGGGTATTCACGCGCCCAAGGCGTTAAGCTGCAAAGGGTTATCTGTAAAAATAGCGGTTTATTGGCCGCATTAAGGTTAAGAAAGGGTTTTGAAATTTAATCCAATACTAACCGGCATTTCGGAAAGTTTGGCCCCGCCAGACAACCGGCCTATTTACGATTGGGCGGCGGACAACGTGCAGTTGGTAGGCGGCAAAGGGGCGTTTTTTGATCCAGACGCGGTTCCTAGCCAACGGTTTGCTTTTGATTGGATTTCGGATCCAGACGTAAAAAATATTGCGCTTGTTTGGCCTACGGGTTTTGGAAAAAGCGTTTTTTTCGAGGCTTGGATAGCTCATACGGTAGCAGAGAATCCTTCTGACGCGCAATTTTCTCATCAGACAGACCGGCCGGCGGCACAATGGGTGGAAAAGCGGGTTATTCCTACCCTGGAGGCTTGTCCGGCAACCGCTCCCATCATGCGGACAACCCACCGGCATAAGAAAAGGAAGCTAGAACTCAATTTGGCCAACGGATGCACGTTGTATTTCGGGGGCGCGTCAATGCGAAACCTTCAGGATAAAAGCCTGCCTATTGTTGGCGGCCAGGAGTGCTGGGACTGGCCTGCGGGTGGCGCTATTTCGGAAGCTAAGGCCCGGACACATGATAGATTTGACGAAAAGATGGTTTGGTGCGGCCAGGGGGGATTTGAGGGCAGCGAATTTGAAGCGGAATATTTAGGCGGGGAGCTATTTACTACCGGCTTTAAGTGTCCTGCCTGCAAAAAGATAACGCCATATATGCCTCACACGGACGATCCTGGGGCTGATTTCGAGGCTGTGATGAAGTGGAACCAGGACCTAGCGGCGGAGGAGCAAGTGCCTTGGGAGAAATTGCTTAAAAGCGTAAGGTATCAAACGCTTTGTTGTGGGAAAAAGTATCGGGACACTCCTGTAAACCGCCGCCGCTTGGCTATGGCGCAAAGGTTGATTGCGCTAGAGCAGCATGAGGGGATACCCGGATGGGTTACGCACACTGTAAGCGCATTGGCGGCGCATTGGGTGCCGTGGCAAAAGCTAGTTGTGCAATATTTACAGGCCCGCCGGGCGGAAATGTCTGGAGATTCTAGCAAGTTGCGGGCGTTTACGATGAAGCGCCTGGCGCGGTTTTGGACTGAAAGGCCGATTACGCCAGTATTGGATTTGGATTCGCAGGAGAGCTATTCAAAAGCGGATTATTTCCCGAAAACAGGCGAACCTCCGCCTAGATGGGAAAGGGAGGCGTTTCGGCTTATGTCCGTTGATGTTCAGGGGGGCGATACTTATTGGGCGATTGTGAGGGCTTGGCGTTTGGACGGATCCAGCAGGTTGCTTTATGAGGGGCACATTTCGAGTATGGAGAGCGTCAGGGAGCTGCAGAAGCGTTTTGACGTATCAAATGAGAACGTGGGCATAGATTGCGGGTTTGAACCGGAGCGGGTAGCGGCGGCCCGGTGGAAGTATCGCCAGGAGATCCGCCGAAATGGCAAGGTTGTAGGGTTTTCTTGTTGGGTAATGCTCAGGGGAGACCGGGCGGAGAGTTTTCCGCATCACGAGATTAGGGGGCGCAATAAGGTAACAATTCGCAAGGTGTTTTCTCCCGCGGTTAGCATGAAAACTAGCGATGGGGTTCCATACCAAGTGGTGCGCTTTAGTAACCTGATGGCAAAGGACGCTCTGGCTGCCATGCTGGCGGGGTCCAGGGCGTTTGGGGTATTCCGGAATCATAGCGAGGAATACGGAGCGCAGATGCAATCTGAAGCGAAAATAGAGGTATCTCCGGGCAAGTGGTCTTGGGTGAAGGTTAACGCAAAGGGCAAAAAGTCCGATAAGGTTGCGAATCACCTTTGGGATTGCGAGGTTATGGGGGTTGTCCTTGCATCTTTGCGAGGGGTCATATCTGCTGGTTTAAAGGACGAATCAGAAAGCGATGGAGAATTACAGGACAACGCGCCAGATTAAGGCCGCCTGCGATAAATACTTAAAATCCCGCGGTTTGCTATTGGATTTTCGGCAAGTGCATGACCAGTACGCGGGGAAGGGTAAAAGCTTAAATAAGATG
>FUFK010045661.1_pt1 | contig 18502 bp, 15 predicted proteins | sample 1021851 | NCBI WGS metagenome assembly FUFK01 (sample SAMEA51879418, study PRJEB19060) | metagenome
AGCATCATTGATATTAGTATGGCAATCCAAAGTACAGAAAAAAATCCTATTTCTAATTTATCCTGAAGGAATTCAACAGTTAAAGGATATGCAAGCATAATTAACCAGAAAACTAAAATCGGTCCTAACCAGCTTCTTGTTTTCTTTCTTAATTTTAGAAATTCTAACTTAAACATGTTTATTTTATTTTGGTATCTCTAAAATCTTAGAATTAATGTTACAAGGAATGTGTGAAGTAAAAANCAATGACTTATTCTTATCTAATTCATTATTCAAAAATGAAGTAAGTACTGTGTGAGCGCCATCATCTAACCCCACAAAAGGTTCGTCCAAGATTATTAAATCAGAATTATTAAGAAATACTCTTAATAAAGCTAACTTTTTTTGTTGTCCAAATGATAAATTAGATACGGTGACATCTCTATATTTATTGAGTTCTAATTTATCAAGAAAGGATTTAAGCATATCACAATTAGTTAGCTGCATTAGGTTAATGTTATCGTCAAGAGTTAAGTAGGTTTTTAAAGCATTTTTATGTCCTAGGTAGCATATTTCCTTTGTTGATTTATTTTCTAAAGTTCCTTTAACTGGTTCGGTAATTCCTAAAATAATTCTGATTAATGTAGATTTTCCGGATCCATTTCTACCTTTAATATGCAGCGCCTCTCCATGGTTGATATCAAAAGATATATTATGAAAAAGCTTATTTTCATTAATTTTATAACCAATATTTTGTGCAACTATTAAAGAGTTTTTATTCATTAGAATATTTCAAGATTTGTAGTTCTTATTATAAGTGCTGGTAAGGGATTTTGTGGATCAATTCTTGTATAAAATCTTTTTGAGATTTCCTTAAAGGGATCAGAACCAAAATCTCCAATTCCACCAACTGAAAAATATAGCCTCTTACTAAAAAAAATACCTTGTTCTAATTTAGGTATGTTTCTTAAAGTTGTGGATATTTTTTTTATGTTTTGTAAGAAATTCTTTTTCTCTTTAAATCGAAACCAACCCCAAGCTGAAAGATCAAGCATAGCAATCTTCTTTAATGCATTCTTAGCTTTTAGGTTTGGGAATGCAGAGGGAGGTAAAAATACTATTAAACTTCCACTTGAATTAGTGACCAATTCATCTAACTTTTTTTCATAAGAAATATTATTTGAAAAATTCGCAAAAATATATTCTTCGTCTTTATTAGAGACTGGACACTTTAATGTCTTTAGCCTTTCTTCAGAGCCAAGAACTATATAAGTTACTAATCCTTGGCTCAAAATTAATTAAATTTTCGATAAAGCTTGTTCGAAGTCAGCGATAATATCATCGGTATGCTCAAGTCCAATTGAAAGCCTTACAAAACCAGGTGTTATCCCGGCAGAGAGTAATTCTTCCTCTGATAATTGACTATGAGTTGTACTACCTGGATGAATAGCTAAACTTCTTGAATCGCCAATGTTTGCAACATGGTATACCATTTCAAGAGCGTTAATAAACTTCTCACCTGACTCTCTTCCGCCTTTAATCTCAAAACCCATTAGACCTCCGTTGCCACGAGTAAGATATTTTTCAGCTCTTTCTTTTGCATAACCGTCCATTACAGATGGGTAAATAACTCTTTCAACAGAATCATGCTCTGATAGATACTTAGCAATCACCTCAGCATTTGCAGAATGCTCTCTCATTCTTAAAGCAAGGGTTTCAAGCCCTTGAATAAACATAAATGCATTAAATGGACTCATTGCTGCTCCCATATCTCTTAAAATTGTTGTTCTTGCTTTAAGAATATATGCAATAGGTCCTAAAGGTTTTACAGCTTCAGTCCATACTGCACCACCATAAGAAGGATCTGGTGAATTTAATGCAGGTTGTCTATCTGGAAAAGCCTCCCAATCAAAATTCCCACTATCAACGATAATACCTCCAATAGAAGTTCCATGACCTCCAATGAATTTTGTTGTTGAATGAATCAAAACAGCCGCACCATGATCAAATGGTTTACAAATAACTGGTGCCGCAGTATTGTCAACAATTAAGGGAATGCCAAGTGGTCTTCCAATCTCAGCAACTTCACTTATAGGAAAAACTTCAAAACTAGGATTTGGAAGAACCTCACCATAATAAGCTCTTGTGTTTTCATCAGTAGCTTCTGCAAAATTATTTGGATCAGCAGGATCTACGAATCTAACTTCAATTCCCATATCCGACATAGGGTTTTTAAATTGGTTATAAGTTCCTCCATATAAATGAGATGAAGCAACAATGTTGTCCCCTTTTCTTGCAATATTTTGAATAGCGTAAGCGGATGCTGCTTGACCAGAAGCAACAGCTAGAGCACCTACTCCACCTTCAAGTGCTGCAATTCTATCTTCTAGAACAGCNCATGTAGGATTCATGATCCTTGAATAAATATTCCCTANTTCTGATAATGCAAATAGATTNGCNGCATGATCACAATCATCAAACTGNAAACTNGATGTTTGGTGGATTGGTACAGCAACAGAATTAGTNGAATCATCTTTTCTCCATCCTGCATGAAGACCAATTGTCTCTGGATTAGTGTATGTTTTGCTCATTATTTATGCTCCTCTTTCAAAAAATATAGTTCAATTAGTATAGTAAATATTCATGTATAACAACACCCTTATTGGATATATACTGGTATATTGATAGCAAATAATTATAATTAGCCAAGGAAATTAAATTATGGCCAAAAAATATACAAATTTTAGAATTGGTGGCTCTCCATCAAAAGTTACTGATGACTATACAGTATGGACAAATGACTTACTTCAAAGGGTTATTGCAAGTAAAACTGTTATTCAGCCTGGCAAATCAACTATTGGTCATAAGTTAATAGATTCAGACGTCGTATACGTAATTACTAATGGTCGCGGCACTATGGAAATAGTTGAATATATGAATTCTGATGAAGGCCACGGTTCGAACCCTTCCTATGGCATTGAACACAAAGATTCCTATGAGCTCTCTGCTGGTGATGTCGTTTTAGTAGAGTCTGGTGACTATTGTAAAGTTGTTAATGATTCTGAACATGACCAATTAACCTATCTAAGGATATTCGATAGAGGTGGCTGGAGAAAATAAATGCTTAAAGCACAAATGAATTCTGATAAATTAGCTATTGGATTATCGACAGCTTGTGTAATTCATTGTTTTTTTGCTCCATCATTAATTGTTTTGTCATACAGCTTTTTATCCTTTTCTGTTGATAGTGAATTGGTGCATTATTTGATTTTGCTTTTTGCATTACCAATAAGCATTTTTGCTCTGGGACTTGGATATAAAAATCACAAAGAAACATCATGTTTTATAATTGGCATCACAGGATTAATGGTATTACTTTCAGCAGTTTTATTTTCGGATACGTTATTTGGTGAAGCTGGAGAAAGAGCACTTACTTTAATAGGTTCAATGATTGTTGCATATGCTCACTACAAAAATCACAGCATTTGTAAGCAAATAGAATGTGATTGCCACGATAACCTAAAATCTAATTAATAATCTCAAATTTTGCCACCATAGGCAGATGGTCTGAAATGCCATATTTTTTTGTAGGATTAAAATTAATTGGTTTTCCAGTATCGTTATAAGAGTTAGATTTAGTTCTGTATATTTCTATAGTGTCTTCGATATAAGAAATTCCTCTATCTTTAGATAAAAATATAGTATCCAAAAACTCCCATGTTTTCCCATAGTTGTAATAAAAAGAGCCTTTGCAATCATCACATGCATAAATATGAGCAACACTCCAGTAAATTTCTTGAGATTTATAAATGTTTAGTTTGCTATCCTCTTTTGTATTTACATTAAAATCACCAAGAGCAATAGTTGGATAATTATGGCTATTAAGTAATCCGGATAGAACATCTAAGGAATCTATTCTCATTGATACATCGTGAAACCCAGAAGGAAAATGAACATTGTATATTTTTAACTTATCTCCATTTACTTCTAAAGTCGCATCAAGAATTGGTCTGGTATCCTTGCCTTCAAACTCACCTGAGAACTTTATATAGTGCAACTTAGAATCAATAATGTTAAACCTGCTTATTAAAGCAGTATCAATACCTCTGTAATCCTTTCCTTCTATTAAAACTGAATCAATATATCCATAGGGCTTTAATAGATCTAATAATTGACTAAGAATATTATTATTTTCAACTTCCTGAAGAGCAATTATATCTGGCCCATTTTGACCATAAGAGATAATGCTATTTGCAATATTTTTTAACTTGGCATTCTTTGTTTCTTCATTCCAATCAAGGTATAAGCATTCATTTTTCCATGAATTTACTCTTATTCTGTTACATGATTTTTTATGAGCTTCTGACTGTTTAAACTCAATTGGAAGATATGCTTTGTCATCTTTTTTTATATCATCTAAAGTATCAAATAAATTATCTACATTTAATGTCATAGCACTAAATTCATATCCAAAGGTTGTTGCAGGAACAGCCAAAAATAAAATTAAAAATGTCTTTATAAAATTACTCATCGATATCTTTAATATGCAGCTTGATATCAAAAGGAATATCAATCATTTTTCTTTGATCCAAGTAAATATTTTGTAATTGTTCAATTTTTTCATCTGAAAAATTAACTACTTTCCTTTTATTAAGATCGATATGACCTAGAACTGTTTCAAATATAGCCGCAAGTTCTGAATGTTCATTTTGCAGTATACCAATGAAGTGTAATAGTTTTTTATTAGACTTATATAGAGCAAATGATGGGAAAACATCTTCTCCCAATCTAAATTCATCTAAGTATCTAATACTATCTTCTAGGGTAAATGTTGAAAAACCGCTTTTTAGATAATCCTCTCCAAAACCAAGTTCATCTATATAAAAAGATGTATAGACGCTATCAAAAAGCTTGTAATAATAATTTACATTCATGTGACCATTATGGTCACACATTTCTTCAGTAACTTTTATAGTGTCATGAACGTATGGTAGTGATTTCATATATTAATTATAAACAAAAAAAAGCCCAGTATATTACTGGGCTTTTTATGCTCTTAGATCTTAGAAAGAAGTACCAAACTGTATTCCCCATGTTCTAGGATCTGTAAATGAAGCATATAGCTGCCCACCTTGAGCATTACTTCCAGATCTTATTGCATTCATAATTTGGTCATCCGCTAAATTCTTAGCATACATACCTACATACCAATCGCCATTATTTGGTGTGTACCTTAATAAGAAATCAAATTGTTTTTGTTCAGGTACATCGTATCTAGACATATTGAACGGATCTCCATTTACCTCTCCTCTATATCTATAAGACAGTCTCGCAGATGTTACACCGTTATCACCTGGTATAAGTTGTGTAAACGAGAAGCTATAAGATGTATCTGCAACATTAGGAAGATCATTTCCTTGTAAGCTTACTGGATTAGCTTCGCTTAAAGGACATAAAACACCTGCAGCTGGGTTAAATCCTTGTGGTGTTAAACAGTTAAAACCACCTGATTTATACCAAACTTGCCCATTATCAAAAACAGCACCTGTTAAGAATCCAGTTCCTTGTGGATCTACCGCTCCTAAATATTGAACAACTGCATTTGCACCAGCAGGATTAAGATAATTTCCAGTAACCGTATCTGAAGTAATCTCAGCATCAACAAGTAACCATGAAAAATCAATTGAAGTTGTATCAGATAAGAATACTTTCATTAAGCCTTCAAAACCATTTACTTCAGCATCAACGTTAATATTAAATGCCTCGGTATTTCTTATAGTAGCAAGTAACATGCCGCTATTATCATTTTGGAAAACATTCATATTTAATAACATCGCGCCATCAAGAAATTTTGCTTTTAAACCTAAGTCAAGAACTGCGGTATCTTCTTGATCATATGGCGCAGGATTAGTTCCACCATTAACACCAGCACCTTTAGATGCAGTTGTATAACTTGCATAAACCATTACATCATCCTGAAGATATTTCTGTATAGCAACCATTCCATTAGTAGCACTATCATTTTGAACTAGGTAGCTTGTAAGTCCAGGAACGTCCATTCTGTTCTCATACAAAGGTCCGCCAGCAAGTATCCAATTAGTTGCTAGTAGTCCTCCATTGAATGTTGTTGTTGCATTTGTTAAGTCATCATACCTAATGCCTAATGTAAGCTTGGTTGTGTCGTTTATATCATAGTAAGCTTCACCATATATTGCCTGTGACTTAGTTCTTACATGTTGATCACTTAATGTTCCTCTTAAATCAACTGGCACATTTACATCCGGTAAAGCTGCTAAACCAGCAACTGAAGCTCCAAATTGTTGAAGAGCTAATAATTGTTGAAGTGATGGGGTTAAGCCCATTGCTAACATAGTTTGAGTAGTTAAAGCGCCTGGAGCTTGAGCTAATACACCAAGTAAACCTTGATAGAACGCAACTCCACCTTTACCACTAAAATCAACACCAAGTAGATTTTGAACAACTGGAGCATATGGATGATCTCCAAAGCTACCAATTAACTGACTACCTACAGTTTGTACTCTATATTCATTATCATTTCTTGAATCATAAGCATAATAACCAGCTGTAAAGTTCCAAGGACCATCAAAGTCAGAGACAATGTTAATTTCATATTGTTGTGACATCCAATCAACATCTGAAAAATCATATGCTCTGTTACTGGTTGCTTCCTCACAGAAACCAAAATTAGAAGTTCCAAAACAAACGTCAGCAACAATAGGAGGCAAATTTAATGCAGCGCCTGCTCCAATCATTGGGGAAACGTTAACAACAGAGTCATTATCATTCATTTGCTGGAACATTCTTGTTTCGTAAGAATACTTGGCAACAAGAGTGAGCTCATCACTTAATTCTTTTACAAGTTCTAAGTTTGAGAATTCAGATTTCTGTAAGTGAGTTGGCTCTCTATCTCTGTATAATTTACTAAAGTCATCTGAAGTAGCTGCAGCACCAAAATCATTAGTTACTGAACCAGGATATAAAAGTCCAATAAAACCAAATAAACCAAATGCAGTACCTCTGCTGTCTGGTGCTCTGTTCATTTGTCCTAAGGAATATGGAGAACAACCAAAGAAAGGATCAGGTTGACAATACGCAGTCTCCTCTTGAGGTCTGTTATCATCTTCTTTTTGACCTGAATAAGTGAATTTGAGTTCAGTCGTATCATTTATATCCCAATCAAGTGACAGTCTTACGGATACATCATTTCTATCATCCATAAGATTACCAGTAGCTACGTTTTCAACCATACCTTTTCTAGTATTAGATCCAAAGGCTAACCTTCCTCTTACTGAATCTGAAAATGGCATGTTAAGAGCGCCAGTTACAAGTTTTCTATCATAACTTCCGGCTTCTACATTTACATAACCTTCAAATTCATCAGTTGGTCTTTTAGTTACAAGGTTGATAACACCTTGTACTGAGTTTCTACCAAATTTAGTACCTTGTGGTCCTTGCAGAACCTCAATCCTCTCAAGATCTATGAATCCAGTTTCTACAAACCAGCTATCATTAGCGCTATGACCATTAACACTTGTCACAATAGAGCTAACAACAGCAGCTCCAACACCATATGAACCTATTCCTCTTAAAACAAAACCCGAGCCAGATCCAACACCTTTAGATGTTTCAAAACCTGGAACAACTTCTGCTAAATCAGAGAGATCATATATCTGATCAGCAGCAAGCTGATCAGCGGTTATAGCAGTAATAGAGACTGCAATATCCTGAGTTGATTCTTCTTTTTTGGTAGCAGTAACAACTACTTCTTCAACTTCTTGTGTAAAAGCAGAAAATGAAAAAGAAAATGTTACTAATGTTAAAAATAATTTACTTTTAATATTTGTATTAAACATGAATATCCCCCAATGTTTGATATTGTTTTGCATATTTTATGCTTAAAAGAGGTATTTCTACAACTTTATATATCAAATTAATACATATAAAAATAACCATATTTATAAAATAAATCTCTATAAATTCTTTTAAAACAAAAAAAAGGCTGGTAAACCAGCCTTTTTTATAAATTTATATAAATTAGAATGAAGTTCCGAACGCAAGTCCCCATGTTCTTGGTTCAGTAACAGTCGCAAATTTATTACCGCCCTGAAGACCAGAAGCTAAATACCAACTTCCGATATATCTGTCATTAGCTAAGTTTTTCCCCTCTAATTTTACATACCAATTGCCGTTATTTGGTCGGTAAGTNACTGTAGCATCGAAAAACTTATGCTCAGGCATTCTTAGATGTGGTTGGTTATAAACTGTACCTTCTCTTTCATCCATAAATCTATAAGTAAGCCTAGCAGTAGTAGTTCCATTTTCACCAATAAAGTCTTGATTTAGACCAATACTGTATGAAAGCTCTGGAGACTGAGGTAGTTTGTTACCTGAAACATCAACTGGTATACCAGGATTTGGACATCCGCCAGGAGCAAATGGGTTAAATGGTACTAAACACATAAAACCAGCAAACTTATAAACTAAACCAGCATCTGTATTACCAACGGTAAGAACTCCACCAGGTCCAAGACGTTGGACTAATCCTCCGCCAAGTGCAGGAGGAAGTAATGCTCTCGATGTAGCATTATTGATATTAACTGGATTAATTAAGCTAAGTTTTGTGATTTCTGATTCTGCCATTAATAAGGTTACATCTATACTTGTAGTTTCACTTAAGAATAAAACCATATTACCCTCAAGACCATTAATCTCAGCATCAGTATTAACATTTCTTGAACCTGCGTTAACAATAGATGAAATTAACATTCCATCAGTTTTATTTTGGAAATATGCTGCATTTAATAACATAGCTCCATCAAGGAAAATACCTTTTGCTCCAACCTCAAAAACACCAGTTTCTTCTTGATCATAAGGATCAGGAAGACCTTGAGCATTTGGATTATTACCACCCGCTTTTACGGCTGTTGTATAACTAGCGTATACCATTCTGTTGTCATCAATATCATGTTTAACAGCTAACTTATATGACGTTGAATCATCAGCTTCAATTACTTGAGTTGGTGAAAAGACATATTGATTTGTTTGTCTTGATGCTATTGATAAGTTATTACATGACGTATAAGTCAAACATGAGAAAATACTATCTTTAACAACATCGTCACTATATCTGATACCAACAGTTAGTTGAGTTTGATCAGATATGTCGTAGTACATTTCACCAAGAATAGCTTTTGATTTAATTCTAATGTGGTCATCATTAAAATAACCTTGAACCGGAATTGGTGTTGTATATCCAGTTAATAATGCAGGCAATGCTACTGCACTAAAACCTGATAAAGCCCATGGAACATGAAAATCAGTAGAACCAGAGCCAGTTAATGCACCACCAAATAAAGGTAAGTTATATGGGTGAGCTCCAGCATCTCTTATTAAGTTCCAAGCTGCAGTTTGAACCTGATAAATATTTCTTTGAGTATTATCATAGTAGTAATATCCAATTTGAAAGTTTAGTGGTCCGTCTAAGCTGGAGATTAGAGTAATCTCACCTTGTTTTGTTTCACTTTCATCATAGGCAAACTCATATGTTCTATCAGCAGTTGTTACTTCACAGAAGTCGTTATGGAATCCACCCCAACAGCCTTCCCATTGCATTGGAATAAATGATGCAGGGGTTCCTGCTGGGAAAAGTCCTGGGAATGGCTGAACTCCAACTGTATAGTCATTATCAGCCATATGGTTGTACAACCTTGTAACATATGTACCCTTTACAATTAAATCATACTCATCATTAATCTCATGATTAATTTGAACTTGAGCCACCTCATGTTTTTGAAGAAAGTCTGGGTCTCTATTAAGATTAACTCTATCCATAGAATTTAAAATAGTTACTCCTTCATAAGAGTTAGCAGTTGGGTCAGAATTAAGAGCTGCAGCAAAGTTAAAGAAACCTGATGTGCTTCCATTTGGATGGGATGGTTGTCCAATTATACCTTTTGTAAATGGTGAGCAGCCAAACAAAGGATCTACTTGACAATAGTTTATTCCAATATTTTGTCTTTTATCNTCACCTTTTTGATAATCATATGTTAACTCCATTTGAGTCTTTTCACTGATATCAAAATCAATTGAAAGTCTTCCTGCAACATTGTCTCTATCATCAATATCATTTCCAGTATGAATATTATCTATTACTCCATCTCTTTTAAAAGTTGCAGTTGCTAATCTCATGCTAACTCTTTCATTAATGGGAACATTTAAAACCATATTTAATCTTTCAGAATTAAAGTTACCCATAGTCAGTTCAGCCTTTCCTTCAAGCTCACCTGTTGGTCTTGCAGTAACCAAGTTAACCAAGCCTTGAACAGCATTTCTTCCAGATAATGTTCCTTGCGGTCCNTTTAAAACCTCTATCCTTTCAAGATCATGAAACCCTACATCTGTTAATGCGGATGCATATACGGAGTGGCCATTGAATGATGTAACCAAAGATGCAACAACAGCTGCACCAACACCATAAGAGCCAACACCTCTCATAGAATATGATGCGCCAGTACTTATAGCTTTATCAACTATTAGTCCTGGAACAACTTCTGCTAAGTCACTAAAGTCTTCGATTAAATTTTTGTCAATATCTTCAGCAGTAAATGCTTCAATAGAAACTGGTACATCTTGAACAGATTTTTCTTGTTTAGTAGCTGTAACAACAACTTCTTCAACTTCCTGAGAGTTCAAGAATACAGAGAAAATCATTGATAAGCATATTGAAATATTTAATGCTTGTTTAGAAAATTTATACATAGTTTATTCCCCCCCAATTTGGTTAACTTGTATAAGATTAACTATATCACTGCATATAAGTAATGAAAATATATATAAAAGTTAGTTATAAATAAAAATACAGAATATTTATTTTGTTAATTCCACGGATGGCACTTACTAATCCTTACCATTGCTAAATAAGTGCCTTTAAATATTCCATACTTAAGAATAACCTCTATTGCATATGCAGAACACGTGGGGTGAAATCGACATGACGGTGGAAACATAGGTGATATAAAATACCTATAAAATCTAATTGGAAGTATAAAAATTCTTGCCAACATTAATTAAGAGCTAAGTTTTCTTTTGCAATTTCTTTTATAGCATCTTTTAGATCAACAACCTCAGTATCAGTACTTCCAATTCTTCTAATAGAAACAGTTTTATCTTTTTTTTCATTATTTCCAATTGCTAAAATAATTGGAACTTTTCTATTACTATGCTCCCTAATTTTATAACTAATCTTTTCATTCCTGAGGTCAGCTTCTGCCAGAATGCCCTCTTTTTTAAGAGATTCCACGATTCCTAATGAATAATCATTTACATCAGAAATAATTGATGCCACAACAACTTGTTGAGGAGATAACCAAAAAGGAAGCTTTCCAGCATAATTTTCAATTAAGATACCAATGAATCTCTCAAATGACCCTAAAACAGCCCTATGTATCATAACTGGTATATGTTTTTTTCCGTCTTCTCCAACATAACTGGCATCAAGCCTTTCGGCTAGGTTGAAATCTAATTGAAAAGTACCACACTGCCATTCTCTTCCAATTGCATCAGTGAGAACAAAATCGAGCTTTGGTCCGTAAAATGCACCATCACCTTCATCAATTCTATATGGATATCCCAAATTATTAATTGCTGCTTCAAGAGCCTCTTCAGCTTTATCCCATGTTTCATCCGAGCCAACTCTCATCTCTGGTCTGGTAGATAATTTGATATCAAAATTTTTAAATCCTAAATCGGCGTATATGCTTGAAAGGAATTTAATGAATAAGCCTGTTTCTGATTCTATTTGGTCCTCTGTGCAAAAAATATGCCCATCATCTTGAGTAAAAGCCCTAACCCTCATCAAACCATGCATAGTTCCAGAGGGTTCATATCTATGACATAAACCAAATTCTGCATATCGCAAAGGCAAATCTTTATATGACTTAATACCCTGATTATAAATTTGAACATGACCTGGACAGTTCATTGGCTTTAGAGCATTAATTCTTTTTTCGTTAGCATGTTCTTCGTCGATTTCTGTAATAAACATATTTTCTCTATATTTGTCCCAATGACCAGAAGCTTCCCATAATTTTCTATCAATAACTTGAGGTGTATTTACTTCAATATAATTATTTTCTTTTAGTCTATCTCTAACAAAATTTCGTAGCTTTCTATAAACAGTCCAGCCATTAGGATGCCAAAAAACCATCCCTGGAGCTTCATCCTGAAAATGAAACAAGTCCATCTCTTTCCCAAGTTTTCTATGATCTCTCTTAAGCGCCTCTTCTATGTTCTCTAAATGATTTTGTAAATCTTTGTCATTACTAAATGCTGTTCCATAAATTCTTGTTAGCATTGAGTTCTTTGAATCACCCTTCCAATATGCGCCAGATACTTTTGTTAATTTAAATGAACCAATAAATCCTAAATTTGGTAAATGTGGGCCTCTACATAAATCAACAAACTCCTCGTCATCCTGATAATAAAGTTGAAAATCATCATCTTGATCTGACTCATTAATAATAATTTCTTTATATGGTTCTTTGTTTGATTTAAATATCTTTAAAGCTTCTTTTTTTGAAACTAATTTTTTAGTAATTGCTGATTTTGTTTTAATGATTTTTTTCATTTCCTCTTCAATCTTACTTAGATCATCAGAAGATATAGACTCATCAGATTCAACATCATAATAAAAACCATCTTTAACTGTAGGACCTATAGCTAATTTTGATTCTGGGTAAAGATTTTTAATCGCCCTTGCTAATACCTGAGCAGTAAGAGTGTGGCGCATAATTTCGACACCTTCATCGCTATCAATTGTAATTATTGAAACAGATGCATCAGAATCTATTACGTCATATAGATCTTTTTGAACACCATCAATAGTTACAGCAATAGCGGATTTAGCAAGACCAGGCCCAATATCTTTTGCAAGATCATAACCTGAAGATCCCTCAGGCAATTCTCTCGAACTATTATCTGGCAAAGTTATTTTCATACTTATATTATAGATTGGTTAAACAATTTTTTATATCGGCAAATATACAACAGTATTGGTAGATAAAATCATTATAAATATTAAACAAGTAATAATTGGTCCGAGGTAGACTCTTCCAGTCATTTCAAAAAAGATTCTATTAAAGTAAGGAAGAATAAACATCATTGGTACAATGCCAAATAAGAGATTAACACTAAGCCAATCTGTTGAATTAGAGCTCCAATAAACTGTCCCTGTTGCTGCAAAATAAGAATATTGAATGACAATAATAAAGATTAACCCTAGAGAATTTGCAAAACCTCCAATAAGTCTTGACTTCCACTCAGCTTGACCTTGAAATCTCATTGATCCATTTATTCTTAGAGAATTAGAAAAAAAGAAAATAAAAAACAAAGGGAAGTACATTAGTAAAACAAGTATCATCTCTGGCTGAAATACTCTTACTCCCATAAACCAAAATCTATAATCAACGTGAAAAAGATAATAGATTAAGAATAATATTAAGTAATATGAAATAAAAACTAATAGTCCTACTAGGATAGTTTTGCCAAAATCATACAAAGAAATGTTTAACCCCCATGACTCTTTTTGTGTTCCGTGATGACGACCAAAAAAATAATAAGATAATATAAAAATAATTAAACCTATGGTGCCATTAAGTGCTGCCCATAACATTACAGAATTATTCATTCTTTGGGGAAAAAACCATGTAAGCTCCCTATTCGCAGCGTCAACAAATAAAATTTTTGCTAAATCCACCATGGGTATAAATGAAACACATGCAATAGTTGCACTTATAAAAAAAATAATCCAAAAAACAGTTTTACCTTTAGCAGATTGTCTTGGCAAAGGATCTGGAACAGGTTTTATTAATGATCTAAAAAAATTAAATTTAAGAATGGACTTTGTCAAAGGAATTAGCATCAGTAAAGAAACAACCATATTCATCAAAGTGAAAAATTCTTTAAACTGCCAAATTTGGTTTGATGAGTTAATTTTATTTGGGAAACCCAATACAGTATCAAAATAGTCTAATTGGTTTTCAGTTGCCTCTTTATTATATGGTTGAAAAGGATGTAGAAGCTTTTCATTAAAAATCACTCTCAAACTTCTGTCATTTTTGTCTCCATAATACTTTCCAAGTTCAACTTTTTCTATTTGATTTTTATCAGACAAAACATTATTTATTACCCTTAAAGATTCTGGTGCAATTTCCATGTTTCCTGCATCCCAACCCTTAAGCTCATTTCTAAATGCTCCCTCATCATAAAGAGCATAACTAATTCCCATATTTGATCTTGAATCTTTTAGAATTTCATCTCTTAAAGTTAAAACGTAGCCAGAAACATAAACAGAATGAAGTTTNCTTGCTTGTTCATTTCTAATTGCTTCTTTACCAAAATAGTCAGCTCCTCTAATAGCAGCATTGCCCCCCATTGAATGCCCTGTAGAACCTATTTTATCAACGTCAACAAAGGGAAAATTCCCTTGATATGCGTAGTCTACAAGTGCAAACATTCCATAACCTTGTGTGGTTGCTGCAATTCTACTAGTTGAAGATGAAGACATTCCCTGTGCGTAAGGATCTATCAAAGCTATTGCAATACCCCTTCTTGATAACTCAATAGCAATATTGGAAAGAGCTTCTTTTGATCTTTGAAAACCTGGAACAACTATTACAAGGGGGACTTTGTTTTCGCTATTTGACAATTTAGGCTTATATAAGTCATACACTAAGGTTTGACCATCATCTGTTTTAAGTTGTTTTAATTCAATTGAAACTTTACCAAAACCTGATTGGATAAATGAAGCAAGAAAGCTTGAAACAAAAATAATTGTTAGGCAAATAAAGAAAAACTTATTTGTTTTTATATACTTTATCATTACAAAATTATTCTAATGCCTTCTTAGTTAAATGGATATAACAAATCCCTCCTAAGGATTAGTTGCAGGTTCGATTCCTGCAGAGGGCACCAAAATAAAGCTGACAAGTGCCAGCTTTATTTATAGTGATTAACTTATTTTAATCTAAATTATCAAACAGAAGCTCGTTATAGAAACTACTAGATGGTGCACATTCCACTAGATCACTGTAGTCTGACTCTATATCAGGATATTTTTCAACAAAGTCACCGTAATTATTTGCCATATTCCCTCTTTCATCAAAAGAATGCCAAAAAATCATATCTACAAAGTCGTACGGGTAGTCAGGCTTAAATCCTAAATAGGGAGAAAAGGTTCCTCTAGACCAGCCTGTAAATCCAAACTTAGTCATTAATTTTCCATCCTCTTCCATATACTTATGAACATCTTCTATAGAGACACCATCTTTAAGAGAGCATCCAGAAAACTGAACTGGTCTTCTATTATCTGGATCGGACATATCTTTTGTATTTGATATGACGCCTGTATGAAATGCCGCTATTCTGGATTTGCATTCACTAGCAGATTCACTTGAAGAATCCTCATCCATTGTCGTAAAAGATTCATCATAATCATTTAAGTAGGATCCCCACTCATCATACATAGCTTTTCCATCAGGCCATGAACCCCATAGAATGTAATCATAATCAACTTGTCCAGCATGGATAGGAACCAACATGCTCTGTATGTATTTTGTTCCTGCCTGTTTTGAAAACTTTCCGTACTCTTTAGCTTGATCAGCAGCATCTTTTAAAGTCATGCCATCATTTAATTCACAATATATAAATTCTGATCTCATTTCATAATCAGCAGCATTAACAGATAAAGTGATGACTGAAACAAATAATATTGATACAAGTATTTTTTTCATTTCTCTCTCCTATGATTAATAAATAAATGATTTTAAATAATACATTATTACTAGTACTAATTGTGATAGAGAAAATATAAATTTTTGATATGTTTTATGGCACAAGCCAAGAAGAGCTATAACCATCATCCCATTTATGAACAGCCCTTCTATGTCCAGAACTTTTTAGATATAAAAATTCAAGTGAATTAAAATTGAATACTAAAACCGAAAAATTTTTATAGCCTTCCTCAACTTCAAAATCTTTAATATCGTAATCTTCAGGATTTGTAATTTCTTTTGAGGATCCTCCCTTAACTGAATAACATTTTTTTGATCTTGATGTGGATTGATCCCAGGCTGATTTAGTTATTTCATCATCATAATGAGTAGATATATTTCCCTGTAATTTAATTTGTATTTTTAGCTCAGGATCGTAACCTATAACCGAAGCAGTTGATATTTCATTGAAATGATTTATTTTGGCAGCGCGATGATCAGTATGAAATCTCATTTTACGATCTTGAAGACAAAATTCTCTAAGCACCATGACTCTTGATGTTATTTGATTATCATGAAGTGAGGANACAATAGGAGTATGGAATAATGTTTTGGCATCATCAACTGCAGCTTTTAAGATCTTATCTGCACTTTCAAGCGTTTCTTCCAGAGTAGAATAAACTTCAGGTAAGTTAAATTTAGTTTGATTTGTCATGATTTGAGTTTCCACTCAGTCCCATCACTAGAGTCATTTATTTCAACTCCCAACTCAAGTAATTGATCTCTGATGGCATCAGCTGTCTTAAAATCTTTATTGTTTTTTGCTTCCGATCTTTTTAAGACCATATCATTAATTTTATTTTTAAATTCTTCAGAAATCTCATTAAAAGTTTTATCTTCTAAAATTCCTAAGACTGAACTAATTAAACTAAGTCTACTTTTTATATTCTCTTTTTTACTATTAGAGGAATTGTATTCTTTTACGATGTTATTTAACTCTGTAATCAATCCAGGGGTATTCAGATCATCCATTAGAATTGATATAGCATCTAAATTATTTTCATTATTATCAGTAATAGTTACGTCATCTAAGTCATCTTTAATTTCATATAACTTATTAATTAATTTATTTGCTTGGTGAATAACTTTTTCGTTCCAATCCAGTCCTTGCCTATAATGTGAGGACAATAAAGCAAGTCTTATTACTTCACCGTGATAATTTTCAGCTAAATCTTTTACTAGAATTATATTTCCTAAAGATTTGGCCATTTTTTCACCATTAATTGTTACAAAACCATTATGCATCCAATACTTTGCATAAGAATCAGGCTCATCAATTCTCGCGGATGTACAGCAACTTTGAGCAATTTCATTTTCATGATGAGGAAAAATAAGATCACGTCCGCCTCCATGGATATCAAATGGAAGTCCTAAAGTTTTTTTAGACATTGCTGAGCACTCAGTGTGCCAACCAGGCCTTCCAATTCCCCAAGGCGATTCCCAACCAGGCTGCTCATCAGTACTAGGTTTCCATAATACGAAGTCAGCAGGATCTTTCTTGAAAGGTGCAACCTCTACCCGACTTCCAGCAATTTGCTCATCCCTATTTCTTTTAGAAAGCTTTCCATAATTTTGATATGTTGGTACGTGAAAAAGCACATGNCCTTCTTTTTCATAAGCAAAATCCTTTTCAATTAACTCAACTATGAGNTCAATCATTTCTGGTATGTANTCAGTAGCTTTTGGTTGAATATCCGGAGCTAAAACATTGAGTTTTAACATATCNTCATTNTAAATCTTTGTNTATTTNTCAGTGATNGATGTTATCTCNACATTTTGCTCCTTNGCAGCTTCTATGATNTTNTCGTCNATATCAGTNATGTTNGANACGTATGTGACNTTTGGATAAATNACTCTGAGAGTTCTAACTAAAGTATCAAAGACAACAGCCATNCTAGCATTACCAATATGTGCATANTTATANACGGTTGGTCCNCATGCATAAATTTTTAAATGTTTNGGATCAATTGCCTCNAATCTTTCTTTGTTCCCNCTTAAAGTNTTAAACAATTGAAATGGTTGTTCNCTGCTCATAATTTATTCTAAATCAATTATCTTTAAATCTCTTAATGCATTTAACAAAGGTAATAATGGCATTCCTCTTACGGTATGTGATGAACCATTTACATAAGAAAAAAGATTACATCCTAATGATTCAAATTTGTATGCTCCTGCAGCATTAATTGGATTCTCAATATCAACATAGTTAATAATTTCTTTTTCAGTTAAATCATGCATCTTTAATTCAACTGTTTCTGAATACTCCCATAAGCATTCATTATTTTTATATATACATACTCCGCTGTGTTGAAAATGTTTTTGATTGGCTAAAAGTTTTAAACTCTCTATGGCTTTATCTTTTGATCCAGGTTTGTGAAGAAGAGTATTGTCTAGAGCGCACATTTGATCTCCACCAATTACAATAGAGTCAGGATTTTGTTTGCTTACCGGCTCTGCCTTTGCTTTAGCAAGATGAACAACCTGCTCGCTATATGGAAGAGATGATATGTTATTTTTAATAAGATCTTCGTCAGTTGGTGAGATTATGACATCAAAAACGATACCCGCTTCTTCAAGCATAAGCTTTCTACTTTCCGAACCAGAAGCGAGGATAATAGAAACTTTTGGCTTGATACTGGAAGAATCCAGAGATCTAGTCATTTAGTACTTTTTAG
>FUFK010038876.1_pt1 | contig 18498 bp, 24 predicted proteins | sample 1021851 | NCBI WGS metagenome assembly FUFK01 (sample SAMEA51879418, study PRJEB19060) | metagenome
GTACATGTAATGAGTATCTAAACTATTTATTCTAACAGAAATAGTTTTACCACTTCCTCTCCAATCCATTTCATTCAAAGCTTTAATAACATTTGCTCTAGCAGTTATTTTATCATTGGGAGAAACTGCATCCTCTAGATCTAAAAAAACATAATCTGCTGCCGAGCTAAGAGCTTTCTCAAACATTTTAGGTGATGAACCTGGAACTGCTAATTCACTTCTTTGTAATCTTGATCTTGCAGGTTTATAAAATTTATGACTCATATCAAATATTAACAGCCTCGTATCTTTGCTTTAACATTTCAATTAAATAACTAATTTCGCTTTCATCTTTAAGTTTTATTTCATACTCTATATGCACTGGATCCTTACCTACTTCCATATTTTTTTTATAAATTTCTTTGCTTCCATAACCTTTCCAAACTCTAATTCTCTTTTTTAGCTTATTTTTATAATCATCTAGATCAACAAAATATTTTCCTTTCGAGCCATCGCCATATACAGTTCCTCCCATTATATGAATAAGAATATGATCCTTTCTAAAATTGAAATAAGCGATAATTCTATTATTAAGGTTGGTAAACCTTATATACAAAGGCTTGTTAATCATTCTTGTAGCTTCAAAGTCTGATTTATTTATAGCAAAACTTATTTTTTCCCAAATTTTTTTAATATCTTCAGATGATTTTTTTAATAAATCTTTAGTGTCGTATGATTTGATTTTTTCGCTTACTTTTGAAATTACGTTGTTGCTTTTTTTTATATTTTTGATGCTTTCGTTTGATGTTGATATAATTTGTGAAAATGAAATTAAATTGTTTTTAAATCTTTTTATTTCCCACAACTCAAAAGGCAAATCTTTGAAATTTACACTATTTTTTTGATATGAATTAAAGTTTGGAGAAATAAATATAATTCGAGGTTGTGTCCAATCAACATCTTTCTTTTTTAATGATTTATCTAATTTTTCATTAAATTCTAAAATTAGATCCGATTGATTATTCAACATAGTCGATAAATATGAATAACCTTGATCAATTATGGATGAAGAATAATCTTTTTTATACTCAATAATAACAAAAGATTTGCTATCTTCATCAAAACAAACTGTGTCAAATCTTTCATTTTTGATTCTAAACTCACTACTAACAAAAGTTAAATTAAATAATTCTTTTACATTGTCCTCTACAATTTTCTGAATTTCTTTTTCTAATTTAAACGGAAACAAATTTACTTCATCTAAAGAATTTTTTTTTAGACTATAGAGTATCATTTTTTTCTTTTATTTAATTCACTCATGACGTCTTCAATTTGAATATTATTCGCCTCAAGATACATTATTAAATGATAAAATACATCTGCAGCTTCGTGAATTTTATTTGAATCTTTCTCAACAGCTTCGATAAGTTCATTTATTTCTTCTAGAACTTTTGCTTTACTCAAAGATTTATCACTCAGAAGTTTATTGGTATACGATCCATCAACTGGTGAAGATTTTCTTTCTCTAGCAAGTTTAAATAGGCTCTCAAGGGTATTTAGCATCTCAAATCCTAACAGGTATTCCTTTTGAGTCCAAATATTCTTTAGCTTCTTTGACAGAATATTTTCCATAGTGAAATATAGATGCTGCCAAAACCGCACTAGCGTTGCCTAATTTGATGCCATCAACTAAGTGATCAAGATCACCAACTCCTCCTGATGCTATTGTGGGTATGTTTACCATTGAAGAAATTTTTGACATCAGATCAATGTCATAGCCTACCTGAGTACCATCTCTGTCCATTGAAGTGACCAACAACTCACCTGCTCCACTCTCTTCCATCTTTTTTGCAAATTCTAATGCATCAATTCCAGTATTATTTCGACCCCCATGAGTGAAAACTTCCCATTTCTCTTCATTTTTCTTAGCATCTATTGCAACAACAATACATTGTGAACCAAATTTCTTTGAGCTTTGAACTACAACATCTGCATTTTGTACTGCAGCCGTATTAATTGAAACTTTATCAGCCCCACAGTTTAATAGTTTGCTGATATCCTCCACACTTCTAACTCCACCACCAACTGTTAAAGGTACAAAACATTTTTTTGAAGTATCTTTTACAACTTCATAAATAGTATCTCTATTTTCATTTGAAGCTGTAATGTCTAAAAAACAAATTTCATCTGCCCCACCATCACTGTAAATTTTTGCTTGTTCAACTGGGTCTCCTGCATCTTGTAAATCAACAAAGTTTATACCCTTTACAACTCTTCCATTTTTAACATCTAAGCAAGGTATAATTCTATTTTTAAGCATCTATCTCTTTTGCAAGTTCATCTAATTTGATATCACCATCATATATAGCTTTACCAACAATAATTCCTTCTATATTTTTGTTACTTAATTTTTTAGCTTTTTTAATATCATCAATTGAAGCAACACCTCCAGAAATTATTACAGGACAATTTGAATTATTTGCAACATTTTCTGTTTCGTCAAAATTTGGGCTTAGCTTCATTCCATCTCTGTTTATGTCCGTATAAATTAATCTGCTAGCCCCATAATCATTTATATCCTTTAAATAATCTAAAGTCTTTAAATTAGAATTTTCTTTCCAACCTGATACGGATAAGTAACCATTTTTAGCATCTAGACCTAAAGCAATTTTTCCAGGAAATTTTTCACATGCATCTCTTAGAAAACTTTTATCTTTTATTGCAGCACTTCCTAAAATTACTTTTTCAACACCAGCCTCAGTATATTTTTGAATACTTTCAAAGTTTCTAATACCACCACCTATTTCAATTTTAAGATCAAATTTAGCAATAATTTCCCCAATAATATCTACNTTTACAGTCTCTCCTGTCAACGCTCCATCTAAATCAACTATGTGCAGATTTTTAAATCCATGGTCTTTATACTTTCCAGCCTGCTCAACTGGTGACATTTCATATTCAGTTTTATTATCAAAGTTTCCTTTAATTAATCGGATACATTTTTTATCTTTAATGTCTATAGCTGGAAGAATTTTCATAAATTAAGTTTGAAATAATTATTGTTATAAAAAATTTCATCTTGTCCAACTCTTTCAAAAAAAGAAAAGTTTTTTGATTTAAAAAATGAATCGTAATTAAATTTATCTGGAACATTATTCTCTACAGAAACTATTTTGATACTATATTTATTAAAATCTATTGATTTTAATAAATCTAATTCTCCACCTTCAATATCAATTGATAAATAGTCAATTTCTGTATTACTAGTTATTTCTTCATCAAAAGTTGTTGTGGTAATTTTAGATATCTTAGTTTTGCTTTTTTCGCTCTTTTTTATTGCTTCAATAGCTGTGTAATTTTCATTATTTATTCCACTCATCTGAGTTAGTCCTTCAATAACTTCTAAAAACTCAACGTCCTTTTTATCATTGCTTATTGCTTTATTTATNGTTTTACATGTGCGATTATTTTTCAGTTTATCATATTGAATTTGCGATGGTTCGATTGCAATTCCTTCCCAATTCAAAAATTTCTCAAAATGATAACAATTGCTGCCAATAATGCCATCATAGGCACCTATCTCTATAAAAAAACCGTTTTTTTTGTTTTGAAAAAAATAATTTTTAATAATTTTATCTTGTCCTGCTTGAGAGAAAAATTTTTCATTCCAAAAGAAATTTTTCTCACATCTCCAAATTTTTTCTCTTAACATGCCCCTTAAAACATGAAATTTCTTTTCTGAATATTGATTTGGTACTTGATCAAGCAAATGGCTATATATTTTGTGCGCATGAATTTTTCCCTCTAAACTTTTTTCAAAGAGCTCCTCTGCTTCTTTAAAAGCGACTGAAACATCTTTACCGACTAAATGACTCAAATCTAAATTTTTCATTTCATTCTATAATTTTAGAAAATTATCTATTATTTTAAGTCCAATTTTGTCACTCTTTTCGGGGTGAAATTGGGTTCCGAATATGTTTTCTTTTTCAACAGCACATACAACATTAGATGAGTAATCAGTTATAGCTGAAATTACAGATTTATCTTTTGGTACAAACTCATAACTGTGAACAAAGTACATGTGAGAGTTATTTTCTATACCTTTAAAAATTTTGCTATCTTTCATAATATTAATTTCATTCCAACCAATATGAGGAAGCTTGAATTTACCACCTTGGTTATCAATTTTAGACACCTTTCCAGGTATCCATCCTAAACCTTTAGTCTCAACTTCCTCATAACCAAAATCTGCGAACATTTGAAGCCCAACACAAATTCCAAGAAGTGGTTTCTTATTTTCTAGTGTAAATTCATTCAAAGTATCAATCAAACCATTAAAACTGTTAAGCCCATCGATACAGCTTTTAAAAGATCCTTGTCCAGGTAATACAACTTTATCGCTAGTTTTTATTGTCCTAAGATCTGATGTTACTTCAATGTTTACTTTATCTTTTGCAATTTCTTTAAAAGAATTAATTACAGAACTAATATTACCAGAATTGTAGTCAACAATTGTGACATTCATTAAATTTATAAAGAACCCTTTGTAGAAGGTATTGTAGTTTTATTTCTTGGATCCATTTCTAAAGCAGCACGTAATGATCGTGCTAATCCTTTAAAGCAAGATTCAATAATATGGTGACTGTTATCACCATAAATATTTTCAACATGTAAAGTAATTCCTGCAGATTGTGAAAAAGCTTGAAACCATTCTTTAAATAATTCTGTATCCATCTCACCTAATTTTTCTACTTTTAAGTTTACTTTCCAAATTAAATAAGGTCTGTTTGAAACATCAATTGCAACTCTAGTTAATGTTTCATCCATCGGTATCATTGCATGAGCATATCTTTTAATCCCAACAAATTTTTTTGATGCTTTTTTTAAACATTCACCAATAGCAATTCCTGTATCTTCAGTTGTATGGTGAAGATCAATGTGTGTATCACCTTTAGCTTTAACATTTATATCCATTGATGAGTGCTTAGATAGTTGCTCAAGCATGTGATCTAAAAATCCTATACCTGTGTCAACTTTGTATTTACCCTTACCATCAATATTTAAATCAACACTGATTTTGGTCTCTTTTGTTTTTCTACTTATTTTGGCTTTACGTTTCATAGTCTGAAAAAGGTATATATCTATTATTCAATTATGGCAATAATTCTAGCTTTGGTCTTGAAGTATTGAATTTAGTATCCATTTATATCGAATGACAACAATAGTATTAGTAAGAAAAAACAATGAAGTAGTAGTTGCTGGTGATGGCCAAGTAAGTATGGGAAATACAGTAATTAAGAAAACTGCTAATAAAGTTCGTAAGATTGAGAAAAGAAATGTGATTGCAGGATTTGCTGGATCAACAGCAGATGCCTTAACATTATTTGAAAGATTAGAGTCCAAGTTAGAAAAACATGCTGGAAATTTAGCAAGAGCAGCAGTTGAATTAGCTAAAGATTGGCGAACTGATAAGTATTTAAGAAGATTGGAAGCCTTAATGGCTGTTGGTGATAAAGAAAAAAGTTTTATTATCTCAGGAACTGGTGACGTCTTAGAGCCTGAAGGTGATGTAATTGGAATAGGATCAGGTGGAAATTATGCACTAGCTTCAGCAAAAGTATTAATGGATACAGATTTATCAGCAGAAGAAGTTGCGAAAAAAGCTATTAAAGTTGCTTCTGAAATATGTGTTTTCACTAATGATAATTTAAATATAGAGAAAATTTAAATGGAAAAATCAAACGTCACAACACTACCAAACGCTAAAGTAAAAAAAGAAAAAAATAATATTCAAAATTCATTATCTCCAAGAGAAATAGTTTCTGAATTAGATAGATTTGTTGTTGGACAAAATAATGCAAAAAGAGCAGTTGCAATTGCTTTAAGAAATAGATGGAGAAGACAAGCTTTAGAAGGTGATATGAAAGATGAAGTTCTTCCAAAAAATATTTTAATGATGGGACCAACGGGTGTTGGTAAAACAGAAATATCTAGAAGATTGTCAAAACTAGCTGAAGCACCATTTGTAAAAGTTGAGGCAACAAGATTCACTGAAGTAGGTTATGTTGGAAGAGATGTAGAACAAATCATAAGAGATCTTCTTGAAATTGCTATTGCAATGGAAAAAGTAAAAAAAAGAAAAGAAGTTCACGCTAAAGCTCAGAAATTAGCAGAGGATAGAGTTCTTGATGCAATTGTTGGGAATAAAGCAAGTGTTGCAACACGAGAAAGTTTTAGAAAAAGATTAAGAGACGGTGATTTAGATGATAACGAAATTGAAATAGCTGTTACAGAAAGTGGTGGTGGAATGCCGTCATTTGAAATTCCTGGGATGCCTGGTGCAAATGTTGGAATGATTAACATCTCAGATATGCTTGGAAAATCTATGGGCCAAAAAGCTAAGAAGAAAAAAATGTCAGTAAAAGAATCTCATGAAATATTACTTAACGAAGAAGCTGATAAACTAATAGAACAAGACAAAATTATTAAATCAGCAAAAAATACAACTGAGAACAACGGTATCGTATTTTTAGATGAAATAGATAAAATTTCAGCAAGAACTGATAGAGTTGGTGGAGATGTTTCAAGAGAAGGTGTTCAAAGAGANTTGCTTCCTTTAATTGAGGGGACAACTGTGAGTACAAAATATGGTCCAATTAAAACAGATCACATATTATTTATAGCTTCAGGAGCCTTCCAACTAGCAAAGCCATCAGACCTTTTACCTGAACTTCAAGGGAGATTGCCGATCAGAGTTGAGCTAGATGCATTGAATAGTGAGGATTTTAAGCGAATTTTAAAAGAGCCTGATAATAGTTTAATAAAACAATACAAAGCTTTACTTAAAACTGAAAACGTTGATTTAGAATTTACTGAAGATGGAATTGATACCATCGCAACAATTGCAAGCGAAGTAAATACAACAGTTGAAAATATTGGCGCTAGAAGACTGCATACTATAATTGAAAGAGTTTTAGATGAAATTAGTTTTACAGCAACAGATAGGGCTGGTGAAAAGATCAGTATAGACTCGGATTATATTAAGAAAAATATTGGCGAACTTGTAAAAGACGCAGATCTTTCAAAATTTATTTTATAATTCTTATTTTTTTTTTTTTAAAAAAATATCAAAATTTCCAACGGATGGATTTTCAACAGCCTCAAAATCAATACTTATAATTTTGTTCATTAAATGATTNCTACCTTTAATAAAATTAGGTACTGAGTATTTTAATATACTCAAATTACTAGATTGATATGGGTCATTTAAATTTTTTGATCTTAAACCCTTTCCTGTAATGACATTAATTTTGTTAACTCCATTAATNCATAACATTCTTCTATATAAGAAGTCATCTTTTGATTTGCTTCCTCTAAAGTATAACCATGCAAATCAATAGATCTTTCAATATATCTTTTAGGTGTTGAAGAAATTTTTTGATCTTTATTTTCTAATTTGTCAGTACTATTTAGAAAATTTTGCCAGTCTTGTTTATCTTTATCTGATATTTTTTTAATCAACTAAGCTTGTGTNTCTACTATTAACCANTTAGGATTTTTTGAAGTACNATCTTTNGTAAATTTCCANGTATCNAGCACTTTTTTAACTTTTTGTGAATCTCCAGATACAATTTTATTATCTTTATCTTTAATACATGAAATAATTTCACTTACAAACTCAACGCTTACTTCAAGCATATTCTTGTTTTGAGAATGCTCTTTTATTTCTGCAGAATTAATACCTATAAACGTAGTTTCAGAAGTAACATTTCTAGCTTTTTTATCTTTAATAGCTTCGTCAAATTGATCGTATACATTTTTTGCTAAAAGATTTTTTATTGATTTTAGATCCCCTTTAGAAAAACTAGTAATAATACTTTCATAAGCAATTTTAGCGCCATTTAAAAAATCTTTCTTTGCTGCATCGTCAAANGTATCAGCATTTAAAATAGTAGAAGTTTTAGTCTCTTGAACCTCTTCATGAGGAAAACTTGAGTTAATATTTTCTTCAAAACCCGTTTTTTTACCTAAAATTCCTCTTAATCTTAGGAAAATAAAACCCGCTATCATTGCTAGTAGTATTATATCGATGTACTCAAAGCTGTAACTCATATAGTAATAATATTTACTATGTTGATTAATTTCAACCTGCAATTTACATTATAGACAAATGAACACAGCAATAATTCTTATTTTAGGNATACCTCTTATTGAAATCTACCTATTTATAAAGGTTGGATCAGAAATAGGAGCCATAAACACTATTTTATTAATTCTTACAACAGCGGTTGTGGGTATTTGGTACGCAAAATACGAAGGATTTAACACATTACGTTCAGGAATGTCTCAATTAGTTAAAAATGAGCTACCACTTTATGAAATAGTTTCGGGGGCGGCAATTGCTTTTGCAGCTCTGTTATTAATATTACCAGGATTTGCTACTGATATCATAGGTATTTTATTGGTTTTTCCTGTTACGAGAAAAATAATTCTTAGCAAGTATTCAAAAACATATACATCTAAAAAAAAAGGTAATGATAAAAGAAAAACTTATATTGAAGGAGAATATGAAGATATAGAAGATAAAGATGGAAAATAAATTTAAAATAATTGTAAGCTATATTAAAGATTTATCAGTTGAAATTCCAAGCCCAGAAGCTTTGATAACAATTAGAAATACTATTCCAGAATATAAGATGAAAGTTGATATTAAATCAAAACCCTTAAAAAGAAAAATGATAGAAGTTTTAACTACTTTAACATATGAAAATCCGAATAAAAAAAAAGAAAAGGGTTTTTTTCAAATCGCATATGCAAATGTGATTGAGATAGTTGATTTAAAAATTAATAAGACAGATCTAGAAAAAATAATATTAAGTGATCTTCAAATAATTATGTACCCAGAGTTAGAGGAAAAGTTTTTGACTATTTTACGAACCTCAGGATTGCCAGATTTAAAGTTTGGCAATAAGATCGATTTTGAAAAACTATATAAAGAAAAATTAAATTAAAAGTAATTTTTTTTTAAATTTTTTTTAATAAACTCTTTATGGTTCGATAATTCTTGTTCAGTTGGTTTTATCACTTTTTTAAAATATTCTACTCCACCTTGGGACGAAGAAATATTATTTTCACTATTTTCAACTAGATTTAGAGTAGGTTCTTTTTGATCAATTAAATTTATATAAACTTTTGCAAGTAAATCACAATCAATTAGAGCAGTATGTTTCTCTCTCCTTGAATTATCAATTCTAAATCTTTTGCATAAAGCATCTAAGCTTATTCCTGAGCCTGGAAATTTATTTCGTGCTAATTCTAGCGTATCAATAACATTTGCATTATTTATTTTTGGCTTTCCAACTAAAGTTAATTCATTATTTAAATGACCAATATCAAATTCAGCATTATGTATAATAATTTTTTTATCCTTAATAAAATCTATGAAATCATCAGCTATATCAGCAAATTTTTGTTTGGTTGCTAAAAATTCATCAGAATAACCGTGAACTTCAAATGCTTTCTCTGATACTTTTCTTTCTGGGTTTAAATAAAAATGTAATATATTTTTTGTTGGTACTAAATTATCTAACTCTATACAACCAATTTCAACAATTCTATGACCATCTCTAACAGATAGGCCTGTTGTCTCAGTATCTAGAACTATTTCTTTCATTTAAAATTTCTTTTTTAATTAGTTTAACTTTTTTTTTCATCACATTTGCTGAAAAATTATTATTAATGACATAGTCAGCTAATTTTATTTTTTTAGATAAGATAACCTGATTTTCTTTAAGATACCTAATCAATTTTTCATCAAAGTTAGGTCTCTTTTTTAATCTGTTTAAGACTTTGCATTTTTTTGATTTAACAAAAATAATTATATCCTTTTTTTTATTGAGCTTGTTTTCTATTAATAAAGGGATATCAAAAATAATCATTTCACTCTTCTTATTTCTTATTATAAATTTTTTCATATTTTTTCTTACAAGTGGATGGACAACAGAAGATATAATTTTAAGATTTTTCTTATTTGAGCTAATGGACGATATAAGCTCCTTTTTTTTAATAGGAAATGTTTTTATAAATTCTGGTAATTTTTTTTTTAATTTATTAAAACACTCTTTATTTTTTTTATAAATATATTTTACCTCATCATCTGCATTAAATACTGGATATCTAAAAAGCTTTGAAATAAATGATTTTCCTGAACCTATACCACCAATTATTCCAACTCTAATCATGTTTAATTTTAAGTCTCATAGTTTCAATTTTTTAGAAATTCAATTAATTCTTTGTTAATTTGTGGTTCAACATTATGCCAAATATTAAAAGCTTGCTGGCCTTGAAATAAAAACATATTTAAACCATTTTCAATTAAATTACCGTCAGCATTTCCTGCATCGGAGAACTCTGTCTGGAATGGTGCATATATAACGTCATAAAAAAACTTATTTTGACCAACCTGAGAAAAGTCTATGCCAAATTTATCTACTTTATTTAAACCTAAAGTAGTGGCATTTATTATCATATCAAACTTTGGTAAATCACCCCATTCCACAACATTAATCTCATTGAATAAATTTTTTAAATTTTCAGCCTTTTTTTTAGTTCTGTTACTCAAAAATATTTTTGATACTTTCATCCTTAACAATGAAAAAATTATTGACGGCACAACCCCACCAGCACCTAATATCAGAACTGTCTTATCACTTACATCATAATTCAATTTTCTTATACTTAATTCAAACCCATTAATATCGGTGTTATCTCCAATTAAATTACCTTTATTTAACGAGATAGTATTTACAGATTGTGTCCTTAACGCATTACTACTTAAAATATCTAAGTGAGGTATTATTGATTTTTTAAAAGGGACAGTAACATTTAAACCCTCCAAATCTCCATTTTTGATAGATTTACATAGTTCAGACAAATCATTGTCATAAGTTTCCAATTTTCCATAAATTGCATCTAAATTATTTTTTTTTATCCAATAATTATGTAACTTTGGAGATAAAGAATGTTCAATTGGATTACCTATAACTAAAAATTTTTTCATTTTTGTAGCTCCAAATATTCCTTAATTTTTTTGATGGGCAAGCCCATTATAGTATCTTCATCTCCATCAATATTTGAAAATAAGGCTCTTCCTTCTCCTTCAATTTGATAAACATTATAAGCATATAAAGCTTCATCACTTATTTTATTTAGATAAGTAGTTAATTCATTTTCAGAAAAATCCTTCATGGTCAAGTAAGCTTTGTCAGTATAGTTCCAAACCATAGATCCATTTTTAGATATACAAACTGAACTGATCAAAGAATGTTTTTTTCCATTGAGTTTCTTTAAAATATTCAAAGCCTCTTCTCTACTTTCTGGTTTTGAAATTAATTCTCCAGTTAAATCGATGACGCTATCTGCTCCTAATACCAGAGCATTATTAATTCTTTGACTTACCTTGTTTGCTTTTAATTCTGCTAGATTCTTAGAAATTATTTCTGGTGAAGCTCCTTCCTTTAATAAACTTTCTTTTATAGGGTCCTCATCAACATTTGAAGCTTCAACCTTACTATTAATATTATGATTATCTAGTATTTCTTTTCTGACTTTACTTTTTGAAGCTAAAATTATGTTAGGCATTTTTTTTGTTCTTTATCTCAAAAATTTTTATTACTGATGCGGCTGTTTCCTCAACTGATTTTCTTGTTACATCTATCGTTGGCCAATTGTTTTCTTTGAATAATTTTCTAGCACTATTTAACTCATCTTTAATTTTATCGATATTTACATATTCACTATTTTGATCTTCTTTCAACGAATTCAATCTATTTTTTCTTAAATCATATAATCTTTCTGCCTCTGTAACTAAGCCAACAACGCATGGTTTAAAATTTTTTTCAGTAACTTTAAATGGTATAGAATTTTTATTTACTAGTGGAATATTTGAAGTTTTAAAACCTCTATTGGCTAGATAAATGGAAGTAGGTGTTTTACTGGTTCTACTTACACCTAATAAAATAATATCTGATTTCTCTATATCATCAGTTTGATTACCATCATCATGGTTCATCGTAAATTGGATAGCTTCAATTCTGTCATAGTATTCTTCATTTAAAATATGCTGCCCACTTGGCTGATGGGAAGCTTTTTGATTTAAGACCTTTGAAAAATTTAAAATCAAATCTCCAAGAACCCCGAAACAAGGTATATTTCTTTCGTAGGCTTTCTCTGTAAGATATTTTGCTAATTTACTATTAACAATAGTATATAAAATAATTGAATTTTTTTCTTTTTTTGCCTGTTTTAGTATAGAGAGAGTTTGACTTTCAGTACGCGTAAAGGAAAAGTGATTTGTCTCGTATTCAAAATTAGGAAATTGTGCTTTCAAAGCTAAAAAAATTCTATCAAGTGTTTCGCCTGTAGAGTCTGATATTAAGTATATTTGATATAAATTTCTCATGTATAAAGTGTTTATAATCTATAAGTAAAATAAGAAAAATTCAGATTTAGCCTTCTGATAATAATAGTTAGTTTTTTTTCCATAAAATTAACTAAAATATAAAATGTTAATAAAGTTATACATAATATACATAAAATATGAGAAATCTTAATTATTCCTTATAAAATTTAGCTAAATAGAGATCTAAATTATTAGTAAAGAGTTAATAAAATGTGATAATTGACTAATTTACGTTATTCACAATACATAATACTAATGAAGTAAATAATATATATCTATTTGTATGAGTCCCTTAACTAACTGTATAAAAAATAAAGACACTAAAACCAATCCTATATGGTTAATGAGACAAGCAGGAAGGTATTTGCCTGAATTTCGCGAAATAAGAAAAAAAAATACAGATTTTATAAAGCTTTGTTTAAACAGTGATTTAGCATCTGAAATAACGCTTCAACCTATAAAGAGATTTGGTTTTGATGGCGCAGTAATATTTTCTGATATTTTGATGTTACCATATGGTCTTGGTCAAAAAGTAGAATTTGAAAAAAACTTTGGGCCAAAACTTGGGGAACTAGAATTAGATAATATTAAAAATGTTGACGAAATTAACTTTACAGAAAAAGTTTATAAAGTTTACAAAGCAATTTCCAAAACTTCCCAGGATCCTTTAATGGATAATAAAGATATGATAGGATTTGTTGGAGCTCCATGGACTATTCTTGTTTACATGATTAATAGATCATCACCAAAAAAGGGTCTAACAGGCGAATTCTTTAAAGATGAATTTCTAATAAATAGACTATTAGGAATTATTGAAAAATTCTTGAAAGTTCATATAAAAAATCAAGTTGAAGCTGGGGCTAAAGTAATCCAAATTTTTGATAGTTGGGCAGGATTATTAGATGATAAAATTCCTGAATACATCTATATACCTACTTTAAATATTGTAGAATATGTTAAACAATTAGGTGTACCTGTAATTTGTTTCCCAAGAGGTATTAAAGATTACAAAAATTTCTGTGAAATAGTTAAACCAGATGCAGTAAATATAGATTATGATGTCGATCCAGAAAAAATAGTAAAAGAAATAAAAATTCCCATCCAAGGGGGGCTTGACCCTAAAATATTATTGACTGATAAAGAAATTCTTAAAAAAGAAGTGGAAAAATATCTTTATGTTTTTAAGGATCATCCATACATATTTAATTTAGGACATGGAATCCTACCAGAAACTAAAATTGATATGGTTGAGGACTTGATTAAAATAGTAAGAAACTTTAAATGAAATCAGACCACCCAAAAGTTAATTATGGCAAAACAGGGGTTTTAATCATAAATCTTGGAACACCTGATTCTACTAGTTGGCTCGATATAAGGAAATATTTAAAGGAATTTTTATCAGATAGAAGAGTTATCGAAGTAAATCCTCTTATTTGGCAAGTAATTCTTAACTTATTTATACTTACTTTCAGGCCATCAAAAACTGCTAAAGCCTACAAAGAAATATGGATGAAAGACAAAAATATGTCACCACTTAGGTTTTTTACAGAGAGCCAAGCTCATAAATTATCCGAGAAAATTGGGAATGAAAAGTTGATTGTTGATTTTGCTATGAGGTATGGCAATCCAAGTATCAAAAGTAAAATAAATCAACTTCACGAAAAAGGTTGTGAGAATTTAATTATACTTCCGCTTTATCCCCAATATGCTGCTGCAACGACCGCAACTGTATGTGACGAGGTTTATAGAACTCTTATGAAAATGAGATGGCAACCAAATTTAAAAATAATTCCGCATTATGAATCCGAACCTTTATATATAGAAGCTATTAAAAATAGTATTATAAAAAAAATTAACGAAATTAATTGGAAACCAGACTTAATTGTAGCCTCATATCACGGAATACCAAAAAAATATTTTGACAAGGGAGATCCTTATCATTGCTATTGTCATAAAACTACTAGACTAATTTCTGAAAAATATTCAGATACTAAAATTATGACAACATTTCAATCAAGATTTGGTCCCCAAGAATGGCTACAACCTTATACAGATAAAACTTTTGAAGCCTTGCCCAAAGAGGGAAAAAAAAATATTTTAGTTATATGTCCTGGTTTCTCATCTGATTGCGTTGAGACCTTAGAAGAAATATCCATCCAAGGTAAAGAAAGTTTTATCAAATCAGGAGGTGAAAACTTTGAAATGATACCTTGCTTAAATGATAATGAAGATCATATTTCTTTATTTAAACATCTTATCTCAAAAAATTTATAATCAATGAGTGGATATCTTTTATTTAAATCACTTCATCTAATAGCTGTAATTTCCTGGATGGCAGGCCTATTATATTTACCAAGAATATTTGTTTACCATGTAGAAAATTTTGAAAAGGATCAAGCTACTGAAATTTTTGAAACGATGGAAAGAAAACTTTATAATTATATCATGCGGCCAGCCATGATTTTGTCTTGGCTTTTTGGAATTATATTGATTTGGATTAATGGAATTGAAAGTTTTGCCTATTTATGGTTACAGCTTAAAATTCTATCAGTAGTGATTTTAACAATTTATCATGAGTATCTGGGCAAATGTATGCGTTCGTTAAAGTCTAAAGAAAACTTAAAATCATCCAGATTTTTTAGAATAATAAACGAAATACCCACAGTATTGCTTATTTTTATTGTTTTTATTGTGGTTTTTAAGCCTATCTAGGGTTGAAATTTTTATATCAGTATATATATTGAATTTATCTTTAACAAAAACCTCCACACATGAATATTCAAGAATTAAAAGAAAAAAGCTCAGAAAAGTTAATCACCGAAGCTGAAAAGCTAGGCATAGAAAACGCTAGTACACTACGTAGACAAGAAATTTATTTTGCAATTTTAAAAAAACTTGCAGAAAAAGGTGAAGAGATTACCGGTGGAGGTGTTTTACAATTACTCCAAGACGGTTTTGGTTTCTTAAGAGCAATGGAGTCGAATTATCTTCCTGGAGCAGACGATATATATGTAAGCCCAAGTCAAATCAGAAGGTTTGGTTTAAGAACCGGTGACTCCGTAGAAGGACCTATTAGATCTCCAAAAGAGGGAGAGCGATATTTTGCACTTCTTCAAGTCAGTAAAATAAATTTTGAAGAACCAGATAAATTTAAACACAAAATCGCATTTGATAACTTAACTCCTCTTTATCCAAACAAACAATTAGGAATGGAAGTTGAAACAAATAAAGTTGAAAAAAAACCTGACTTAACTCCAAGACTAATTGACCTAGTCAGCCCAATTGGAAAAGGTCAAAGATCTCTAATCATCTCACCTCCAAAAGCTGGTAAAACAATGATTTTACAAAGTATAGCTAATTCGATAACAGCCAATCATCCGGAATGTTATCTAATGGTTCTATTAATAGATGAAAGACCTGAAGAAGTAACTGATATGCAGAGAACAGTTAAAGGTGAAGTTATTAGCTCTACGTTTGATGAACCAGCACAACGTCATGTAGCTGTGGCTGAAATGGTGATTGAAAAAGCAAAAAGACTAACTGAACATAAAAAAGATGTTGTAATTTTATTAGATTCTATAACTAGACTAGGAAGAGCCTATAATGCAGTTGTCCCAAGTTCTGGTAAAGTTTTAACAGGTGGAGTGGATGCGAATGCTCTTCAAAGACCAAAGAGATTTTTTGGAGCAGCTAGAAATATTGAAGAAGGTGGATCTCTAACCATTATTGCAACAGCTTTGATTGATACAGGTAGCAGAATGGATGAAGTGATTTTTGAGGAATTTAAAGGAACAGGAAATAGTGAAACTATTCTGGATAGAAAAATCTCAGAGAAAAGAATTTACCCTGCAATTGATATTACAAAATCAGGAACAAGACGAGAAGAGCTGATATTTGATAAAAATGATCTTCAAAAAATGAATGTTTTACGTAGAATTATTGCTCCAATGGGATCAATGGATGCTATTGATTTTATAAATTCAAAATTAAAAACAACAAAAAACAATGCTGAGTTTTTTAACTCAATGAATAAACCAGCATAAATACTTTAAATATATTTTAATTCTTTCATTTCTTTTTCAAATTCTTTCTCAATGTCATTAGATACTTGATCATCTAATATTTTTCTCCAATTATTTTTTGGCCCAAGGAAAAAAAATTTATTTCTATTTCCATCTTTACCTATATTGCTCTCTGAAAATCCATCTTCTTTCTCCATTTTTTCTAATTTTTCAAAAGAACTTAAATTTATTGCTGTATCAATTTGATCCTCAGTAAATTTTAAGTTTAATAAACTCCCAATATAATTAGCTATTTTGGTAAACTCATTTTTGGTGTCATGAATAAGGTCCTCGTATTTAATCAAAAGATTGTTTTTTCTCATGTTTTTCCAAGATAAATAATGAGATTTCCATGATCCAACAAATTGTGTGAGAGGAAATTTTTTACTCTTTAAATATAAATTTTTTTGTTCTTCTGACAAACCTAAAATTTTATTTTCATTAAACAAAAATTCTTTCGCCTTTTCATAATTTGATAATGAGTAATGATTTTTTAAAGATGTAATTACATTTCTTGGATCTCTAACAATATAAATTGCTCCAAGTGTATTCTCTGAATTGGTAAAAGGATGTCCTCTAAATTTACCAAGCATATTATGAGTTTTAAAAAATCTTAAATTTTTATCCGAATTTATTTTTTTTTGTGAAGCTATCCAGTTTTTTGCAATCTCGTTGAAATCAAACAAATTAGAAACCAAATTATCAAATTGAGTAGAATGTGGGTAATTGATTATTGCTCTTAAGTGATTTAAATTTAAATCAGTTTTTTCCCCCATTAATAAAGAAATAATAAAAAATCTTAACCATGTATTTCCACTTTTAGGATATGAAGCNANCCAAATAATCATTAAGATAAATATATAATTTAGANNAATATAAAACTATAATAATNAATTATGACAATCTATGCTCTCTCTTCAGGNCCTGGTNTATCAGGNATNGCNGTNATNAGAATATCTGGATCNNAAGTNNAAGAGATTNTNAAATTAANAACNAATGNTNANCTTCCANAGCCAAGNCAAGCAACNNTAAANAAATTCANTAAAATCAACAANTCTGAGCTTATAGANGANGGNATATTAATATGGTTTCCNGGTCCTGAGAGCTACACAGGTGANGATATGGCAGAAATNCATGTCCATGGNAGNNTAGCTGTANTAANNGCNNTANNNGATNNNTTNTCNAAANTTGAAAATTGCNGANTNGCNGAGCCTGGNGAATTCNCAAAAATTGCNTTTNNNAATGNNAAAATNAATCTTANTNANAGCAGANAGTATTTCNGATTTAATTTCNNCNGAAACNGANATCCAGAGACAACAAGCTGTTAAAATAATGAGCGGAAGAAGTTCAGAAAAATTTAATGCTCTTAGAGAAAAGCTATTAAAAATTTTATCAAACGTTGAAGCTAAAATAGATTTTCCTGAAGAAGATCTTTCAAATGATATAATTAAAAATATAAAAAATAATTCTGAAAAAATAAGAAGAGAAATTGAAAAAGTTTTGGATGATCAAAAGGTTGGAGAAAGAATTAGAGAAGGTTTCAAGATCGCAATTATTGGACCAGCAAATGCAGGAAAATCTTCTTTGTTAAATCATCTTTCCAATCGTGAAGTAGCTATAGTTTCAGAAATTGCAGGAACGACAAGAGACGTTATCGAAGCTCATTTAAATTTGGATGGTTATCCAGTTGTTATTTCTGATACTGCTGGAATAAGGGAATCTCAAGATGAGATTGAAAAAAAAGGTATCAAACTAGCACTTAAACGTGCTGAGGATGCTGATTTAAATATAATAGTAATAGAGCCAAAAAGCATTGATTTTACTGGGTTTTTGAATGATTTAGTGAGTGAAAAATCGATAATTGTAATTAACAAAATTGATCTTGGTTATAAAAATATAAATCATCAAATTGAAAAATTTAATCCAATATTTTTATCAATAAAAAATGAAACAAACTTAGATGAGTTAATAAATAGAATTAAAGATAAATTAAAAAAT
>FUFK010745919.1_pt1 | contig 18495 bp, 8 predicted proteins | sample 1021851 | NCBI WGS metagenome assembly FUFK01 (sample SAMEA51879418, study PRJEB19060) | metagenome
GGTCAAAAGTACTATGCTTCTGGCTTTACCGTAGCTTAATAAGGAGAATCTATGCCTATTTACAGAGCTAAAATCAAGTGTTTCGTTGGTCAAGCCATGCGAGAACCTGATGAAGAGTTTGAATACAACGGAGAGTTTAATAGTAATATTGAATTAGTTGGTGGAACTGAATCTGATCTACCTGTGGCGTCAAACACAACCGTACCGTCAGAAGATGTTCAGCCAACTACTCAATCAGTTGATTATCAATCAATGACTAAAGCAGAACTCGAAGTGTTTGGTCGTACTATCGGTATTGAACTAGATAGAAGACAAACTAAAGAAACTCTTATTAGTCAACTTGTAGAAGCAAATAANTAGGCATTNNTTNTCTTATTTACTTACTGGGGGCTAGTAGTAATACTGCTAACCTCCTCTTTTTTTAGGAGATGTTATGGCAACTGAAGTAGATATTTGCAANCTTGCCCTAGCTCATTTGGGTGATGATGCAACAATAGCTTCAATAAATCCACCAGAAGGATCAGCACAAGCTGAAAAAGCTGCACGTTTTTATCCTATAGCTAGAAACAATTTATTAGAAATGCATACTTGGAGCTTTGCTTCCAAACGTGGAAATTTAGCATTAACTACAAATAGCCTTGATCAATGGGATTATGCATATGTAGCACCTGCGGATATGATGACTGCTGTTGCAATTATATCTCCTTCTTCACAAAACGATTACGCTACAAGAATGTCTGCTGGTGATACTCCCGGTAATTTAACAGCAAACTTTGCACCAACAATTGTAGCTGGACAATATACACCACAACAATTTGCATTAGAAGGTGATTTAATATATACCAATCAAGAAAATGCTATGTTGCGATATCAAGCATATATAACTGATTCATCATTATTTTCTCCTTTATTTGTTACTACATTGTCATGGCACTTAGCATCAATGTTGGCAGGGCCAATAATAAAAGGTGATCAAGGTATGGCAGAAGCAAAACGTAGTACACAAATGATGCAAGGATATTTAACGCAAGCAAAACAATCAGACAATTTGCAAAGAGACATAACTGTAGAACATATAGTACCTTGGACTTCTGGGAGGTAATCTATGCCTGTAACACGCAGTTTTAAACAATCTTTTTCTGGAGGGGAAATATCACCAGAAATGTTTGGTCGTATTGATGATTCAAAATTTCAACAAGGCGCAGCACAAATGCGTAATTTTATTGTTAAACCACAAGGGCCAGCACAAAATAGACCGGGATTTGCATTTGTAAAAGAAGTTAAAGACAGCACAAAAAAAGTAAGATTAATGTCTTTTACTTTTTCTACTGTGCAAACAATGGTTATAGAAATGGGTAATCAATATTTTAGATTTCATACACAAGGTGCAACATTAAACTACAGCAATGGAGCAGCATGGAATAGCGGTACAAATTATGTAGTAGGAGATATAGCTTTATATAACAATGTTAATTATTACGCTAAAACTGCACACTCTAATAGTCAACCACCTAATGCAACAAATTGGTATGCATTACCTGCTGACATGACATATGAAATACCATCACCATATTTAGAAGCAGAATTATTTGATATACATTATGTGCAATCTGCTGATGTTATGACAATTGTGCATCCTAATCATGCGCCTAGAGAATTAAGAAGACTTGGTGCAACAAAATGGGAACTTAAAACTATTAATTTTGGTAGTCCTATTGCATCTCCAACTAATGTTTCTGTAACTGCATATATACCAAGTTCAGCTAGTGTAAACGTAGATACTTATGAAGCACACGAATATGTAGTTACATCTATTGGTAGTAATCTTATAGACGAAAGCGCACAATCTACTTCTGCATCTGTTGACAATAATATTTTTGTTACTGGAGCAAAAAACACAATTTCATGGAATGCAGTTAGTGGTGCTGCTAGATATAGAGTGTATAAAGAACAAGCAGGTGTATATGGATTTTTAGGAGAAACAACAAGTACATCAATTATTGACGCAAATATAGCACCAGATTTTTCTAGAACACCACCTGTTTACGATAATCCATTTCCTAGTTCTAATAATTTTCCGGGTGCTGTTTCTTATTTTGAGCAACGTAGAGTTTTTGCAGGTACAAATAATGATCCGCAAACTATATATATGACAAAGTCAGGCACTGAAAGTAATATGTCTTTTGGTATACCTATACGAGATGATGATCGTATTAAGTTTAGAGTTGCTGCTCGTGAAGCCAATACTATAAGGCATATTGTTCCATTAACACAATTACTATTGCTTACAGGGTCAGCAGAGTGGCGTATAGCATCTGTTAATAGTGACGCTATAACACCTACTTCTATATCAGTTAAACCACAATCATATGTTGGTGCTAATAATGCACAACCAGTGATTGTAAACAACAGTATGGTTTATGCTGCTGCTCGTGGTGGTCACGTTAGAGAGTTGGGTTATAACTGGCAAGCTAACGGATTTATTACAGGTGATTTGTCTTTGCGTGCGCCACATTTGTTTGATAATAAAACAATAATAGATATGGCATTAGCTAAAGCACCTTTGCCAATTGTTTGGATGACAAGCAGTAGTGGTCAATTATTGGGATTTACATATGTACCAGAACAACAAGTAGGTGCATGGCATACTCACGATACAGATGGCACTTTTGAAAGCGTAGCAAGTGTTTCTGAAGGAAATGATGATGTTATTTATTGCGTTATAAAAAGACATATAAATGGTGCAGACGTAAAATATATAGAACGCATGGGTACAAGAATTTACGAAAAAGAACGTGATAGTTTTTTTGTTGATGCAGGTGCAACTTACAATGGCACTAATACAAATACAGGTCAAAACGTAACTATATCTGGCGGTACAAATTACGCAAAAGGTGAAAGTGTTACTATAACTGCTAATTATAATTTATTTAATGCACCGCCTAGTCTTGATGATGTAGGTGATGCAATTGTTATAGACGATGTAAACAATAATATTTATTTTCGCTGTGATATTGTATCTACTACAAGTCAAACACAAGCTACAGTAAAATTAGATAAAGATTTACCACCGCATTTGCGTAATGTGGCTATAACAACTTATGAAGTTGCTAGAAATATAGTATCAGGAATTACTTGGTTAGAAGGTAAAACAGTAAGCATATTAGCTGATGGTGCTGTACATCCACAACGTACAGTATCTAGTGGTTCTATTACGTTAGACCGTGCAGCTAGTGTTGTTCATGTAGGTTTGCCATACGATAGTGATTTAGAATCTTTACCTTTAGCATTGCAAGCAGAAGCATTTGGCCAAGGTCGTGTTAAAAATTTAAGTCATGTATGGTTGCGTGTTNTNGAATCATCNGGTATTTTTGCAGGNCCTAGTGCANNTAAACTTAGTAGAAGCAAAACAACGTACAACAGAACCATATGGAGCACCACCAAGGTTAAAAACAGAAGATATAAAAATTATGTTAACTCCTACATGGCAAGACAATGGTCAATTATTTGTACGACAATCTGATCCATTACCATTAACAATTATAGGACTAACATTAGAAGTAGCTATAGGTGGATAGTGTAACCGTAAACAGATATAGTGTATGTATATTAGAAAAATAAGTAGTTGTTGAGGTTATGGCAACAGATTGGAATAAAGTAGGCGGTATTACTTCTATAGCTGGAACTGTAGGAGGAATGATTGGTTCTTATTATGCTGCGGAAACAGAAAAATTTAAATATAAATCAATGGCTCTTAGTTATGAGCATAAAAAAGATATGGCTAAAATTAATAGCCGTATGTTAGAAACACAAGTAAGACAAATAGGAAGAGCATATAACAGACAGATAATGATAAAAACTATGGCAGCAGGTCAACGTAAAGGTAGAGCTACAGCAAGTGCAGCAGCAAGAGGTGGCAGTTTAGGCTATGGCAGTACAGCAAATCTTTTTGCTAGTGCAGAAATAATGAAAGAAATTGACAAAATTACAATGAATACAAATAAAGTACAAGCAATGAATGAAACAAGAATGCGTAAAGTAAATATGGATATTAGAGGAACAATGCTTGGTGTGTCACAAGCAGGGGCATTAGCTAACGCATCTACTGTAAGTCCATTTTTAAATATGAGTAGTACGTTATTAACTGGTATTGGTGATATTGCTAAAAACAAATATTTTGGTCAAAGTACTTCATAAATATGGCTACAGTACCTTTTCAAAACACACCAACAGAACAACTTAGAGTTGGGTCAGCACCACAATTTAGTGCAACAGAAGTACGTCCTATGGACGATACAGTTACTGATGATATACAAAGATCTAGTAAAGCATTAAGTCAATTTGCACAAATAGCAAAGGGATTACAAGATGAAAGAGATGATGCACACTCTAAAGAATTACATACTGAATATCAAACAAGAGCAATAGAAATTGAAAATTCTTATCTTTCAACAGAACTTGGTAATGCTGTAAAAGTAGTTGGTTATGAAGACGATGGCACTACACCTATTACTGCATATGATGAAAAAGTAAAAGAATTAAATGCGTTAAAAGAAGAAATAGCAGAAAGATCAGAAAATAAAAATCAATTAGCAATATTTAACGAAAAATCATCAGCAACAATATTATCTTCAACAAACCGAATGAGTAAACATTCGATAGCTGAAGGATCTAAACACGCAAACAACGCAGCAATTGCTGATATTAATAATTCAATTACAGAAACTGGGTTGTCTGTAGATGATTTTAATATGGGTGAAAATAGTGAATATGTTAAAAATTTACTTGCTCTTGATGTAAAAATAAAAAATTATGCAGAATCTAAAGGTATGGATTTTGTTGGTGATACAAAAGGTAGTACAGAAGATGGCCCAACTTATATAAATATTAGACATGGATATTTAAACCAAGTACATGATGCATCTATAGGAAAATTATTAATTAATAATGAATATCGTAAAGCTGTTGAATATTTAGAATTTCATAAAGGTAAGGGAACTATTGCAGAAGGACAAATAAGCAAACACATGAAAACAATACAAACAGGTATAAATAAAGAAAATGGAGAAAATATTGCAAAGAATATAATAGATGGAAAAAATATTAATTCAAATGATGGTGGTTTTACTAGTTCTGCACAAGTAATTACCTCATTAGAAGGTAGCAATAATGCTACTAACAGTAATGGTTTACAATACGTTGAAGGTAATACAAAAGAAATTAATATACTAAATTTAGAAAAATTGCAAAAAGAATCTAAATATTATAAAGAAGGTGCAACTGTATTACTACCAAATGAACATCGCACAACACATTTGTATTTAACAAAAGAACTTGGCGTAAAAAAAGCAGATAGTTTATTTACTAAAGCAAATACATTATTAAAAGAAGAAGGCTTTGTTATAGATAAAGAAAAAATGAAAACTGATACTGCTTATGCAGCAGAAGTAAATGCAAAATTAATGGAAAAGGTTGTAGGTTTAGGCAAAGAAGAGTTAGGCAAAAAATATGGCGAAGGTGATCAATTAGATCTTTATTCTAAGGATTTAGATACTGTTGTATCGAAAATAGATTACACATATAAAGACACACAACAACCATCAATGCGTGTTGATGAAAATGGTGTATTTAATTTAGAAGATGCTCTTGTATTTGCTAGAGAAAATGTTAAAGATCTAAACGTGTTGAAATATGTAGAAGCTAATTTAAAAGATTTGCATACTGAACAAACAGACTTTGCAGAAGAAAATTATAAAGATAAAATNTTAGGCCCTGCGGAAAAATTAGCATATGCAAAACCCGGTGGTTGGATAGATATAAAACCAGAAATTTGGGAACAACTTAAAGTAGATGACCAAGAAAATTTACAAAAAGGTTTTTCTAAAACAAATGATATAAATACATTAATTGATATTGAAAAAGGAATAATTAATATTACTGACGAAAATGCAGACAATTATCAAAGTTTAGAATCGTTAAGGTATTTAATGACAGAAAAAAAATATTTTGAATTAGCAACAGATGTAAACAATGCCAAAAGCGGTAGTGGTAGCGGTTCTGGTAGTTACACTATTAACACTACAATGTTTGATAAAAATTTACAACAATATAAAATTGAAACTAAAACAGATTTATTAAAAGATAAAAATGATGAGCAAGTATTAGGTAATGATTATTTAGATATAAAATATGCATTAAGAAATAAAATATTTGAATTTGAAAAAGATAATGGAGTAAAACCTAATGAGCTACAAAAAGAAGCATTGTTGCAAGGAATTTTAGCTGACAGAGTATTTTTAAGAGGTGAAGGTTATAAGGGTAGACCAGTNCCTATAAGTGCAGTAAATACAAATCAAATGAAAAAAGTATATGTCAAAGTAGGAGGTAAACGTATTTTTATGCAAGATATACCAGATTTTCAAGAAAAAGAAATCATAAAGTCAATACTAAAATCAGGATTACCTGTAACACAACAAAGAATTGCAGAGTATTGGGTAGAGGCAGGTATGCCAAAAACTGATTCTTTAGTAGAAACTACACAAGGTATTGGACAAATTAAAGGGCCAACATACGGATTGATGGCAGGTTAATTACATGACTAATATTTACGATCAATTTGCAGAAAACGAAAAAGAAGAAAAAGACATATTAGAACTAGCTCCTAGTCAAAACATTGGTTCTAGTTACGCACCTAGTTACAACCCATATGATGAAATAACTAGACGAAGAGAACAAACTACAAACAATTTAGTAAAAGCTAATTTGCAAGCTGTAATGAAAAAAGACCCTGAGATGGTAGGGGAAGGATTAAGACTTGCAGAAGAAATAGGTTTAGATAAAAGTTTTGCTTTAGATAGCGATGAAGCAATAAAATTAATGCGAGAAAGAAATAAACAGAAAAGATTAGAAGATTTAGAACTTGCAAAATATAGTCCTACACTACATAAAAAATTAACTGATCCTACATTTGCTGCTATTGCTTATGACAACATAAGTGATTTACAAGGTCTAGAAAAATTATTTGATGATTTTAAAAGTATTCCAGAAAATGTAGCACAAGGTTGGGAAAAAGGCAGATTAAATGTACGAAGAGGAAAAATAGGTACGATGAAGTTATATGGCAATACGGACGAAAATTTAGACTTTGAATTAGCAGATATTAATAAAAGATTAGAAGAAATAGAAAAAGATGGTACTGGAATATTTGAAGAAGGTTTTTCTATAATTGGACAATATTCAAATACATTACCTGACGCATTAGAAACTGGTTTATATACAGGTGCTGCTAGTGGTGTGGCAGGTGCTGCGTTAGGGCCGGGTTCTATATTTACAGCTAAAGGTGGTTTTATTGTTGGATTTTTAGGATCAATGGCGTTTGATAGTTATGCCATAGAAGGCGGTTCTATGTATCTTGATTTATTAGAAGAAGGCTTAGATGGTCAAACTTCTAGAAATATTGCTACAGGCGTTGGTTTAGTAAATGCAGGTTTTGAATTTGTAGGTTTAGGTGCAGTTACACAACCTATAAGAAAAGCATTAATAAAAGAAACAACAAAACAATTAACAAAAAAATTAGCAAAACCTACTGTTAAAACTACACTAACTAATTTTGCTAAAAATTATTTTTTAAATAATATGTTGGCAGAATCATTAACTGAAGTAGCACAAGAAGGCACAAATATTTTAGGCCGTGATTTAGCAGTAGCATTAAGCGATACAGATTTAGAATTAAAAATTGCAACTGAAACTGGTCGGGCAGAAATAGCAGACAGATTAACAACTACTTTTATAAGAAGTATGCAAGGTATGGCTTTAGTTGGTTTAGCAGGTAGTGGCCCTGTGTTTATTGGTGATATACAAAAAGTACGAAAAGCAAAAGAAAATGAAGTATTTTTAAACGAATTATCAACAAATTCTTCAGCAAGTGTTTTAAAAAAAAGAAGTGCTACAGAATATCAAAATTTAACACAAGAACTCGGTAACGATAAAGGTAAGCCAAATGCTTATGTAGATGCACAAGCTGTTGTTGAAGTAATGAAACAACAAGGCATTACTATGCAAGACATAGAACAAGTGTCACCTAATATAGCAAATCAAATAAAAGAATTAAATAAATCAGGTGCATTAGTTGGACAAGATATTGTTATACCTACAGGTGAATACGCAGCAAAACTTGCAGGTACAGAATTTGATGGATTTTTAAAACAACATATACGTTGGGATAAAGATGATTTTAGTAAAGCAGAAAGCACATATTTTGAAGCTAACCGTCAAAAACTATATGAAGAAGCAAGACAAATAACAGAAAAACAAGAAAACAAAACTAATGAGTTTACAGAAAGTGTTGGCAAAATAAAAACTAATTTTGAAAAAATGTTATTAGATACAGGTAAATTTAGAAATAAAGACGCAACTAACGCTGCTACTTTTTATCAAAGTTATGTAATAACACAATCGGATAGGCTAGGAATAACACCTGATGAATTTGTACAAAAATATCCATATCAAGTAGTAGGGCCAGAACAAACACAAGTTCTTGCACAGCAAAATATAAATGATGTAAATAAAGAAATAAATAATTTTAAGCAGCAATTAAAAGATTTAGGAACGCAACCACCATTGCCACCAGAAAATGCAAGGTTTGATGAGTCAGGTAATCCTACGGCTGCATATCAAAATTATTTAGATTGGGAAACAAAAACTGATGAATTAAATAATCAGATTGAAGAATTAGAAAGTGAACGTGAAATATTTACACAAAGAACAGTACAAGGTAAAGGAAAACCAATACCTGCTGAAATATTAGAACTTGGCAAGTTAGAAAATAGTTTTGAATTTGCAGGTGAAACTCAATATGCAACTAATCGTGATTTTAAAATAGCTATACAAGAACGTATAAATAATGCTGCTAAACAAGCAAAAGTAAATTTATCTGATTTCTCTGTTGAAACAGAAAAACATCTTGTACAAAATTTACTTGCAGATGCAGAGTTTGCATTAAAAACTAATCCAAATGCAGTTGGTTGGTATAACGAAAAAGTGACTAAAGCATTAGCTGTATTGTCTAAAGTGCATCCAGAAATAGCTACAAATCCACAAGCAAAATTTGCTTTTATTTGGGCGTTAGCTAATACATCTAATGGTTTAAAAGTAGATAAAAATTTTGAATTAGCAGAACAGGCATATGCATATTACGCACAGAATGGTGTAATGCCAGTTGATATAGGCATAGGTGATGCAAGTGCTGCAATTAATAACAACATGAAATTGTTTAATAGATTAATGGAAGAAAAAGGGTTTGAAGAGTTTGAACAATTTATGAAAACTATGCATACCGTAAAAGAAGTAGAAGCTTTTACTGGTAGTACTGTGTCAGGAGAAAACAAAACCGAAATGGTTTATGGTGCTGCGGTAATGGGGCCAAAAATTGGTAATGGATTTTTTGCTAATTTATATGGTCAATTTGAACAATTAACTATGGATAGATGGTTAATGCGTACTTGGGGTCGAATGACAGGCACATTAATAACTGACTATAAAAAACAAGCAAAGACAAAACGTGAACAATTAAAAAAATTAATAAAAGGTTTAAATTTAAAAGATAAAAAAGCTTTTGAAAAAATAATTGGTATAAAGATAAAACTTAGCAATTTAGATGAAGTAGCTGTAGCAATACAAAAAGCAAGTATGAAACCTGCTAATAGAAAAGCAATGGCACAAATAGCAACTATTGAAAATACAGCTAACGCAGACCTTATAACATCTGTTCTAGGTACACCTAAAAAAAATATAGAAAGAATAGGTATAGGAGATGAATTACGAAAAGGCGGTAATGGTTTGGCTAAATTTATTGACGGACAGAAAGAAGCACCTACTGGGCCAGTGGAAAGAAGACAAATTAGAAAAGTATTTAATCAAGCGTTGAGCCTATTGCAACAAAACGAAAAATCGCTTACAATGGCAGATCTACAGGCGTTAGTTTGGTATCCAGAAAAACGACTGTATGACACTGCTAAACTAAGTCAAACAGAGCAAACTACAGGTTATCAAGATAATGAAGCACCTGATTACGCCAATGCTGCTGTTAATTTGGCACAGCAACTTGGTGTGTCAGATGCTGACATCCAAACCACATTACAGGAGGTAGACCTTGAACTCGAACGTCAGGCCACTATCGGCACAAGAGGAAGTGAATCTGGAGAAGGAACAGGAGGAGTTGTACAACGAGATAATATTNAAACAGACGAAGCAACAGGACTCCCCCTCAACGAAGACGGAACAGTTACCGTNTACCACCACACCAACAAACAAGCAGCAGACAGNATCAGAAAGTCCNGTNAACTTAGAAGTGCTGGAGAACCTGATGTCTACGTTACCACCAGANNTNTCNCAGATACTGGCTACGGTGATACCGCAGTTGGGATCAGAGTCGAACCTTCTCGACTTAGTCTCGATGATGAATTCCCAAATGGACGGAGAGATTTCAGACTCTCAGTTGGAAAGCCTAGAGGATCTATTCGTGTAGATGTAATAGATCTTGCAGAACAAAGTAGAATATTTTCTCAACAACAAATACCAAGTGGTTTTGATGATGCGAGAGGTGGGTTTGACCCTAAAACATTAACTGCATTTTTAAATACAGAAGCAGATATATCTACGTTTTTCCATGAAACAGCGCATTTTATGCTAACTGTTATGGAAGATTTAGTCTTGACAGGACAGGCAACACCAGATATACAAAATGATTTTAATGCGTTATTAGATTTTTGGGGTGTAGAAAATGTAGATGCATGGAGCAAATTATCATTAGATCAAAAAAGAAAATATCATGAAGCATTTGCATATAATTACGAAATTTATTTAACAGAAAAAAAAGCTGCACCAAGTGTTAAGTTGCAAGAAATATTTATAAAATTTGGAGATTATGTACGCAAGCTTTATAGATCTATTGTTGATGATTTAAATAAAACATATAAAGAAGAAAATGGTGTAGATTTGCCTGTTTTAACTGATGAAGTTAGGGCTGTAATGGATCGCATGATAGCTAGTGAAGACGCAATAGTGCAATCGCAACAGATATATGCCATGAAACCAATGTTTGAAACACAGGAACAAAGTGGTATGGATGATGCTACATGGAACGAATATACAAAAGCTATACAAGAAACACAGGATGCTGCTATAGATTCATTAACTAAAGCAAGTATGGGTCAACTTAAATGGCTTAGTAGAAAAGGTAAGTTAATAGAAAGATTACAAAACAGAGAAACAAGAGAAACTCGTAAAAGAGTTATGGCAGAGGAAACTGTTAAGGCAGAAAATGAACCATTGTATAAATTACAAAAGTTTTTAAAAACTGGCGAATGGAATAATAAAAAAAATGATCAATTTAAAACAGCAGAAACTAGCAAAATAGATATTGATAGTTTAAAAAACCTTATGCCGTTTTATGACATGGCATCTGAAATAAAAAAATTAGGTACAGGTAAAAATGGAATGGTTGGTAAAAACGGTATACCAGTACAAATGGTTGCAGAAATGTTTGGTTTTGATACAGCAATAGATATGGTTAATGGTTTAGTAGATTTAGAACCTATAAAAACTGTAGTAACAGAACGTACAGAGCAACGTATGTTAGATGAATTTAGTAATTTAACAGATCCAGAACAACGTGAATTACAAATACAAGAAGCATTACATAACGAAGCAAGAGCTAGATTTTTAGCTATTGAATTTAAATTTTTAACAAAAACTATGCAGCCAGTACGTTTTCAAGTAGCTGCTGCTAGACAAGTTGCAAGAGATATATTAGCTGACAAAAAAGTTGGTGACATTAGGCCAACAGAATACGCTCGTGCAAGTAAAAGAGCAGTTAAAGATGCGGAAAAAGCTATGCGAGAAGGTGATAATTTAAAAGTTATTCAAGCAAAAAAAGCAGAGTTATTACATAACCAACTTGCTCGTGAAGCTGCAATAATACAAAAACAGTTTATAAAAGCTGAAAAAGATTTTAAAAAGTTTTTTAAAGATACTGATAAAAAAGTTGGTGAGAAAAAATCTAGAACAGTTGAATTTGTTAACGCAGGTCAAGAAATATTATCAAGGTTTGGGTTAGGCCCAGAGTTAGAAGCAGGTGCAACTTTTGTAGATAAACTTAAAAATTATGCACCAGATTTATACAAGCAATTAGATCCAATAATAACTGAAGCAAAACTATTACCCGGTAGAAATATATCAGACTTAACGTATCGAGATTTTAATACGTTGTCTGAAATTATGGATTCATTGTGGTATCAATCTAGACGAGATAGGCAATTTAAAATTGGTGAAAAATTAGTAGAACTACAAGATATAAAAGATGAATTATTGCCACTTATGAGAGAACAAGATGACAGACTTTCTATAAATGCAGGTAAAGGAAAAGAAGCAGGTATAATACAAAANNCAATATTATTTNTAGAAGGTNTAAAAGCAAAAGGTAATCGTGTAGAACATTGGGCAGACAGACTAGACGGTAGTGCTGCAAGTCCAAGAATTTTAAGAGGTGACGGCCCATTAGGTGGCGGTGTATTTACAACAAAAGAAGGAGATGTAGCAGGGCCATTTACAAGATACATATGGCGAACACTTAAAGATCCAATTACAAAATGGCGATCAGAAAGGCCAAAATATACAGGACGTTATTTAGAACTATTAAAAGATTTAGATTTTGGATCAGATAAAATTAATGCTTACGAATTTGATGACCCTTATTTATTTGGTGACAGAACAGGTAGAGGAAAAGTTGAATTGCTTGGAGCATTGTTGCATACAGGAAATTTAAGCAACAAAACAAAATTATTAGTAGGAAGAGGTTGGGGTAGTTTAAGAGAAGATGGTTCATTAGATAGTACTAAATGGGATGCATTTGAAAAACGTATGCAAGACGAAGGGTATTTAACAAAAAAAGATTATGAATTTATACAAAAAGTATTTGATTTAAACAAAGAATTATTACCTTTAATACAACAATCACATAGAGATGTTTTTGGATATTACTTTAAAGAAATAGGTACAACACCTATTGTTAACAGATTTGGAACATTTGAAGGAGGTTATGTACCTGCAAAAATTGATTACATTATAGAAACTGATTTAAATTTAAATCAAACTTTAGAAGAAGTAAAAGAAGAAATGCGATATTCTGTACCTGCTGTGCCTAGAGGATTTACAAAAGCAAGAACAGAAGCTAATAGAGCTTTATCAATTAGTTTATTTGATCAAGCAAAACATTTAGATGACGCATTACGTTTTGCTTATGTACAACCTGCTGTTACAGATTTATTAAAATTATTTAATGATAAAGAATTTAAGTCTGAATTAAATCGTATTGATAGATTTGCATATAAAAATATGCTTATGCCTTGGCTAGAAAATGCAGCAACACAAAGAACATCTATAAAAAAAGAAGGATGGGGAGTTGGAAATTTAATTGAATATTTTACAAAAAATACAAGTTTAAATTATATGTTTATGAGTTTTAAAAATGCTGCACAACAAGTTACTGGTATATTACCTGCCATGTTAAATGTAGAAAAAAAATATATGACAGATGCTTTTAGAAGATATACACTCAATCCAGTTAAAACTATGGATGAAGTAGCAGAGATGTCACCTTTTATGGCAGATCGTCAAATAAATCAAATGTTTGATATACAAAATACTTTAAATGATTTAATTATAAGTCCAAATGATTATCAAAAAATACAAAATTTTACAAGAAGACACGGATATTTTTTACAACAAGCATTTCAAAATTATGTAGATAGTGTTGTTTGGATGGCTACATGGAATCAAGTAACAGCTAATGCACCTAAAACTATGACACCACAACAAATTCAAGTTGAAGCTATAGCACAGGCAGATGCAAACGTGCGTAAAACACAAGATAGTTTATTACCAGAAGATGTTGCAGCTTATCAAATTGACGCACCTTTTGTTAAAGCTATTGTGCAATTTACAAGTTATTTTAATTCACAAGCAAATTTAAACGCAACACGATATAAAAAAGTAGTTAAAGAACTTGGATTTAAAAATAGTAGATTTAGTGGTCAAATATTCTATGCGTTTTTATTTGGTACATTTTTACCTGCTATTGTTTCCGAAGGTATACAAGAAGCTTTTAGTGGTGGTTTAGTAGATGAAGACGAAGATGGATATTTAGATGAAATTTTAGAATTTATATTTTTTTCAAATGCACGTTATACGTCAGCTTTTATTCCTACAGGCAGTACATTTTTAATGTTGCCTTTTAATTTATTTGATGACAAACCATACAATGACCGTATAACTATTAGTCCATCAGTATCATTAATAAATTCTACTGTGCAAGGATCATATAGATTTTTTGTTAATGCTATAGATCCTAATAAAGATATTAAAGGTAATGAAGTAAGAAGTATTATTACTCTTATGGGTTTAATAGGTCAAATACCTACATATCCGTTTGCTAAAGCTATTGGTTTATTACATGATTACAAAGATGGTAGATGGGTTCCAAGAGGGCCAATTGATTTAATTAGAGGTTTAGTTTCTGGTCAAAAAGGTGAAGGCAGAGATTAGTGGTGTGACCGTAAAGCAAAGAGTAATTGGTAACCTTAATAAGATAGTGAATAAGTCTAGTTAATGACGATAAATTCGACTACAAGAAAAACAAATGCGTTAGTTGGGAATGGCAATACTCATACATATCCGTTTGCTTTTAAGGTTTTTACAGACGCAGATGTAGTTGTTAAAAAATTAGAAGTAAGTACAAGTATAGAAAGTACGTTAACTCTTGGTGCTAACAATGATTACATAGTTACTTTAAACTCAGACCAAAACGGTAATCCCGGTGGAAGCATTACCTTAAAACAAGGTGGTAATAATTTTAATTTACCTTCTGGTTTTCAATTAGTTATTACTTCTGCATTAGAACCATTACAAGGTACAGACCTTACAAACCAAGGTGGTTTTTATCCAGAAGTTATTAATGATGCATTAGATAAAGCAGTTATATTACATCAACAGCAACAAGAGAAGCTAGATAGGTCTATTAGTTTTTCATTAACCAATACCATTGGTAGTTTAGAAATTACAGAAAATGCTAATGCTCGTAAAAACAGAGTATTAGGTTTTGATAATTTAGGTGAGTTTGAAGTACTTAAAGAATTAGGAACATATCGTGGCAACTGGGCTGCTAGTACTTCTTATGCAGTAAGAGATCTCGTTAAAGATACATCTACAAATAATATTTATTTTTGTAATACAGCACATACTTCACAAGGTGCACAGCCATTAACAACTAATACTAANTCTGCAAATTGGNATTTAATAGTAGACGCAGCATCATCTACTACTGCACAAAATAATGCGGCGGCATCCGCTACTGCATCCGCAAATTCTGCAACTGCCGCAGCTTCATCTCAAACGGCAGCAGCAAATAGTGCGACGGCAGCAGCAACGTCAGAAACTAATGCAAGTAATTCTGCAACTACTGCATCTACAAAAGCGACACAAGCAGACGCATCTAAAACCGCAGCCCAAACTGCGCAAGCCGCAGCGGAACTTGCACTTGATACTTTTGATGATAGATATTTAGGAGCAAAACAAAGCGACCCGGCTACGGATAATGACGGTAATGCACTTATAGATGGAGCGTTATATTACAACACAACATCTAACATAACTAAAGTTTATGATTTAGGTACAACATCTTGGTTAGTTGTAAATATAACTGGTACTGATCTAACAAATACAAATACAGTTGCTGGTGCGATTAGTAACGTTAATACAGTAAGCAGCAACATTTCTAATGTAAATGCAGTTGCTAGTAATTCTAGTAATATTAACGCTGTAGCTGGAAATAACAGCAATATTAATACAGTTGCAGCAGCTAATACAAATGTTAATTCTGTAGCTGGCAGTATTGCAAACGTAAATACTGTGGCAAGCAATATATCCAACGTCAATACAGTAGCAGCGGATATCGCTAAAGTAGTTACTGTCGCTAATGATTTAAATGAAACTGTTTCAGAAATAGAAACAGCAGCAGCAGATTTACAGGAAACAACTTCAGAAATAGATACTGTTGCTAATGCAATTACTAATGTAAACCTAGTAGGAAATAATATAAGTAATATCAATGCAATAGGTACTATTCTTGCAGGTCAAACTACATATGCAGTAACTGTTGCTAATGGTGTTTTCTATATTGATGGTGCTGCTAATCCAACTCTAAGTATTATTAGAGGGTTTACATATATATTTGACCAATCGAACAATTCAAATGCTAATCATCCATTAGCTTTTAAAGATGGAAGTGGCAATGCTTATACAACTGGAGTAACTGTTAACGGTACGGCAGGTCAATCAAATGCAAATGTAACTTTTGTTGTACCTTCAAATGCCCCTGCATCAATGCGTTATTACTGTACACAACATGGTAATGGTATGGGTAATACTATTACAGTTGGTGATGACAATATTGGTGTTGTAGCAGGTGATATAAATAACGTTAATACTGTTGCAGGTTCAATCTCTAACGTAAATAATGTTGGTGGTAGTATTGCAAATGTTAACTCTGTTGCTAGTAATTTAAGTGGTGTTAATGCATTTGCTGAAAGATATAGAACAGATAATAGTGGTAATAATCCATCAACTAATAATGATGGTGGTGATTTATTTTTTAACCAAGCAAGCGGTAAATTACTTGTTTATAACGCTAACACTTCTGCATGGGAAGAAACACAATCTGTTGGTAACTTTTTTATAAATACTATTAGCAGTTTTAGTGGCACTGGTGGTAATAGTGCAACGTTTAATGGATCTGCATACAAATTTACATTAAGCAATGCAGGTCAGTTTGCTCAACAAATGTTGGTAAGTGTTGCTGGTGTAGTACAAAAACCAAATACAGGCACAGGACAACCTAGTGAAGGGTTTGCTTTAGATGGTGCAAACATTGTTTTTGCTGCTCCACCTCCAGCCGGGGCTGATTATTTTATAGTTACTATTGGTGCGTCTGTAAGTATTGGTACGCCTAGCGATGGCACTATTACAGAAGCCAAATTAAATGCTAGTAACAATCCTGTCAATGGATATTTTTTACAAGCACAATCTGGTGCAGCAGGTGGTTTAACTTGGGCTGCTGTAGATCTTACTAATCTAAGTGCAAGCAATTTAACTTCTGGTACTTTACCTAATGCTAGATTCCCTGCAACATTGCCAGCAGTTAGTGGAGCAAATCTAACTAATTTACCAGCAGGTAATTTAACAGGCACAGTAGCAGATGCTCGTATCACAAGTTTAACAGCATCAAAATTAACAGGTGCTTTGCCCGCAATAGACGGATCAAATCTTACAGGTATAAGCACAGATTTAGTTGGTGACACATCACCACAACTAGGCGGTGACTTGCAAACTAACGGAAACCATATTGGATTTGCAGATAATGATAAGGCTAGGTTTGGAAATAGTAATGATCTAGATATTTATCACAATGGTACAGACAATTACATAAATAATGTTACTGGACATTTAAGAATTTTTAATGGTGCTGCTAACAAGGCAATAGTATTTAGCACAAGTGGTAACAATAGATTCCAAATAAGTGATGGCGGTCATTTAATTCCATCAGCCAACAATTCTTTTGATTTAGGAGATACAAATTATCGTTGGAGAAATGTTTACACCAATGACCTTAACTTATCTAACGAAGGTTCTTCTAATGACGTTGACGGAACTTGGGGAAGTTATACTATACAAGAAGGAGCAGAAGATCTTTTCTTAGTGAACAAACGCAATGGCAAAAAATATAAATTTAATTTAACGGAGGTAACATAATGGCTATTTATTACGGAGATGGTGGTAATTCTTCTTCTGGAAGGATTGTTCAAGTACAACAGGCTTTTAAAACTGATGGTTTTAGTGTAGGTAATTCTTTTGCAGAAGTTACAGGTTTAAGTAAATCAATTACAGTTACTAGCGGTAATAAGGTTTTAGTCTCATATGGACTTAGTGTCTCTGCTGCTGCTAACGTATATTCGGCACATTTAAAATTAAGGAGAGGTAGTACAGATATTGCAATTTCAACAGCAGCGACAGGCAATATAATGAATTTATCTAGTTTTTATTTAACAAGTTACGACAGCTATTCTGATACAACTTTTACTAATTTTAATAATATGTATTTAGATTCACCATCTGCTGGCTCTCATACTTATAAAGTTATGCTTCAAAGTGGATACAATAACTATAACGTATATGTAAATAGACTTTACAACATGAGGAACTACAACAATTATGGTTGTGCTGTTTCCCATCTAACATTATGGGAGGTAACAGCATGAACAACTTAAATAAACATGACGCTTTATATTCTTTAAAGCCTAACACAACATGGACTTGGAGTGGATTCAAATATGCTGATTTAGATTGGCGAGATTCTACAACTAAGCCAACTGAATCTGAAATAGA
>FUFK010044602.1_pt1 | contig 18490 bp, 29 predicted proteins | sample 1021851 | NCBI WGS metagenome assembly FUFK01 (sample SAMEA51879418, study PRJEB19060) | metagenome
TATGTTAAGTGAACTAGGTTTAAGTGAAATAACTATGAGTGACGGTAGTAAAATAAACACCGCACAATACTACTCAGCTAGAATAACTCCTGATAAAATGGACGATGCGTTTAAATGGCTTAACAATAACGGTCATGGAGATATAATTAAAAACACAGTTACAGTAAGTTTCGGCAGGGAAGAAAACGACTCAGCCGTAAAACTCGCTAACGAATTAGCTGGACAAGGATTAGACCCTGCACAGAAAAAGTGGGTAGAGCCTATGACTTTAAAAGCGTTTGTTAGAGAGCAGGTGGAAAATGGGAACGACCTACCCCTTGAAACCTTTAATGTATATATAGGTCAAAAAACAAGGATAATTAAAAAATGAACCAAGAAAACTTAAATAATAAAAATGAAATAAGTGAAACTAAAACCACTGACGTTGCCTTAACCTCCAGTATGTTTGCTGAAGATGCGGGTAGTGGCTTAGAAAACGTAACATCAGAGGACATGGCTATACCTCGTTTAAAAATACTTCAAGCTTTAAGCCCAGAGGTAAATAAAAACGATGGTAAGTATGTCGAGGGTGCAAGTGCTGGTGACGTTATTAATACGGTAACCAACAACTTATATACTGATGACAACCCACTGGTAGTTTTACCTGTGGCGTATAAAAGATTATTTTTAGAGTGGACTCCTAGAGAGTCAGGTGGTGGGTTAGTAGCTCAACACGATGACGCTTCTATATTAGATAAAACTACTAAGAATAATTTTGGTCAAGATGCGTTACCTAATGGTAATTATATTCAAACCTCCGCTACACACTTTCTATTAGTGATAAATCAAGACGGTAGTTTTGATCAAGCAATGTTGGCTATGGCTGGTACTCAGCTTAAAAAGTCAAGAACTTGGAACTCTATGATGGCTAGTGCTAAAATGAATGTTGATGGTAAAGTATTTACCCCACCTAGTTTTAGTCACAAGTATACTCTTAAAACTGTACAAGAGTCTAACGACCGTGGTGCATGGTTTGGTTGGAGTATTACATCAGGTGGTGCGTTATCAAAAGATGAGATGGTATATTACGAGGCAGCAAAAGGGTTTGCTTCTTCAGTGAGTGGTATGTCTTTTGGCAGTACTACTGACGAGCCTAGCACAGAAGCACCATTTTAATTAAATAAGGGGAGTTTAAGCTCCCCTTTTTTTAGGAGAGACCTTGGAGCTGGCAAAAACATTTGACGATTTATTTAAGGGTTCAGAAAGAGCCCACGGCACTTTTAATGTCGATGAAACTAATAATGGTCAAAAGAAGTCAGGAGTTGCTAAAACTATTAAAACTGTAGGTGCCTCCTTAAAAAATTGGCAAAATCATTTAGAGGGTGTAATCGGCTTAGGTATTATACCTATCAACGAAAATAATCAAGTAAAGTGGGGCGTTATAGATATTGATACGTACTCACTTGATATCCCTAACTTAGTAAAAAAGATAGAAAACTTTAATCTACCGCTAGTGGTCTGTAGGTCTAAAAGCGGAGGTGCACATGTTTTTTGTTTTATGAAAGAGTTTATTTCTGCTGGTGATATGCAGGACAAGTTAAGGGAGTTATCGGCTGGTTTAGGTTATGGCGGAGTTGAAATATTTCCTAAACAACGTGAGGTCTTAGTAGATCGTGGTGATATAGGCAGTTGGTTAAACATGCCTTATTTCCAAGGTGCCACCTCTACTAGGTACGCTCTAGACCCCCAGAGCGGTATAGCCCTAACTCCCTCCCAATTTATTAATCTTAGTTTAGAACGTAGCTTAACGTTAGAAGAATTACAAAAACTAACCGTACCTGAAGTTGATGAATTAGAGGGTGGACCACCGTGTTTAAAAACTTTATTAAAACAAGGTTTCCCTGAGGGTACACGTAACAACGGTTTATTTAATGTGGGGGTTTATTTAAAACAAGCTACGCCTGAAAGTTGGGAAACTGAAATAGAAGAGTATAACCGTAAGTTCGTTATACCGCCGTTACCCGCACAAGAAGTTTTAGGTTTAATCAGCACACTAAAGAAAAAAGATTATAACTATAAATGTAGTGATGAACCCATACGTTCTTATTGTGACGTTAGTAAGTGTCGTACCTGTAAGTTCGGGGTAGGCTCTAGTAATACTACGCCTATGTTTTCTAGTTTAGCTAAACTTAATTCATCTCCTCCTTTATGGTTTTTATCTATAGACGATAAACGTTTAGAACTAACTACTGAACAGTTACAGAATCAAACTAAGTTTCAAAGAGCGTGTATGGAGATATTAAATTTGATGCCACCTAAAATGAAAGAAGTTTCGTGGCAGGCTATGATACAAAGTTTAATGGATAGTGGTATGGAGATTATAGAGGTAAGTTCAGACGTATCTACTGAGGGTCAGTTCTTAGAGTTACTTGAATCTTTTTGTACTGATGTAGCCCAAGCGGGTACACGTGAAGAAATATTGTTAGGTAAACCATTTACAGAAGAAGGCACTACATATTTTAGAATAAAAGATTTACGTGAGTTTTTATTAAAGCACAGGTTTACTGAACTAGAAACTAATAAGATAGCCAGTAAGTTAAGGGATTTGAAAGCACAGACTAAGTTCTGGAATATAAAAGGTAGAGGTACTAATGTTTGGTATATCAAAGCTTTTGAGTATAAAGATGAAACACTAGACGGACATGACTTTGAGGAGCGTGGGTTACTATGACACATAACGTAGTCCTTGGACCTCCAGGTACGGGTAAAACTACTTACCTATTAAATACCGTCGATAAGCTATTTACAGACGGCGTACGCCCCTCTGAGCTAGGTTATTTAGCCTTTACTAAAAAAGCTGCAAACGAAGCTTTAGGTAGGGCTATGACTAAGTTTGATTATGATAAAGATGAGTTACCGTATTTTAGAACTATACACTCACTTTGTTACTTCTGGTTAGGTCTTACTACTGCGGACATACTAGACCGTAAAGCATTACGTGCCTTTAGTGAACTAGTGGGTGAACGTATAGGTAGTGCTTGGGACGGTGAAAATTATATGGCGTTGACTAGTAAAGGTGATAAGATGTTGTTCTTAGAAAACATGGCACGTAATATGTGTATTGATTATAAACAATGTTGGTCACGTTCTGGTTATGATATTAGTTGGTTACACTTTGACTGGTTCTGTAAGAGTTATGTAGACTATAAAGAAAAACACTACTTAAAAGATTATACTGATATGTTATCAGGTTTCTTACATCATAAAAGCACACCACAACTAAAAGCGGTTATAGTAGATGAAGCTCAAGACTTATCACAACTGCAGTGGCGTTGTATATATAAACTTATAGAAAATACTGAGCATGTTTATTTTGCTGGTGATGATGATCAAGCTATTTATACTTGGGCTGGTGCGGACACTGATGAATTTATAAATTTAAAAGGTAAGAACATATATTTAGAGCAGTCTTACCGTGTACCTAAGAAAGTACATGATGTAGCCTTTAAGGTAGTTAATAGAATACAAAACAGAAAGCCTAAAACTTGGCTACCCCGTAGTGAAGAGGGTGACGTCAGTTACCATAAAAGTTTTGAACATATTGATATGTCAAAAGGTGAGTGGTTAGTTTTAGCACGTAATAATTATTTACTAACTCCCGTTGAAGAATACTTAAAAACTATGGGCTACTTCTATTATAAAAATAATAAAGCTTCTATAAGTGAGGTATTAATTCAAGCTATAAAAGACTGGGAAAAATTACGTAGTGGCGGTAAACTAAAAGCTGAGGAAGTCAAAAAGATTTATAACTATATGCGTGCTGGGGTGGGAGTTAAAAAAGGTTATAAAACTCTTAAACAAGCTGACCCTAAAAAAGAACTGGATATCAATAGTTTAAAGCGTAATTACGGTTTACTGGTTGATAAAATATGGCACGAGTGTTTTGATTTACTAGGCGATACTCAAAAAGAATATATAGTTTCATCATTACGCAAAGGTGAAAAAACTATAGACATACGCATACGCCTTAGCACTATACACGCTATAAAAGGCGGTGAGTGTGATAACGTAATATTACTTACTGATTTAGCTAACCGCACTTACGAAGAATTATATAAAAACCCTGACGATGAGTGTCGTGCTTTTTACGTGGGGGTAACTAGAACTAAAAAACATTTACATATTATATCTAGTAAAACTAGGAGAGAGTTCAATCTATGGATTTAACTTTACATTTACTTTGATTATTACTAAAATTTTTATTAGAGACTATAGCCTATGAACATATTTTACGTACATAAAGATCCTGCACATGCTGCTATGTGCTTACCTGATAAACTAGTGGTTAAGATGCCGTTAGAGTCAGCTCAAATGCTTAGCACAGCACACCGTATATATTCAGGAGATGAATATTGTGATATAAACGGTATTTATAAAACAGCTTATAAAAACCACCCCTGNACNATATGGGCTAGNGAAACTAGTCAAAACTATCGGTGGTTGTATTATCACTTTGTTTGTTTATGTTTAGAATATAAAGCTAGGTATAACCGTGAGCATCTTACGTTTACTAAGTTAGCTGATGCTTTAGCTAGTCTACCTTTAAACATAAAGTCAGGCGGTATGACTGAGCTACCACAAGCTATGCCTGATGAGTATAAAAACGATGACCCAGTACAAGCTTACCGTGATTACGTAGTAAATGAAAAAACTTACGCACAGTGGAATAAAATACCTGACAGACAACCAGAGTGGTGGACTATATGAGGTCTCATGATTTTAATAAGTTTATGGTAGAACGCCATAATATCTATCTTAGAAGATTTATTCAAGGTGACCCTTATCCGTGGACTGATGACCCTATATTAAATGAGTACAGTTTTTGTAACGTGTACCGTGAACTAGATAGAGTAACCATATGGATACGTGAGAACTGGCGTGAGCCTTACGCTGACCATCCTAACTTACCGTTCGCTATGGCTATGGCTAGGCAAATAAACTGGCCAGATACGTTAGAAGAGATAGGTTTTCCTGAACACTGGAACCCTGAACGTATTAAGGCTATAATGCAGGGTAGGTTAAATAGAAAAGAAAAAGTTTATACTGGGGCGTACATGTTAACTGGTACGTTAGGCGGTACTAAAGTTGAGCAAACTATAGATAAAATACTTACGCCGTTATATGAGATGCCCCCTAGAATTATAAGTAACTCATTAGAGGAAACATGGAAACGTTATCTACCTTACCCTGGATTTAGCGGTTTTATGGCTTATGAAGTAGTAACTGATTTACGACACACTAAACATTTAGAAAATGCTGAGGATATTATGACTTGGGCTAATCCTGGTCCAGGAGCTAAACGTGGGTTAAATAGAATACACGGTAGAGAGTTAGAAAAAAGCATACCTAAAGCACAGTTAATTAGTGAGATGAAAGAGTTACTTGATTTATGTAACATGGCACCCTTACCGTTAGAGATGAGGGATATAGAACATTGCCTATGTGAGTTTGATAAGTATGAAAGAGTACGGTTAGGTCAAGGTAAACCACGTGCTAAATATAAACCTAAAATACAGGAGGAGCTGTTATGAAAATTTATATACCTACTCGGGGTAGAGCTGATGACCAAGTTACGTTATCATTTTTCCCTGAAAGTTTAAGAAAAGAAGTTGTACTAGTCATAGACTCTGATGAAGAACATTTATATAAAGATAAATACGATTGTCAGTTTATGGTTATACCAGAAGATATAAAGGGTATAGCTAAAAAACGCCAGTATATACACAAGCATACTGATGATAAAAAGATAGTTATGTTAGATGATGACTTACGTTTTTATATTCGTAAATCAGATAGTGACTGGCATTTACGTTACTTAGAACCTGATGAGTATCCCGCTTTATTCGGTTTACTAGACGTATGGTTAGATGACTACGCCCACGTAGGCGTTAGTGCTAGGGAAGGCAATAACCGTGTAGAAAAACTAGCCGTAGAAAACACAAGGTACATGAGAGTATTAGGTTATAACTTAGATATGTTTGACGGTATAGAATTAGGCAGAGTACAGGTTATGGAAGACTTTGATATTAACTTACAACTATTACGTCAAGGTAAACCTAGTAAGGTCAGCTACTATTACGCACAGGGGCAAAAAAGTTCTAATGCTGCTGGTGGTTGTAGTGAGTGGCGTACTATAGATGTTCATAACGCAGGTGCAGAAAAGTTACATAGTTTACACCCTGAGTTTGTTAAGATAGTAGAAAAAGAAACTAAGACAGCTTGGAACGGCATGCCTCGTAAAGATGTAAACGTTCAATGGAAAAGAGCTTTTAACAGCGGTACTGATTTAAAACAAGGAGGATTATTTTAAATGGAAGTTATTAATTGTAGAAACGTAAANGACGGNTTTATTAAGGCGTTAGATAAAATAGAAATNGANCATNTAGTATTAGAAAGTAGGGTAGGTGAAGTTATGGAGTTCCCTACGCCTGTNACTACTGTGTACAAAAACCCTACAGAAAGAGTTCTGTTTGAAGAGATAAGAGACGCTAACCCGTTCTTTCATTTTATGGAGAGTTTGTGGATGTTAGCTGGTNGTAATGATTTAGCTTATGTTGAACAGTATAATAAACGTATGCGTGAGTATAGTGATAACGGTGTTGACCTGCATGGTGCTTATGGGTATAGGTGGATTAATCACTTTGACTTTGATCAAATAGATAGTATTATCAAACGTTTAAAAGCTAGTCCTAATGATAGACGTAGCGTACTACAGATGTGGGATCCTAAAGTAGACTTAAATAGAGACGGTGTAGACGTACCTTGTAATACGGTTATATACTTTAAGGTTAGGGACGGTAAGCTTAATATGACCGTTAGTAATAGGTCTAACGACGTTATATGGGGTACTTTCGGGGCTAACGTAGTACATATGTCTATGCTACAAGAATACGTAGCTAGGTCACTAGGTGTTTCAGTAGGTACGTATTATCAAGTTAGTGATAGCTTTCATGTGTATACTAATATCTTTATAGATATGTGGAAAAAGTTAGCTGAAGATGATGCCTTTGATTTTTATTCTATGAGGCATTATATAAACCCTTATGAAAACAGGGCGTTAAAACCTTACCCACTAATGAAAGTTTCTAAAGAAGAGTGGGATAAAGACTTACATAAGTTTTTACAACGTGAGCCTTTAGGTGATAAAAAGTTCAATGATTCATTCTTTACTAAAGTGGCTTGTCCTTTACAAGATGCTTGGTACTTATATAAACAAAAAGAATATGACTTTGCTTTATCAGAAGTACAAACTTGCAGTTCAGGTGATTGGGCTACCGCAGGTTTTGAGTGGATTGATAGAAGAATAAAATGAGTAGTAAGATAGAGCAGTGGTCGTATAGTAGGTTGACCACTTATGAAGGATGTCCTAAGAAAGCTTACTACAGCTGTATAAAAAAGATACGAGAGCCAGGAAATAAATACATGGANCGTGGTAAAGAGGTTCATAAAAACTGTGAAGACTATATCAGAGGACACATTGATGAGTTACCTACAGCACAGTTAAAAGATTTTCAAGATGGGTTTGATTTATTACGTCAAATGTATCTTGAAGGTTCGGTTATCTGTGAGGGTGATTGGGCTTTTGATATTGACTGGAAGTCTACAGGTTGGTTTGATAGNGATACATGGGGNAGNGCTAANGTTGACGCTTTTGTNCATGATGCTAATAACCCTACGGTAGCTAGAGTTATAGACTTTAAAACTGGTAAGTATGAAGGCAACCAAGAAAGCCATAGAGAACAATGTGAACTTTACGGGGCGGTAGTGTTAGCTAGATACCCAGAAGTAGAAAGTATAACTACTGAGATGTGGTATTTAGATCACAATAAGATAGAACGTTATATGTATACACCAGAGAGTATAAAAGCACGTAAAGAAAAAATAAATGAGAGAGCTATTATTATGACTACCGCAGAAGANTTCCCNGCTANNCCTAGTAGNTTTAGNTGTAAGTGGTGTTATTACGGTAGAGAAAAAATATGCCCAGACAGATATGATTGAGGTTTATAAAAAATATTTTGAAGANTATANNATGGATATTATAGANACATGGGACGAACCTAATGTACGTGAGTTCAAAGGTAAGTTAGTCAAAGGTAGACCTACAAGAGGCTTTGGTAGTTCTAGTTTTAATTATGCTGGTAAGTTATATGAACCAGAACCGTGGTCTGATGAGATGTACGAATTAAAACAAAAGAGTGAAAAGTTACTATGGTTAGAACTAGGTATTGATAAACTATTGACTTTTTGTCTTTGTGGGTACTATGGTGTTGATGGCAAAGGTATCCCCCACCACAGCGACACCGTGCCCACACTAGACGATTGTATAGTTTCTATATCACTAGGTGCACCTAGAATATTTGTACAACGTACTTATCAAAACCCAGTTAAAGAACACACTAATACTAGTGAGATAGAAACTAAAATAGAAAATTTTAAAATTGATGAAAAGTTTTACCTATTGGAACACGGTGACGTCATAGTGTTTGACGGTCATAATCAAATGTATACAACTCACGCTGTACCTAATATGGAACACGCGGGAGAACGTATAAACTTAACTTTTAGGTCAGGCTTATAAATATATGGAGGATAATATGCAAGATGGCAGTAATTTTAATTTAATATCAGAAATAGCTGATGAGGATGTTAACAGATTAGTAAAAGCTCAAGAGAGCTATGGTGATAGTTGGCGTAGTCGGGGCGGGGTAGGAGCTTTTATGATGTTAGCCCGTAAGTGGGATAGGATAGAAAATCAGGTAACTAAAGAGGGTTACGATATATTTAAGACTATTAATAACGACCCCAGTAGTACAGGTATATTAGATGATATACGGGACTTACGTAGATATTTATTACTAGTAGAGGGTTATGTTACTGATAACTGGCGTGAGGAACATAATAATGATTAGGGGTATAACGTTTAGTGCTTTTGATTTATTTCATGCNGGGCATGTGAGCTATGTTATCTGAGGCTAAANNNNAGTGTGATTANTTAATAGCNTGTATNCACGCTGANCCTAGTANAGANAATNCTANTAANAATAAACCTATACAAAGTTTATTAGAACGTCAAATACAAGTAAACGGTTGTCGTTANGTAGATGAAACTATNGTNTANGAAAGNGAAGAAGANTTACGTAATATATTAAGGACTNTNCCTTGGGACGTTAGAATTATAGGTGAAGAATATATGAATAAACATTTTACAGGTAAAGAAGAATTTAACTTACCTAGTAAAAAAGTTTATTACAACTACAGACAACACACGTTTAGTAGTAGTGAACTACGTAATAGAATTAAGGATATTGATTAATGTCTACACAACCAAGTTTGTTTACGCCCGAGGTGGACTGGTCTCCTCCTAGTAGCTTTCCTGAACTAAGTAATTATAGTGAGGTAGCTATTGACCTTGAGACGAATGACCCATTGCTCCTGTCTCATGGTCCATCTTGGGCTTTTGCTGATACTGGTCATGTTACTGGTATAGCCATAGCTACTAAAGACTTTAGTATGTACTTTCCTATTCAACATAAAGGCGGAGGTAATTTAGATAGAAGAATGGTACTTAACTGGTTTACTAAACAAATGAGTTACAGTAATGATAAAGTTTTTCATAACTCTTTATATGACTTAGGTTGGATTAAACGTATGGGTATTAAAGTAGAGGGTACTATACATGATACCATGTTCGCTGCCCCTTTAATAGACGAGAACCAGTATGGTTACTCTTTAAATAAATTAGGTGAACGTTACTTAAATGAAATAAAAGATGAAACACTTTTAAAAGAGGCAGCACAAGCATATGGTCTNGACCCTAAAAAAGACATGTGGAAGTTACCCGCTAAATATGTAGGACAGTATGCTGAACAAGATGCAGCACTTACGTTAAAACTGTGGCAGATATTTAAAGAACTATTAAAGAGTGAGAACGTAGAAAAAATATATCAATTAGAAACTGGGCTCATACCTATATTNTTAGACATGAGATACAAGGGCGTACCTGTTGNCCTTATTAAGGCAGAAGAGGTAGGTAAACAACTTAAAAAAGAAGAAGAAAGTATATTAAATAATATCAAAAAAGAACACGGCGTTTACCCTGACCTCTGGGCTGCAGCTTCTGTGGCGACAGTATTTGATAGGGCGGGATTGAGTTATCCTCGTAGTCCTAAGATCAACGCCCCTAGTTTTACTTCAGCTTGGTTAGAAGGACACGATAATAAGTTAGCTAAAGATATAGGTAGAGCACGTAAACTTAATAAAGCTAGAACTACTTTTATAGATAAAATGATTTTAGAACACAGCGTCAATGGTAGAATACACGGGGAACTGCATCCCTTACGTAGTGATACTGGCGGTACAGTTACGGGTAGATTTAGTAGCAGTAATCCTAATCTACAACAAGTACCAGCTAGGCACGATGTCATTGGACCTATGATTAGGAGCGTGTTTGTACCTGAACCTGATCATCATTGGGGTTGTTTTGACTACTCACAACAAGAACCTAGACTAACGGTACATTATTCAGCCGTGACTCAGCAAGAGGGTGCTGACGATGCAGTTGACGCNTATAGAAATAAAAACGCNGACTTTCACCAAATAGTAGCAGATATGGCTAATATAAGCCGTAAGGANGCTAAGGTNATAAATTTGGGGCTAAGTTATGGTATGGGTAANGATAAGCTTATAAGTCAGTTAGATTTAAGCCCACAAGAAGCAGAAGAATTATTTGATACTTATCATAGCCGTGTACCTTTTATCAAAGGGCTACGTGATCAGTGTGCTAGGCTAGGAGCTAACAGAGGTTACATAGTTACTCTACTAGGTCGTAAGTGTAGGTTTAATTTATTTGAGCCTAGCTTTGAACGTAAAACACCTTACCCGTATGAGGAGGCAGTAGAGCGTTACGGTGAAAAAGTTAAAAGAGCTTTTACTTACAAAGCCATGAACCGTTTAATACAAGGTTCAGCAGCAGACATGACTAAAAAAGCCATGGTNGATTTATATAAAGAAGGATATTTACCCCACACCCAAGTACACGATGAGTTAGATATATCAGTAAAAGATATTGATGATTGTAAAAAGATAATAGAGATAATGAGTGATTGTGTTAGTATTAAAGTTCCTAATCTAGTTGACGCTGAGATAGGTGACAGCTGGGGTACAGCCGTAAAAAATTACGAGGATTACTTTAATGTTATTTGATGTATTTATTTACAGTGTAGGAACTTGGGCAGGTATTATAGTTTTATCTGCTATTTATTTAATAATGTACGACGAATGGAACAACAGAAAATAGACAAAGACGACATAGCGTTTATTTATTTTACTGATGACAGCTATAAACGGGTTATCAAGTTCGGTATGCGTAATATGCATAAAGTGAAAGGCGGTGGTGTTTGGGTAGGTGACCCTAAAGTTATGGCACCAAGTAGTACCGTAAATGAGTGTGTTAGGATATATAACGTGCATGCTAAAAATAAAGTAAAAACTTTTGATAGTCCTAAGGAAGCACAAATAAAACTATATAATATAGGGTATAAAAAAGCAGTTTTTATGGAGGAAGCTGACATGAAAAACATTTATCAAACTAAAAAAGTTGACATAGCTAAACCAGACAACCATTGTAAAACTGTCCGTGGTCGTGACCCNTGGGATACTGATTGGTTGATAGAACTTACTGATTTAGAACCCATGAGTNTAAAAAATAAAGAACGTTTAAAGTCTTACGTGTGGCCAAAAAACATTACGCCTACTATAGATATGATATTAGAGGCTAGTGATTTAAGTATTAATGATATNAAATATGATATAAAGTTAGGNTATATCAAAGCATACAAGGTAATAGATGGTAAGAAAAAATACAAGTAAATACGAGACAATACACGAGGTCACTTACTTTGACCCTGATATAACAGGTGTGTGGTCGCCTATGAAACTTGAAGTACAAGTAAATAAAAACCATCCTAAGTATTTAAATCTTTTACTTAATGAAATTAATATCTACGCTTGGCTACAAGATAACACACCAGAGTTAGTAGAGGCTATGTTAAAAGCCATAAAGAATAACACACAACATAGTAATTATCATTTTGTCAGGGTTAGGGTAATGCCTGAGACACTTCATTAAATAAATTTTACATCACGTTAAAGTATAGGTATAGTAAAGTATATGGATAATATAAATTGGAAAGAAAAAAGGATAGCGGAAATAAACAGTATGGGTTATCCCGCTGATGATAGTCACCCCTACTTTGAAGAGGTGCACGCTATCTATGAAAGTAAAGCTACTAGTTATGAGGAGTTTTTAAATGACTTTAGAGACGGATCTACCACTACCCANTAGAGAGGGTGGTACTAANAATAAGTACGATTTTTACAAACTAACTAAATCAGGGTACAGCATGAGTTATCCTGCTCCTGATGATTTAGCGGTACAAAGAATACGTATTGCTGCCAGTAGGTATGGTAAACGTAATTCAATAAGTTTTACCACCGCCATAGTTACTGAAGATAATGAGCGTAAGATAAGGGTATGGAGGGTATAGAAGAAATTTGTTTAGTATGTGGTGAGCCTATTACTCACCATGCTAGTGATTGTCATAGTTATTTACACGTGTATCAAACAGGTAAAGTAACCGAGAGTAAAGTAGGTAGCGTCTACACCAGTTATAGAAAACGCTTCCTTTTAGGTGACACAACTATAGACCGTGACTTTAACAATATACTCAAAACCCCAGCTTACAGCGTTGAACAAGACATACTAAGTAAAGCGGAACTAGTAGAAGAACTAGAAACGGTGGCTAACATTGAATATGAAAATAGAGTAGTTAATGACGGTTTAATTGAAATGAGTAAAAGTATTATAGAACACAAAGGTTGTTCCGCTAGTAATCAAAGATACCGTAGAAGAAAAGACATACCTGAACATTTAAAAAATCAACCTAAATATAAAATAATGCATCCTCGTGGCTAAAAAGAAAAAGTTAACACCAAGACAAGAAAAGTACGCCCAGAACGTAGCTAAAGGTATGAGTAAAAAAGAAGCTGCAGTTGGGGCGGGGTATAGCGAAAAGAATGCAGCTAGAGCGGGGAGTATGCTAGACAGTAAAGCTAACCCGTTAGTGAGTGAACGTATACAAGCCTTACAGAAAAAAGCAGCCAAGAAAGTAGAGCTTGACCTTAGTACTCACTTAACTGATTTAAAAGATATACGTGAAGGAGCNNTGCGTAATGGTGCNTGGTCTGCTGCGGTAACTGCGGAAGTTGCTAGGGGTAAGGCAGCAGGACTTTACATCAACCGTAGTGAACTAGTGGTTAATAAAGTAGAGACTATGAACAAAGAACAAATACTAGAACGTTTAAAAGAATTATATTATGAAACTGGCGGTATATTACCAGCGGGTAAAATAATAGAAGGAGACAGTGAAACTCTTGACTGATGAAAAAGTAAAAGACTTATANTCAGCCCCCTACTTANTAAAGAATACTATGCTAGGTATNAAAAGTGATTGGATGCTTAATAAAACTACNTGGGAGTTAGTTAAAAGTAGTGTAAAAGAAATAAAAGAGTTTGAGGTAAATGACGGTAAGTATGACCTTGAAACTGAACTCACTAACTACCCTAANCAATTAGTGAACGACGTGTACAGCGTACCGTTATTTACGCAAGAGTTCTGCGACATGTTAATAGATGAAATAAAAAACATTAATGACGCTTATAACTTAGAGTTTGAGCCTAATGATACTGAAGACTATTACCGACAGATACCTGAAATAACTCTAGCTGATAATGTACCCNTACTACATGATGTGATGTGGTCNGTNGTNCAAAATGTTTTNAACCCTATATTTTTNGCTGTGTGGCAACGTTATTCAGTACGTCCTGGCAGCATACAGATAGCTAACTACAACCCTAAAGAAAAGGTTGAGGGAGCTTGGCACCATGACCAGTCTGCAGATATCTCGGTGGTGGTGCCTCTTAATACTGGTGGATATGAGGGCGGGGGTACTGACTTCTTTAACCGTGGCACAGTTGACCCTTTACCTAACGGTCATGCTTTATTTTTCCCTAGCTTTACTCACATGCACAGGGGTAAGGCAGTACTGTCGGGTGACCGCTACTTACTGGTATTTTGGTTATTAGGAAATTACGACTAGGCTTTACATTTACTACCATCTTTATTTTAATATAACTAGGTTATAAGCTACCTACAAAGCAGGGGGATAAGCTCCTCAAATAAGGGTAGGCTAAGATACTAGTTTAAAATACGTTGCGTGGCAAGAACTAGATGGCTTATAAATTAGGTGGTCACTGTTGGGTAGACTAGTCAAAGAGTATACAAACCGGCGACCTTACTTCCGTGACCACCGCCTTTTATTTATTTACAAGACAAGGTAATATATCAATATGGCTTTATCACTTATAGTTAGCAACGGTAAAAAACTCAAAGAACCTATTACCAAAGAAAAGACAAAGACATGGTACGTCCCGTACACAACTATCGACGTCGAGATGCACAAAATAGAGGCAGATACCTATGAAGAAGCAATCAAAAAAGCTAACCTGCGTAATCGTAAAGGTAAGGTNAGAACNTANACNNTACAAGAAACACACTCAACAGACGCTTTTTTACGCCCAGACATAGAGAACCCTAATACCTTGTTCGACCGCTTTATTCACTGCTTTAATATTCATATAGAAGATTTTGATAAAAGGTAGTGATCAACCNTNATCNTANATATACTTTACCTATACTTTAAATAATATAGGAGGAAAAGTATGGAAGANGATATTAATAAAGCGATAGCCACCCTAGAAAANGCGGTGCAATTTTATATTAATAATAACGACGACGCCCTAGAGTGTAGTTCACTTTACGGGAGTTTTACTATGGTCAAGTTAGCGTTAGAGCAATTTANTTTACTCGGTAAATTAAAGACTGACNCTTACGGCGTACCGACTGGCGTTGAGGCTAAGCGTAATGCTNTGTAGCGTCTGTAGAGTTAAAGTACCNGAAGCTAGACTTAGGCTAGGNTACTCTACCTGTTTAANTTGNGGNGAGGTAGCAGCACAAAAGTTAGCTACCTTACGCAAGAAATCTATAGCCCCCGCTTATAATAAGGGGGCGTACCAATACATAACACTCAAAGATACTAAAACTATAGGGAGGTAGTATGACTGAAGATATTCGCAACAGTTTTAAGATTAATAANGACGGCGTANTANAAAGCGTANTAGAAAANGAGGATACTGGTGNAAGAATACCAGATAACCCTACTAATGAAGATATACCTAAACACCTTAGACATCTTGACCAAAAAGCTATTAACAATCTCAAATATCTTTTTAGAGGTGGCTTTACATCATAAGCCACCCTTTTTATTATTTAATAGTTAGTTAATTTATATACCAAAGGAGGATACAATTATGGCTAATAATAACGCAAATTACGTAAATGAGGCTATTACTGATTTAGTAGCTGATATTTACAAAAGGTTAAAGGTACTTGATGAAAAACTCAATGACCTTAAATTAACCGCTACTACCGAAACAGGAGTCAAGTTTGACCCTACTAAATACGCCACTATTGAAGGCGTTGAGCGTATGATAAGGGGTATAGAGTTTACTGTAGACTCTTACGACTTTGACGTAGAAGTAAGCGGTAGCACTACCGTCAGCCCAGACTATGTACCAAGTTACAAGGAGGCTGAAAGTGAAGAATAAAACTTATAAAGCCTTTATGGTTGACCCTTTTGACCAAAGCACCAGCACAGTTGATTTAGCCGTAGATGACTACGGCTCTATACTGGGTAGCAGTAAAGCGGTTATAGACTGTAACACTATTGATATCATTACTTTAAATGATAAACACATGGCTATAGTTGATGACGAGGGTTTACTACGTAATGATACTAGATACTGTAAGTTAGCTGAGTACCCTCAACCTTTGGCGGGTAAGCTATTAATACTAGGTTATGACGAAGACGGCGAAAGCTGTAGCGTTGATNACGACTANGTTAAAGAACTTAGAAAAACNACCACGTTTATGTCAGAAGACTTTGNGGGNGTTGAGCCTAANTTCTGAGTNTGTNANCTGGTCATGAAAGANATACGNNAAGATAACTGGATCCCAATCACTAACATAGTTGATTGGGGTTACAGCCGAGGACTATTGCCCGTTGACCCTACAGACATACAAGCTAAAAGTAGTCAAATGATTAAACTTACCGAGGAGGTAGGCGAACTGGCTAACGGTATAAGTAAGCAAGACCTGTGGGAAATAGCTGACGCTATTGGTGATTGTATGGTGGTGTTAATATTGATGGCACATCAACACGGTTTGAGTGCTACTCACTGTTTAGAAGTAGCCCATAACGAAATAAAAGACCGTACAGGTACTCTAAAAGATGGTTATTATGTTAAAGACTAACCTTTACATGCTTTACGACCCTACTTATTATAATACTAGGTTTTAATTTTATAGGAGAAAATTATGAATGACATTTATACTGACTTAGGTGACGGAGTATTTAGCGACTCAAAAGGTAACTTGTACCACGAAGAAATGGTATTACGCTACCGAGTAATGTACCAACGCAGTGATACTAAAAACCCCGACCGTTGGTCGTTATACAGTAGCCACGCTAAAAAAGATAAGGCTGTTGAGTTTATGCAGAATATGATGAGCGAAGAGCCTGACAATATGTTTAATTGGATGCTCAAAGATACAGGTGAGCCCACTAAAATAAAGAGGTTAATTTACTAATATGATTAATTTTGAAGAAGTATTAAACTGTGACCTTTGTCCTAGAGACATAGAAATACACCGTGACCCAGAAACAGGTAAAGCTTACTGGAATCAAGGGCATAACGCCGAGCCGTTAGCTGAGGGTAGGTGTTGCGATATTTGTAACGCCACTAAAGTTATACCAGCTAGATTAGAGGCTATACGCCGATATGAAAGAAGAGACGCTAAGCTAAATGATAAATAATTTAATAATACAACTAATAGGAGCATTTTCCCTGCTCCTTTTTATCGCCGTAATATGGTGGAGGAGGATAAAATAATGGGATTAGATTGTTATTATGTACGAACAGCTTATAATAAAAGAAAGAGAAAAATAGGAGTGCCTTGTTTCCAACTCTTTTCACGGTGACGGAGTTAATTACAAGGTGGTTAGGTTGGCACTACTTACTATTCATAAGCCTAACCACTACACCGTGACTTTTTGACCGTCGCCCCCATCTTTATTGAATACCCTTATAATATATTTATATTTAATAAAAGGAGTAAATAATGAATATCTTAAAAAATTATGCCGACCAACTTAAACCTTTGAACAAGGCTATCAATGATTATAACGAGTTCTGGTATGCTCAATACTTTGATTATAACCCTACTGCTTTCCGTATTTCATCTTATGGTGGTGGTTGTTATTTTAATGAGTGGGAAAGTGGTCAAGATAAAAAGCAAGATGGTTATATACCTATGCTCAGTGTCTCGACTCATGAAACCAATGGCTATACCCTTATTGAATTTAATAGTAAAAATGTTAACAAACTCATTGAGGAACAACCTAACGTGTATGAATGGCTTGAATATATAATGCGTCGTGAAAGTCAGGAAAACTGGGAAGGATTCGGTTGGGGTGAGGATAAAGATTACTGTCATGGTATAGCTTCTGAAACTACTACTGGTGTTTATACAGGTGATAAAAAGTCACCCAATAAACTAATACTATGTTTCAATACTGGTGGTGGTGAAGCCTACGATCAACAACTACTTAAAGTCATAAGAATTAAAAAACCTTATGATGAGACATATTATGTCTCAGAATTTATCTCAGAATACTGTAGCCCTAAAATTAATGTATAGCTGTTCCCTATATATTGGCTGTGGAAAAAAGTTTTTCTAAAACTGTAAAAGTTTTCTATTTAGCCAATAAGCCAATAGCCACTGAGCTTAAAAGCTCGTTCTTACTCCTTTAATCGTGGTTATTGGCTACCCTATTACCGACCTATTGCCTATTTGAAGACAATAGTATTTAGTTGGGTAATTATTGGTACCAACTAAAGTAAAACATGTGGCAGGTTTGGTAATTGAAATAACCGAATATCTATTCTATATATAGAGACAACTGAGAAAGCCTAGAGACAAGGACAACGGACCAAAATATATGGACCATTGACCATTGACCATGAGACAAAGACAAAGACATCTTGATCGTGATCCAAAGACAACAGCCAATAGCCCATGAACCATGATCCTTGGCTCTTGGTCCATTTTCCGTCATGATCATGATCAAAATTAATTTAACTTTTTTATGAAAATGGCTTTACTTTTACTTTACTTTACCCTATCATTGTATAGTATTAATTAATTAGGGCTAAGCCCAGGAGGACTAAAATGTCAAAAGCTAATACAACTAAAAAATCCGCTACTGCGGT
>FUFK010060705.1_pt1 | contig 18489 bp, 18 predicted proteins | sample 1021851 | NCBI WGS metagenome assembly FUFK01 (sample SAMEA51879418, study PRJEB19060) | metagenome
TCTGGAAATATATTTTCCTTACTTGATTTTTCTAATTTCTTTTCAATATTAAACAATTTTTTCTGTATTAATTCAATATTGTTTTCTAAATCTCGAATAGATGAGGCTATTGAATTTGACAATCCATCAACATCGTTAAACAAATAACCTGAGCTTTCGTCAATATAATTTGTCATTGGCAAGATATTTCTTGTTATACAAATCTTCGAAAAACTCATCGCTTCTAGAAGCACCAATCCTAAACCTTCTGAAAAAGAAGGGAATACAAAAATATCTATATTATTGAAGAACTCTTCTCTATTTTCGATATAACCAAGAAAATTTACTTTGTCAGTCTTATCTTGTTCGATCATATTCTTTAATTTTTCTAGATACTCTTCTGTTCCACCTCCACCAATCATTAATTTAAAATCAAGTGTTTTAAGCTGGTCTGAATTAATTGCATTAATTAAATCTTCTATTCCTTTATTCACATTGAGTCTTCCAAGAAATCCAAGTGTAACGATATCTTTTTTTTCAAAAGTTTCACCACTTTTAATATCTATCCAATAAGGTATAACAACAACATTCAAGTCATGATTGAGGTTTTCAATCCAACTTTTTACTTCTTCAGAAATTGCGATTATCGATGAAGCTGATTGCCAGTGTTTTGATAATCTCTTCATAAAGTATTTTCTTAGATTATTACTNAAACTACCTTTTTCGAGATATGTGTCATATTTTCCATGAACACTTACTATCCATTTACTTTTTTTTGACAAATATTTTTTTATTTTGTAAACCATAAAATCGCTACGAGGTTGATGTGAGTGAATAATATCAAATTCTTCATTTCTGAATTTTGNATACATGGAAAAATATGAAAATAAATTAAACATTCTTGGNCCTTTAAGTCTTGTAATATTTATGCCATTTTTAACTAATTCTTTTTCAATTGAATATGATTCAATNCTATCTTCACCGATAACGGTGACATAGACATCCATCCCATCATTAAGCTGTGCATTAATTAAGTCCAATAAATGGGACTCAGCACCTCCCCTGTTTAGGGAATTTATAACATGACAAATTTTCATAATCTTGGAGTTATCCATGTAGATTTTGGAGGAAACAGTGAATCACTTTCTACAATTTCAGATATTTTTATTGGGGTAAAATTCACCATATCTTTTTCGCCAGCTTGATTTTCATCGACAGTAGAGCTTATATACTCATTGACGTAACAGAAATTTTTAAATTCATAAAGTTGATAGATGTCTACAATTTCTTTGTTGAAAAATTTAACATCATCAATTGAAACAAAAAATTTTGAAGAAGCATTATTTAAAAAATTATGATTTTCAAGGATTTTCTGAAAATCTTTTTTTCCGATTGTTAAACGTGATGGGTAAGAGAGAATTTCTACATCAACAGTTGAAATTAGTACTATTTCAATAGATTTATCAATATCTTTTCTTTTCAAGTATTCATATCGATGATGTCCNTCTAATAGAATTATTTTCTTGCCTTTTAAATCATCTATATTTCTGATGTTTTNNAAATTCTCATCAATTCCAAACAAAAGTGGGTCAAAAGATTCTTCGATGTTTTCAATTGGTGTATCTATTTCTTCATGGGTCTTTATCTCTAAAAACTCAGCATTTGCAAAATTAATTTCAAGCTTTAGACCTTCAACATCGTAGTTTTCAAACTTATAAGTTGTGAAATAATTATTTTCCATTACCCGCAAAAAATTTGTCCATNAATTCTGACAAGTAATCAACCATCTCATCTGTAACTGAATTGTAAAGACTAATTCTTATTCCCCCTTCACTTCTATGTCCATTCAAACCAAGTATTCCTTTTTCAATTGCTTCAATAAGAAACTTTTTTTCTAAATCCTCATTTAAAAATTTAAAAATAATATTGGATCTACTTTTTGAGTACTCATTAACTGGCAATATTAAAAATTCCTCATAGGTCTGTAATTGTTCATATAGTCTTGATGATTGTCTAATTGATTTCTCTTCAAAATATTTAATACCTCCCATTTCTATCATCCAATCGGTAACAAGCTTGAGGACGTATATCGAAAAAGTAGGAGGTGTGTTTAATAAAGAGTTCTTTTCCACCAATTGTCCAAGGTTAAGGTATCTTGAATTATCATCTGAGTTTAAATATTTTTCATTTCCAATACATATTGATACACCTGGTATACCCATATTTTTTTGAGCTCCTGCATAAACATAAGCTATATTGTCCCATTCAAAACTATAAGAACCAATATCTGAGGACATATCAATAAGTAATGAATCATGTTGAATTTTATTGAATTCCCTCAATTGAACTCCATTTATTGTCTCGTTTGATGTTAGGTGCAAATAATCAACACCTTCTAGATCCCATGGTGTTTGAACATAATTTTCAATTTCATTATCACTTAATTCAATTATTTTCGTATCTCTAATTTTTGAGAAATCTTCAACTGAGTACCTCCCCCATGTTCCTGTGACTAGGCAACCTAAAAGTTTATTTTCTTTATCAAAGTTATTAGCGATAAATGTATTCTGATATGTTGCTCCGCCTTGCAAGAGAAGAGTGAAATAATTTGANGGAATATTAAAAATATTTACCATATTCTCTTGAAGAGCNTTTATTAATGTTTCAAAATCTTTAGATCTATGGCCTATCTCTAAAATCGATAAACCAGTATTTTGGTAATTAGNTACTGCGTCTTGTGANTTACTAATTACAGAAGAATCTAATTTAGCTGGACCTGGAGAAAAGTTATATATATGCTNCATTTTTATCTTTTATAAATAAAGTAAATGACAATCCTAAGATTAGTCCAAAATAAGCATTCAATTCTTCAATNGGGCTNATAAACAAAAATATCGATATGATGAAAAAAAACATTAAGTTGAAATCTCTTTTTTTTGAAAAAAGTAAATTTAAGTAAATCAAAAATACAACAGCTGGAAAGACAAGACCAAAACCTAATGTATAAAAAATTACCAAATTTTGAACATTTCTCATATTTTCAATTAATAATTTACTTTCCGTAGATTCGTCATTCATAAAGTCATTAAATTTTATGTTTACTGTTCCAATCCCTTCTGGATTAAAATCTGGAAGAGCATTAAGAAAAAAACTAATTGAACTTAATCGATCATTATCTAAATTTGTTGGGTTTGTAGAGTTTATTTTTATTTTTATCTCCCCTGAATCATTAATTTTTCTAACATCCTCTTCGTATTTTGAACATTCAATACTGTCCGGGTTTAAATTACACTCTAAGAGACCCAAAGTTGAAGAGGTGAGCATTGAGAAAATTAGTAAAACAAATGAGATTTTAATTTCTTTTGTTGATAAATAATTAAGTATTAGATAAAGAATTAAAACAACACTAATTACTCTTAACAGGTCACTTTTTGAAAGGCCAAGAGCAAAACCAGCAATTGATGCCATCAAATAATTTTTTTTGTCGTCATGTTTTAGGTAAATCAATACCAAAGGCAAAAAAAATGTAACAAAAATTACAGGTTCTCTGAAGGTGCTCATGGCACGGTGAGGTTGTGAAAGCCANAAAGTAGCCTGTGACATTTCATCAATATCAGTATTTGCTCTATTTCTGAAGGGCTCGTAAAGATCAAAAATTTGGGCAATAAATATATATATTGTTACAGCTGAAAAAAATGTAATAAATCTATTGATACCTTGCATAGCTAAATTTATATTTTTTCTATTAAAAAAATGTAATGAAAAGAAAAAAAGAATAATAAATGAAAAAATATTTAAATACCTCAGAAATATATAAACACTGTATGAAGAATCAAATTCATTATTAAAAAGAAAAAATATTTGTGGAATTGAAATTAAAATTACAAAAATACAAATATTTATAATGTGGCCATTCTTTAGTAATGCTTTCCCTTCTATAGCTGAGGGAATTAATAAAAAAGATAGGCCTATCCAGGATATTGGAATTGAAAAAATTTCATAAGCATCTAGAAAAATTAGAAAAATAGATATAAAAATGATATTTACATAGATATTATTTTTATCTATTTTCATGCTCTCAATGTTAATCATGAAAATTCTATTTAAAGGTTATAATTTTTCATTTAACTATATGAATTTAGTTATTTTCGTTTTAAAAATTATAATTTCAAATAATTTTTGGACGACCATAGCCCCACTGAGTGAATAAGCAATTCCCAATGAGGAATAAGACTCTGACAATAAAAGAGCTAATAAAACAAAGGTTATTGAATAAATAATCCTTCCATAAGCATGGAATTGAATCAAACCATAAAAAAGTAAATATTGCCTTATCCAGAATGTAAGTAAATAGGTAATAAATCCCACGAGAAGTATCAACATTGGATTGTATGAATCTAAAAATTCTTCATTACCAATTAACAAGATTATATTTTTACCAATTAAGTTATAAACAGCGATTAAAACTATAGATAAGGGTACAAGTATTTGAAAAAAGAAGCTTCTTATCTTAAAGTTNTTATCTTGAATTTTAAGCTTGTTTTGTAGCCATGGATTAAAAGTAACTACAAGATAATTTATAGGCTCAACTAATCTTTTTGCAAATTGATATATGCCTACAGTTTGTAAATCTAAAACTATCGCAAGAATGATTACATCAAAATGTTGTGGTATCAATCCAATAATTTGATCATATCTTATCTTTTTATACTCACTCTTAACATCATTAATATATTTTAAAAAATCTCTTTTTTTCAATTTTGTGATTTTTAAATCTTTAACGCATAAATAAATTCCAAAAAAACCGTAAAAAACTCCATATATTGATTGAGCTATAAGGAAGTTTTCTATGGTTGGTTCACTTAACAATAAAATTATTAAGGCAATAAATCTTACTGAAACACTACCAAGCTCCAGTATCGAATATTTCCTCATTTGATTGTTAAAAATTAATATTGCTTTTGCTGTTTCTGAGAAGGTATGTATTACTCGTGAAAATAAATAAATTACTAATGTGAAACTTAAGATTTCTAAACCGAAGTATGTACCAATCGATGAATTAATAATTATCTGATTATTGAAGATAAAAAGACAGATTAATAAGGAAAATAACCCTGTTAACCCATTAAACAATATTGATTCTAAAAAAAGACTATTACCCATTTTTATTGTTAAAAGNTGTGCGTCACTATTTCTTGCATGAGTAGCTCTAAATATAAGACTTGGTACAGCAATCAATAACACGGCGGCTCCATAATTTTCAGGTCCAAGTTGATTGACTACAAAAGAAACTTGGATAATCGAGATAAGTGCAATCGAAGATTGTGAACCAATCAAATCTTTTGTTTGATTAAATATTTCTTTTATATATTTTAAGTTCATACTTGTANGTGGAGCTGAGGGGATTTGAACCCCTGACCCCGTGCATGCCATGCACGTGCTCTGCCAACTGAGCTACAGCCCCAATACAATTAAGGTTACCCGTATTGAAGCATTAGATTACTATCAAAAAATAAATCCTCTAGATTGTAATATTCTCTTGCTTCCTCTGTGAAAAAGTGTATTCCGACACCTTCGAACTCAACTAATGCCCAAGACGAATCAATACCCTCAGAGAAAAAGTTTTTATTTTTTGATTTCACAAGATTTTTTAATTTTTTAACAGACGATACCATTTGAGTATTTGATGTAACATTACACATTATCACCACATCAAAAAAACTATTTTTTTCTACCTTAAATGCTTTTATGTTTGTACATTTTTGAGTGAGTAAAATATCTATGACGTTATCAAAGAAAAAATTGTTCGTAAATTCTGTTTTTCTTTCAGTCACTTATAAATATGTTACCATGTAAAAAATAAAGACACTATTCTTAATAGTGAGGAGAGAGTTGACAAGAATTAGAAACCTTATTGGCTTATTAGAGACACTTTTTAACAGCAGGCGATTGAGAACCATACTTGCTGCATTAATATTTTTTATTTTCCTATTTGGCTATCTTTTTTATGTTTCAGAACCTGATGTAAGAAACTTAGGTGATGGTATATGGTGGGCTCTAGTAACTATTACAACTGTTGGCTATGGNGATATCACACCAGTAACAACTTTAGGAAGAGTTGTCGCAAGTTCTCTTATGTTGCTTGGATTAGGATTAATTGCTACGATAACAGCAATTGTTTCAGCNAAATTTATTCAAAATTTTGTTGATCANCACACGAATGATGATGTTNTNGAAAAACTTGATGAAATGCAACTTGAANTGGATGATATNAAGAAAAAACTTCAATAAAGATTGTTATCTTTNATATAATTTAAAANCTCTTTTGATAAATCGTCATCNTTNAACTCATTTCTTTTNAGNTTATTTCTTATANTGCTTGAACTTAAGTCAACTTTTTCNCCATCAATAAGTGANTATTCAAATGGAAAGTACTCTTCTAANGTCTTATTACTGTCTTCCCTTCTAAGTGCNATNAAAAANTTAGTNAGCTCAGNTAATTTACTGTNGTTTTTCCAAGTTTTTATATTCATTGCCGTGTCAGAACCTAAGATAAAATACAAATCTTCCTTTGGATGGTCTAGTCGAAGTANNGTTTCGTATGTNTAAGAAGGATTTTCNTCAGATTTTTCTATATCGCTAATTTCAAAAAATTNAGATTCATTGATTAATATTTTTGTCATTTCAAACCTATGAAGAAATGANGTAGAATCTTTTTTTTGCCATGGATTTCCTGAAGGAATAAAAATTACCTTGTTCAGACCAAATTGAGATATTGACCTTTTGGCTATTTCTAAATGGGCATCATGAGGAGGATCAAAGGTCCCCCCTAGTACACCAATCTTACTCACTTTAGATCTCTTTTAAAATCAATTGAGTTAACAAAGGCTTTCATTTGGTTGTAGTTTCTAACTTCAGATGTATTGTTGGTAACTCTATCAAATTTTCTAATTAAACTATCACCGGTGTTCCAATACTTAAGTCTTTCAGGATTCAACCAATAAATATTTTTGAAAGATTTACCAACCTCATTTACAAGTTCTTCGTCTATATCACGATAATTATTTCTGGCATCTCCAATGACTATCAGACATTTATAGTTAGCATTACTTTTCTTTACCTCATCAACTAGCTCTTCAAAAGTTCTTGAATAGTCAGAATGACCATCTTGTTTTACAAAGTTATTCCAATTCTTTAAGAATGATTCTATCTCGGTTTTTTTTAGCTTTTTGATATCTTTTGTTACTTCAGTAATTCCATCAATGAAAACAAAAGACTTTATTGAATTGAATCTGCTTACCATTCCATAGAGTAATGTAAGTCCAAAAAGTGAATATAGTGCCATTGAACCGCTGATATCACATAAAATTACAAGCTTTGGTTTTTTCTTATTCTTGGGTTTATAAATAATATTTTGGAGGACCCCACCAGACTGGATCGACTTTCTTATGGTTTTTCTTAAGTTAAGATTTCCTTTGTTTGAGAATTTTATCTGCTTTTTAAATTTTATAGCTAGTTTGTTTCCAAGTGCATACGTTTGTTCAAGTAGTTTTTTTCTTTCTTCACTATTTGTATAAAGATAATCTAACTCATTTAATTGATCTTTATTATCTAATTCAGAAGGTTGATAGGCATCTCTTGTTTTATTTCTCTCTTCTTTTAATAGCTCTAACAACTTTAAATCGAGAAAGTTTGAGAAGTTTTCTCTATTTAAATTATTAATTATATTCTTAAAAGAATCCTCAAATTGAACATCAAAAAGACTCAATATATCTTCATAGGCTTTCGTTTTCTTTAACTGATTTAGCCAATAAGCATTAGAAACGGGTCTAGAAAAGTCTAGATTTTCAAAATCTTGTATTATTTCTATTGCAATTTTAGAAAAGTCAATGTCTCTGCTCTCGTTATTGATGAGAACATCTTGAAAATTTTCATTGAGATCATATTCATCAAAAAAATTAAATTCGAAGGATGTACTTTCCTCAAATTTAAAATTGAAATATTCTGAGATTAAATGTTTAAGTTTGTCTTTTTCATCTTTGTCTTTTGGAATTAAGAAAAAGAGATACCTAATCTTTTCTTCAAAGGATTGGATTTTTTTTGATTCTATGTATCCAAAATAAGTTTGGAGTTTATCAATAGATATAAAAAATTGTTGTTCTTTACAAAACTGTGAAAAAGAAACTATTTCATTCTTGAATGAGCTCATTTGCATTTTCAATTTGTTCTTTGTACTTCTCTTGATCAGACTTATCCTTTAAAAGTACACCTAAGTTATCTATTGTGGACTTGTTTTTATTTAAAAAGTTATATTTTACCCACTCTACAGACTCGATTAATGATGGGATTTTGTTTAAGTTGAGTTTCCTTACAAAAGATATAAAAGAAGCATAGCTTTTTGCTTGAGCCTCTGATATTTCTTCGATACTGTTCATTAAAACTTTAGATTCAATATCAATTGAAGGGAAATCAAGATAGAAATAAATACATCTTCTCTTCAGGGCATCTGATAACTCTCTTGTTCCATTTGATGTGAGGATGGTAATTCTATTATCATTTCCGTTAATTGTTCCAAACTCAGGTATAGTGACTTGATTTTCTGCAAGAATCTCAAGTAACAATGCTTCGAATTCTTCATCTGACCTATCTATTTCATCAATAAGAAATAGACTATCTTTTTCAGCTGTTAATGCATTGAGAATAGGTCGCTTGATAAGATATTTTTCATCAAAAAGATTTTCTGCATTTTTATCTTGTTGAATACTTAAAAGTTGCTTTTTATAATTCCATTCATAAACTGCCTTATCTTCGTCAATTCCTTCATGACACTGAAGTCTTATCAACTCTAGATTGAAAAGTGATGAAATTGCTTTCGCCAAAAATGTTTTACCAGTTCCAGCAGGACCTTCAATCAATAATGGCTTCTTAAGAAATATTGCTGCGTTAACGACATCTACAAGATCTTCATTAGAAAAGTAACTTACACTTTCCAAATCTTTAATGCTTACCTCTTTATTCATCCTCTGACAGTTCCTTTTCCATTAATTACGTATCTTTCTGTTGTCAATGCTTCTAAGCCCATAGGTCCTCTTACATGTAATTTTTGAGTACTTATTCCTATCTCAGCTCCAAAACCAAACATTTCTCCATCTGTAAATCTTGTCGAGGCATTTATAAATATCACAGATGAATCAATTGAGCTAGAGAATTTTTCGGCTATTTGTTCAGATTCAGTAAGAACACCCTCTGTATGGCCAGAAGAAAATTTATTGACATGCTTTATTGCCTCATCTTCATTTTCAACTATTTTTATTGCTATTTTGAGATCCAAAAATTCGGTAGAATAATGCTCATCATTAGCAATTTCTAAATCTGGAAAATCATTGCTGGCTTTTTCATCGATAAAAACTTCAACCGAATTTTCTTTAAGGGCATTTATAATCACTTCACCATTTTTGTTATAAACATCCTTATGCAATATTAAAGTTTCTAAAGCATTACAAACTCCTGGTCTTTGGACCTTTGAATTGATAACTATAGGAACCATATACTCTTCTTTTGCATCTTCATGTATATAAAGGTGTACGTTTCCATCACCATCTAAAATAAATGGAACTTTTGAGTTATTTACCAATGTATCAATTAATCCTCTACCGCCTCGTGGAACAATCAAATCAATATACTCAGTCATATTCATAAATTCGATTGTATCTTCTCTGTCTTTGCTCTCTATAAGCTGTATGCAATTCTTGGACAAATTATTTTTTTCTAAAGCTTTTTGTAACGTATTTAATATTTTTAGATTTGAATCCAAACAATAACTTGAGCCACGAAGGATAGATGCATTTCCTGATTTTAAACATAGACCTGAGACATCACTTGTTACATTTGGTCTTGCTTCATAGATAATCCCTATTACTCCAAAAGGTGACCGTACTTTATTTATGTTCAATCCATCATCGGATGTCCAAGATTCTGTTACCTTACCAACCGGATCTTCAAGAGGTATTATCTTTTTTAATCCATCTGACATACCTTGAATTCTTTCTTTATTTAAAGTTAATCTATCGGTCAAAGCAGCAGTTAACTCTAATTGCTTAGCATTTTCTAAATCAATTTTATTTGCCTCAATGATTTCGTCAGCATCATTGATTAGTTCTGACGCCATGTCATTTAATACTTTATTTTTAGTATCTGTATCGATTGTTTTTAGCTCTTCAGCTGCCAAAAGAGCTTTTTTACCTATTTCTTTAAGCACATTACAAGAATAATTTGATTTGATGGAAAGTAAAATTTTTTAAAGAATTAATAGATNGATCTTTNTGAATTACTACAGTGTTTTCAGTCTCTTTTAANTCTTGAATTTCTTTACTTGAAAAATTGACCACTCCCCTCGCAATTAATTCATTTTCTGAACTTTTCACTTCAACACCNGAGTTTTCNTCAAAACTTTTATTTACATTTATTACACCTTTNGAAAGAAGTGATGCATCAGCTTTAAGTGCTTCAATAGCACCATCATCTATTACNATCTCGCCATCAATTGTCATACCAAAGGCAATCCAAAGTTTTNTTAATTTAATATTTTTCTTTGANGGCTTAATGATTGTGCCAATTTTTGAATCTTTTACAACCTCANTNATACAATTCGNAGACCATGAAATAATCTGTGTTTCGATTCCAGAAAANCCTGCCATCTGTGCTGCCATAATTTTTGTTGAAAAACCCCCCATACCTTTTCCAGANGANGATTTAGGAATAAGATCATTTAATTCCTCAGAGTTATATTCAATATTTTCTATTTTTTTTGCTTCCTCAATCTTTTCAGGATCAGAATCAAATAAGCCTTCTTTATCTGTAATTACTACCAATTTGTCAGCTTTAAGTAAAATTGAGACAATTGCTGAAAGCCTATCGTTATCTCCAAATTTTAACTCTTCCGTTGCAACTACATCATTTTCATTAATCACTGGAATAATATTCTTTGATATGAGACCATTCAAAGCCTCTGTAGTGTTAATGAACTGGTTTCTGTCTTCCAGTACATTTTTTGAGATGAGAACCTGAGCAATATTTAATTGATGAGAATTAAATATCTCCTTGTATTTGTTAATAAGACTGACTTGACCAACTGCAGATGCTACCTGTAACTCCTTTAGGTTTTTTGGTCGTTCTGATAGATTTAACTCATTTGCGCCAGANTGTACTGCACCTGATGTGACAATAGCAAAATTGATACCTTCTTTTCTCAATTCATTTACTGAAACAGCTAGTGAATCAATAACATCATCTCGAAGAACGTCTTCTTTAAACAAGGTGTTTGTGCCAATTTTTATTACTATAGTTTTGTTACTCATAAGAAAATTCGTGTCCGTTTAAATCTACTATATCCCCTTTCTTAATTCCTTGATTTATTAATTCTTGAGATATGGAAGANTTTTCAAATCGGTATGANATCTCATTTAATATTTCATGAGAATTTCCNTTAAGATTAGTAATTTTTTCTGCTTTTCTTCCTCTAATTTTCCAAATANNTTCATCNGCTTCAATGTNNAATTCATCNGCTTCAACAAAAATCTTCTCATAGCTTTTGTTCACCCTATTAAGTTCTCTAAATGAGATTTCATCAAGTTGCTGAAGCAATTCACTTATTCCTTCTTCAGTAACAGTAGAAATGTTTAAATAGTTTTTTTCAGTCTTATCTAAATCTGATTTATTAACTACTTTTAAATTTTTAATATTTCTNAATTCTGGATTANATGTNTCAATTTCATTTTCTAATAGCTTNATTTGTTCTTCAATGTTGTATTCGGAATTATCTGGATCTAGAAGAAAAATAATGAATTTTGTATTTTTTAGATGTCTAAGTACTGATTTACCTAAACCTGTTCCCTCAGCTGCTCCCTCAATGAGNCCAGGTAGGTCACAGATTGTAACTATTTCTTTATTATTCTCATATACTCCAAGACTTGGACTNACTGTTGTGAATGGATAGCTGTCNATTTTNGAATTTGAATTTGTTATTGTCTGGATTAAAGAACTCTTACCAGCATTTGGTAGTCCAATTAAAGCTACATCAGTTAAAAGACTTAACTCNAGATCTAAAGTAATTTTTCTTCTTTTTTCACCAGATTCACATATTTCTGGGTTTGGATTTCTTTTTGATATTAAATCTTTATTGCCTCTACCGCCCATTCCACCTTGACATATCTTGTATTCAACNTTTTCATCNATTATTTCAGCTAACAATTCTCCATCCGAAATAATAGATGTCCCAATAGGTATTTTTAANTACATATCTTTTCCATTNGGACCATTTTGTAAATTTTTTGANGCATCTCCNCCGTTTTCTGCTTTAAATGATCCTTTTGACTTCAAGTTTGAGTAATCNAATACNCCAGAATCAGAAACAAAAATAATTGATCCACCGTTACCGCCATTTGCACCATTTGGAGAGGTTTTACTACTNTTAGAACTAAAACTTACAGAGCCTGAACCGCCACTACCTGATAACAGATTAATTTGAATTGTGTCAACAAACATGACATTACGGGATTATATTTACTAGTTTTCTTCCGTTTCGGGTTGAATATTTTACGGTTCCATTTACTTTGGCATAAAGAGTATCATCTCCACCTTTTTGCACATTGTTTCCTGGATGAATTTTTGTTCCTCTTTGCCTAACAACGATAGAACCAGCAGAGATTTTTTGGCCATCAAAAACTTTTGTACCAAGTCGTTTAGACTCTGAATCTCTTCCGTTCCTAGTTGAACCACCTGCTTTTGTTTTTGACATTTATTCTTCTTCCTCACCTTTACCGGTTGAGATTGATTTTACTTTTACAATTTTTATATCTTCACGATATCCTAATTTTCTTCTTATTCCAGATTTGTTTTTATAGGTAAAGATATTTAGTTTCTTAGACTTTTTTTCATCCAAAAGTTCAAAATTAACAGAATACTTTGAAAGNTTTTTTTCGTCTGTTATCAATGAGCCTTTTCTAGCACTCATTAGTATTGGTGTTTTNGATTCTATTTTAAAGTTAGCTGGCACAGTTAAAACATCACCAACACTTACCTTCTCTTGAGAAGATCCTATTTTTACAACTGCATATTTACTCATGACTCAATTACTCTACTACGGCTTCAGATTCAAGTAAATCAGTATCAACTGAATTATTGGAAAATATGTCACCAATGATTAGNCCTCTACCATTACATTCTTCACATTCATCAGAAAAGCTTTCAATAAGTCCTGCTGAAACATTTTTTCTAGTCATTTCAACTAACCCTAATCTAGATATATCAAATACTTGTGTTCTAGTTTTATCCTTCGCTAATTCTTGTTTGAATTTGCTGAGAAGTTCTTGTTGTCTCTTCTGTGTTTCCATATCAATAAAATCAATAACAATTATTCCACCAATATCTCTGAGTCTTAACTGTCTTGCAATCTCTTCAGCTGCTTCAAGGTTATTTTCAAAAACAGTTTGCTCAAGACTATCTTTACCAACAAACTTTCCTGTATTCACATCAATAACTGTTAGCGCCTCTGTTCTATCAATAATTAAATGACCGCCGGATGGAAGCCATACCTTCCTATCTAGGGCTTTCTTAATTTGATCTTCGATATGATATCTTTCAAAAAGATCTAGATCATCAGAGTATTTCTCAACTATTTCATTNAGTTCAGGTGAAGTATCTGAAATATAGCTCTTTATGTCTTCAAATTTTTCATTATTTTCAATCAATAATTTTTTAAAGTTTGAGCTCAAGTGTTCTCTTATAACTTTTATTGATATATCTGGTTCTTCATGGATTAAAACTGGAGAACTACCAGAGTCTTTTGAAGAAGTCTTTTCCCATTCACTGATTAATTTATCTATATCGTTCTTAAGTGATTCTTCGCTTACTCCCTCAGCTGCAGTCCTAACAATTACACCAAATCCTTCTGGCTTAATTTTTCGTATTATTTTATCTAATCTATTGCGTTCCTCATCCGGCAATCTTCTTGATATACCTTTTGTGTTTGAATTAGGAATTAGCACTAAATATCTACCGGGAAATGAAATTTGTCCCGTTAGTCTTGCACCTTTTTCACCCATTGCATCTTTTACAACTTGAACTAAAATCTCTTGTTCTTGCTTTAAAAGATTCTCTATTTTTGAATTACGCTTTGCATTAGATACATCTGCGACATACAACACACCATTTTTCTCTTCACCTATNGATACAAATGCAGCTTCCATCCCAGGAAGTATATTTTTAACCTTTCCGAGATAAATATTTCCAACAAGGGATTTTGANTTTGCCTCAGCTGTATAATATTCAACTAANGTTGCTCCTTCCAAAATTGCAATCTTAGAGGAACCGCCTTTAAAACTTATAAGCATTTGTTTTTTATCGACAAAAGGGACTGGTAAAGGAGTCTCTCTAAACCAAGTTTGACGATTAGATTTTCTGTAATCTTCTCTTTTATTTCTGGACTTTGAAGTACCAGATTTAATTTTTACTTTTTGTCCGTTATACCATTTTGTTTCGGTATTACTAAACTTATCTTCGCTCTTTCGTACTACCTTCGATTTTTTGAAAATACCAAACATTAAAACCTCCATAATTATGATGTGAAAATATACTTAAAAACTTCATAGTCAGAGAATAATACGCTTTAAATATTAAATTGTGATGTTATTTTCTATAAATATTCTGTTTGTAATCCCAAAAATTACAGCTATTGAGACCATAGATGATCCTCCTAAGCTTAACAAAGGAAAGGGTAAGCCAGTAACAGGGATTAAGCCAACGACAGTTGATATATTTATAATTATTTGAAAAGATAGTAGTGCAATAAATCCAGCAATCACAAACTTGTCAAAATCTGAGTCAGAGACTGTCAAGATTCTTCTAAGCCTACTAAATAATAAACCCCAGAGAGCAAGTAAGAATAAAATTCCAAAAAAACCAAAATTGTACGCGTATGCTGCAAAGATAAAATCTGTTGTCTCAACTGGAACAAATATTTTTTCAATATTTTCGGCTGCAAAATATTGTCCAAATAGTCCACCACTAGAAATTAGTAAACGACTTTGAGATTGAGAGAAATCAAGCTCAGCAGAAAAAAACTCATTCAAGCGGCTGATTTGGTATTGAGTGACAATGTTTATATTGTCAACTCTTGACCCTATTTCTAAAAATATAAAAAATAGAGATACTCCTGTTAATAAAAGGAGTGACATATATCGTAACTTTATATTTGATAGAAGCAACATTGATAAAAAGACAAAAGAAATAATTAAAGCAGTTCCTAAATCTGGTTGAAAGTTTATAAGAAGTACTGTTCCAAATATTAAAGCTATCAAAATTCCTTTATTTAAGTTTCTTGAAAGGTAGTTAGCAACAAAAACAACAATGATTACTTTTGCAAATTCAGATGGCTGTATGTCAATTGGACCAAGATCGAACCATCTACGTACTCCTAATCTTGGTTGTGTGAAATATAAAGAACCTAATAAACCTACAACTATAAAAAATAAAATATTGGCATAAGTTTGTAGATTATCAATTGATAAATATGTAAGGAGAAAAAATACAATAATTGAGGCTACTGAAAAAACTACTTGTCTAGTCAAAATATTATCTACATCAAATTCAAGACCTTCAAAATCTGTAAGTGTATAAAGAGTAAACCATGATATAAATATAAAAAAAAGGAATATCAATAAAATAAATATGTTTGTTCCCTGAGGTCCTAAAAGAGTAATTTTTCTTGTATTCATTCGGTAATCTCTCCATATCTTACAGGAGTTAGTTCGCTGCCGATTAAATGTTGAATTATTCTTCTACTAATAGGAGCTGCGATAGCACTTCCTGAACCTCCCTCTTCTACTACGGTGACAACAACATGCTGAGGATTGCTAACAGAGTCAATACCAACAAACCATGAAGTATTATTTTTTTCTCCTGGATTTTGAGCAGTACCTGTCTTACCACCAACATCATTTGCTTTTCTTCCCATTACTTCAAATGCTGCATATGCCGTTCCATTTTTGTTAGTTACCAAATTTAAATCATTTTTTAAAAAATCAATAAATTCTTCAGATACATTGTATTTTCTTAACTTAAAGTTATCAGAAGCTTCAAGATTGAGATAAGGACTAGATGAAGTTGAGGTAAGTAATGTTTTATAGGCATTCGCTACTTGAATAGGTGTTACAGTTATAGCACCCTGACCAATAATTAAGTTCATAAGGTCACCACCCAGCCACCCCTCTGGTCTAACTAAATCAGGACGTGAGACTGTCCATTCTTCAAAAACTTCTCTATCAGGTATTATTCCATTTCTCTCAAACGGAAGATCTATATTTGTGAGTTCACCAAAACCTAGGTCTTTTGCGTAATTTTGTAAGATGGATTCATTTTGTGTACCTTCATAGGTTCTCCAGATATTTAGCGCTATATCCCAAAAATATACATTGCATGATTGTTGCATCGCTGAACTTAGATTTACTCTTCCATGACCGTCTTCTTTCCAGTCTTGATAAACTTGTTGAGAACCATCATCAAATCCAAATGATAAACTTCCCTTGCAATCGACTCTTCCTCTTCTTGAATTTAAGCCTTCTGGAAAAAGTCCTTCATTTTCTGCAAGCCAATANGATACAACTTTAAATACCGAACCAGGTGGATAGAGGCCCTGAATAGCAAAATTATTAAATGCTTGTACACGATTAAGTTGTTCAAAATCTTGATTTGAAATTCCATCAATGAACTGATTTGGATTGAAATCTGGTAAAGATACCATGGAAACTATTGCACCTGTATTTACATCAATAACAATTGATGCACTTCTAATCACTTCATCCTTTGTATCTTCATTTTCATTTGCAAGTTCTATTCCCTGTAAAAGAGATTCTTTTACGACCTTTTGGGTTTCAATATTTAGTGATATAGATATATCATTACCTTTTTGTGGAGGTGTGAACTCTAATATTTCACTTCCCTTAAAAATAATTTCCCCTGGAATACCAGTTAATGTATTTTCGTAATATTTTTCAAGACCGTTTTTACCAACTTGTAATGAATTTTTGGTGTGTGGAAATTCTTCAAAATCATCAGAGGTAGGCTTTCCAACATATCCAATTACGTGAGATGTTAAATTGTCATAATTATATTTCCTGATTGGAAAATCAAAGATTTCAAATGCATCCAACTCTAAAAGTTTCTGTCGCTCAAGTGCAGAAAAGGTAGATATATTTCCAACAATTTCAAGATTATTCCTGTTTATAAATAGTTTGTTAAAGTCATCTTGATCTAAATCAGGAAAATTATATTGTATAAACTGTTCATAAATCTCAATATTATTGTCATCAATTTTCCTTAAATTTAGAAAAAGATGAGGTTCCATAGAAGATGTCGCTAATCTTTCATTTTGGTCATCAAAAATATCTCCTCTTGGTGCTGTTATATAAAATGTATCAGTAGTTTGGTTGTCTATTGCACTTAATGCCGTATCCCTTGATAAAACTTGTAAATCAAAAAGAAAAGAAACTATGTATATAAAGAAGCCAATTAAAAATAATGCAAAGAGGTTATATCTTTTGTTTAAGAACATTTTTACCTATGGTAATGTTCAAAATTCTAAATAAAAAGTAATTGACCAAAGATGAAACCAATATTTGATATAAAAACTCAGGATTTAGATATTCCAATGAATATGTAAATTTATAAATAAAGATTCCTACTGTAAATGTAGCAAGGTCCAGATATGTATTATTTTGTTGGTTTGCAACTATGAAGTTCATCAAAATCATTGTTATTAAAAATTTAGCACTTGAAAATCCTAGAATATTTGAAGAATATAGTGCGTCGTAATAAATACCCGCAACCAAAAATACAGATATGTAAAAATTAGAAAATCTTCGAGTTGAAATTACAAACATTCCAATGAAAAATGGCATTATTAAAAAATAGTCAAAATTTAAAACTGTATTAATTATTAACTCAATAAACAACAAGAAAACAAAAGCAATAATTGATAGTAGATTTCTAAGGTAAATCATTGGTCTTAACTATATAAATATCAGTAAAGGAAAAACTTATTTCTTCTATATCTATATTTGAAGATATTTTATTGTCATCAACTGTGATTTTTGCATCAGATAGAGATACAATGGGGAATCTTCCTGGCTGATCAAATATAGAAGCCGTAAATATAAAGTCAATATTTGCGGTTAATTCATTTACTGATGTTGTGTATACCGACAATTCGCTTCCATTGCTTTGTACTAAATATTCATTTCCAAACCTATCTAAACCTGGCATTGAAAAATCGACATCGTCTAAAAAAACAATTTCAGAGTGGTTTTGAAAAATTTTATCAACGAATCCTACTACAAAGCCTTCTTCATTGATAACAATGTCGTTCTTTTCAAAGTTTTTATCATAACCTCCTGATACGAGATATTTATTTTCATTATTTTTAGATAAAAGCCTTATAAAATTCCAAAAATCTTG
>FUFK010056564.1_pt1 | contig 18484 bp, 19 predicted proteins | sample 1021851 | NCBI WGS metagenome assembly FUFK01 (sample SAMEA51879418, study PRJEB19060) | metagenome
CTTGAGAAGAAACTCAACTTTTCTGTATTTCCGGAAAGTCAGGGGGGGCCGCTGATGCATGTGATTGCGGCAAAGGCTATCTGTTTCAGAGAAGCTATGAGTCCGGAGTTTCGGGCCTACCAAGAGCAGGTCATCAAAAACGCTCAGGTTATGGCGCAAGGGTTCATCGACCGGGGCTATGATATTGTCTCGGGTGGTACTGACGATCATTTGTTTTTGTTGAGCCTGATTCGACAGGGCATTACCGGCAAAGACGCAGATGCCGCTCTTGATGAAGCCAACATCACGGTTAACAAGAACGCAGTGCCGAATGATCCGAACCCGCCTTTTGTAACCAGTGGATTGAGGATTGGCACGCCCGCGATCACAACCAGAGGCTTTGTCGAGGCTGACTGCGCTGAGATGACCGGCTGGATGTGCGACGTGCTGGACGACCTCGACAACCGAGAGGTGCGCGCCACTGTGAAAGAAAAAGTGCTGGCGTTGTGCGCAAAGTATCCGGTTTACCATCAGGCCTAAATAAAAGAGCTTATGCATGCACTGTCCTTTCTGCGGCGCTGTAGATACAAAGGTTATTGATTCAAGGCTGGTCTCAGAGGGTAATCACGTGCGTCGACGTCGTGAATGCATAACCTGTGAGGAGCGTTTCACGACCTATGAATCCGCGGAACTGGTGATGCCGCGCATTATAAAGCAGAACGGTATCAGAGAACCTTTCAATGAGGACAAGCTGCTTGCGGGCCTGAACAAGGCGCTGGAGAAACGGCCCGTCAGCATTGAAAGTGTTGAAGAGGCGGTCAATCGGATCAAAGCAAATCTGCGTTCGACCGGTGAGCGTGAAATTCCCTCCCGGACGGTCGGTGAGCAAGTCACCAAAGAGCTTCGCGAACTGGACGAGGTTGCGTATGTCCGCTTTGCCTCAGTCTACCGGAGCTTCAAAGATCTGGCAGAGTTCAGAGCTGAAATCGACAAGCTGTCTAAAGACACGCCCTGATTGCTAGACCACTGAATCGGACTGCCCCAAGTCCAAAAACAGGCGTGAATCTGCTACACTTTCGCTCCATTCCCCTATGTCACCGATGCGCAGCTGATATGCGGCCAGTGTCGGTGAGGCGAGACCATGGAATACGTCCGGAACTCAGACCTGAAGCCTGCATGTAGTGACTGGCCAGTCCATATGCAGAGGGCTATTGACCTTGCAGAAAGTGTTTTGACAGCCTGCCCCAATCCTCGTGTTGGGTGCGTGCTGGTCCGGGGCGGTCAGGTGATCTCGGAGGGCTGGCACAGTGCTGCCGGAGCGCCCCATGCCGAAGCCATGGCGCTGGAAGCGGCGGGTCTGGCGGCACGTGAGGCGGTTGCCTTTGTTAGTCTTGAACCTTGCGCCCATCATGGCAAGACAGGGCCTTGCAGCGAGGCGCTGATTGCTGCGGGCGTCGCCACGGTGGTGATCCCTATGCAGGATCCTCATCCGGCAGTTTCTGGTAAGGGAATCGCACAACTCGCGGAGGCCGGTGTCGAAGTGATCATGATGGTCGATTTCGAGGACGCCGCGCGCGCAATCAATCTCGGGTTTCTTTCTCGCGTAGAGCGGGGCAGGCCGCGGGTACGAATGAAACTTGCCATGAGCCTTGACGGTCGCACTGCTCTGTCCAACGGGGACAGCAAATGGATCACCGATGNGGCTTCTCGCAGAGATGTGCAGTTGTTGCGGGCAAGCAGCAGCGCAGTGCTTACCGGAATTGGAACCGTTTTGGCGGACGANCCGAGCTTAACGGTGCGGCCGGAGGAAATGGGGTTAAGCGCCGATCAGCGACAATATAACGCATTAAATTTGCAAAACCCGCCTTTGCGAGTGGTCCTGGACAGCGCGTTGCGCACGCCTGCTCAATCCAATTTACTGGCTGCGGCAGGCAGAGTTCTCATCTATTCAGCTGCCGCTGCGCCATCAGCTGAACTGGCAGGACTTGAAAATTGTGAACTCAAAGTGGCGGGGAATGAGGCGCGGGTTCAACTACACCCGGTNCTGGAGTCACTGGCGTCTGAATATTACTGCAATGACGTTCTGGTAGAGGCAGGCCCTACGCTTTGNGCTGCATTTCTGCGCTCCAATCTGGTTGATGAACTGATTGTTTATGTAGCGCCAAAGCTGATGGGTAGCGACGGGAAAGCCCTACTGGATCTGCATGGTATTCAAACCATGGCAGATACCCCGACGTTTGAAGTTATAGAAACCCAGCAGCTGGAAAGGGACGTCAGGTTGCGCTTGCTGCCGCAGGTTAACTGAATAATTTGTCTTACAGCCCTATAGAGCACCAAATATGTTTACCGGAATAGTTGAAAGCATCGGCAAGGTGGTAAGCCTCGAAAGAATTCAGGAGGAATGGCGCCTTACGCTGCAAACAGGGAGTCTGCGCCTGGACGATGTAAAACTTGGAGACAGTATCGCAGTGAGTGGTTGTTGCCTTACTGTTGTGCAGTTAACTGGAGACGGCTTCGCAGCTGACGTGTCCAATGAGACACTACGCTGCACGACCCTCGGAGACTTCAAGCCAGGTACTCGGGTGAATCTTGAGAAAGCGATGCAGGCAACTGATCGCTTTGGAGGACATATCGTTAGCGGTCACGTTGACGGCGTGGGTGAGTTGGCCTCTCGCGAAATTGAGGGCAAGAGCCACAAGCTGGTTTTTTCGGTTCCTGACACACTGAGCAGATACATCGCTGCCAAAGGATCGATTTGCATTGACGGAACCAGTCTGACGGTGAATCAAGTAGAAGCGAATACCTTTTCCATCAACATCATTCCTCATACGCAGGAAATGACGGTGAGCGGCACTTACCAGCCCGGCCAGCGGGTCAACCTGGAAGTTGATCTGATTGCCCGCTACCTGGAGAAGTTATTTTCGAACGAACATGACGGTGACGGCGGAGGTGTTAGTGCATCGCTTCTTGAACAGCATGGATTCATGCGAGACTAAATGGTCGCACTATGAAGCTTAACTCAATAGAAGAAATAATAGATGACATCCGCCTCGGCAAGATGGTGATCCTCATGGACGATGAGGACCGTGAGAACGAAGGCGACTTGATCATCGCGGCGGAACGGGTGCGTACTGAGGATGTCAATTTTATGGCAACTAATGCGCGCGGACTGATTTGCCTGACTCTCACCGGCGAGCACTGTAAGCACCTCAATCTGCCCCTAATGGTGGATGACAATAATACACCCTACAGCACCAATTTTACGGTTTCCATCGAAGCGGCAAGTGGAGTAACGACCGGGATTTCTGCGGCTGATCGTGCCCGAACGATTCAGGTCGCCGTAGCCAGAGACAGCGAGCCGGAAGACATTGTCCAGCCCGGTCATATTTTCCCGATCATGGCTCAGCCGGGAGGTGTTTTGCGCCGAGCAGGGCATACCGAAGCGGGTTGCGACCTCGCGCGGCTGGCGGGATATCAGCCGGCGGCAGCTATCGTAGAGATTATGAACGAAGACGGGTCTATGGCGCGCCGGTCAGATCTCGAAAAATTCGCCCAGAAGCATGACCTCAAGATCGGTACCATTGTTGATCTGATTCACTATCGTATTGCAAACGAGCAGACCGTAACCCGGACCGAAACCTATGAGATGGCCACTGCACACGGCCAGTTTACGGTTCATAAGTATGTGGATTCCATCAGTGGGAGCCTGCACCTCGCCTTTGTCAAAGGTGAACCGTCTGCAGAGGAGCCCACGGTGACAAGGGTTCACATACCTAACACGTTGCGTGATACATGCGAAGTCTACAATTCAGAGCGAACCAGTTGGTCCTTCAGTGCAGCACTGAAAAGAATCAGCGCGGAAGGCAAAGGAGTCGCTGTGTTATTATCCGGTGAGGATTATGGTCAGGATCTCGCCGGCAACCTGGCCTCGGCACTGGCTGAAGGCACTGACGCGTCACAGGCAACACGTGCTGGTAGTGATCTGACGATCGGCACAGGGTCGCAGATTTTGCGCGATCTCGGGGTCGGCAAGATGCGATTGCTGAGCCACCCGGCACGTTTCAACGCGATTTCCGGATTTGACCTTGAAGTGGTCGATTTCGTTGGCTTTGAGAAACCACACTAACCGGTCGGCTGCCAAGCGGGCTTCGGCCGAGTAGTGACTACAGGATTGAATGATCATGAACATTAGATTCATTGAAGGGGATTATCAGCTTGCCTCGGCGCGATTTGGTATTGCGGTGGCGCGCTTCAACAGCTTCATCGTTGACCGATTGCTGGAGGGGGCCCTGGAAGCGCTGCAAAAGCATGGTGTTATGGAACGAGACATTACCGTGGTAAAAGTCCCAGGCGCTTACGAGCTGCCACTAGCGGTCAAGATGATGCTGGATCAGAATACTTACGATGGCATCATTGCGCTTGGTGCAGTGATCCGTGGCGGGACACCTCACTTTGAATATGTCGCGGGCGAGTGTGTGAAAGGACTCAGCCAGGCCGGCCTCGATGCGTCTTTGCCGGTAAGCTTCGGCGTATTGACGGTTGACACCATTGAACAGGCCATTGAGAGAGCGGGAACCAAAGCCGGCAATAAAGGCGCAGAAGCGGCTATGACAGCCATGGAAATGGTCAGCTTGTCTCGTCAGCTGAAAGCCTAAGGCATGACAAAATGGTGGTAAAGTGTCGGCCAAACTCCCCCTAGCCCAACGCAGAAAGGCACGACAGCTCATTCTGCAAGCCCTCTACCAATGGACTCTCACCGGCGCCGATCCTTTGGAGATCAGCAAAGAATTCCATGATAGGAATAATTCGAAGATCGATTGGGCATTTTTTGATGAAGTTTTCCAGGACATTCCCAAAACAGCGGACACCCTCGATGGGCATATACATCCATTGTTAGACCGACAACCGGAGGCGCTGGATCCTATTGAAAAGTCCCTGCTTTATCTGGGAGCCTACGAGCTGNCGAATCGTATCGATGTCCCCTATCGTGTGGTGATCAATGAATGCGTCGAGCTCGCCAAGGTGTTTGGAGCTACAGAGAGTCACAAATACATCAATGGTGTTTTGGATAAACTCGCCCCCGCACTACGCACAGCCGAATACGGCAGGCGGAACTGAGCGTTGGGCTCAGCGGTCAGGCGCCTACNTATCGCATATGGCCTGATTGAATATGTCACTCTCAGAATTTGAACTGATCGATCGCTTTTTCAAATCCCGAATGACCGGGGATCTGCATCCGGCCGTAAGACTTGGAATAGGCGACGATGCTGCGATTATGCATGGCCGTGCCGGGCAACCACTGTGCGTCTGTACCGATGTCCTCGTCAGTGGCGTCCATTTCCCCGCCGGAGCTGTTCCGGCGGAAATCGGGCAGCGCGCTCTGCGAGTCAATCTCAGCGATCTGGCCGCAATGGGCGCTCGGCCTGTGTGTTTCACGCTGGGACTGACTCTGCCCTCTGCCGACGAGCAGTGGCTCTCTGGGTTCTCGTTGGGCTTGCTGGGCGCAGCCGAGCAGTTCGGGTGTTCCTTGGTGGGCGGTGATACCACCCGCGGTCCCTTGTCTATCAGCATTACTGCGATCGGAGAGGTGCCGTCGGGGGCGCCTGTCCGCCGAAGCGGAGCAAAGCCGGGTGATTTGTTGTATGTCACCGGCTGTCTGGGCGATGGACAGGTCGCCTTACATCATTTGGATTTTGATGCGACAGAGTCCACCGCGCATAAGTCAGCACTCGCTCTAGCCGGGCACAAGTCAGCTCGCAAAGATCTGACCCCGGAAGACAATGCTTACCTGCATAGACGGTTTTTTCGCCCTGAGCCCAGGCTAGCTTTCGCTGATCTGGCTCGAAATCTGATGAGTTCGGCAATTGACGTGTCAGACGGACTGCACGCAGATGCCGAACATCTGGCCAAGACTTCCGCAGTCAGGCTGCGCATCAATTTGGATCAGCTGCCATTCTCTCAATCGGTGCTTAGACTGACTTCAGAGGCAGAGCGGGTGAATGCAGCGCTGTACGGGGGCGATGATTACGAGCTTTGCTTTACCGCGGAGACCGCCTACCGTGGTCAGATTGACGCGGTCGCGGCGAGTGCAGGTCTGCGTGTGACTGCGATAGGTGAAGTTGAGTACGGTAGCGGGATCAGCCTGTTTGACCGAGGGGTTGCAGTACCGGCCAATCATCAGCGTGGCTTTGACCATTTTTCCAGGGTGGACCCGCGGTGATACCACCAGGTTTCGACAAGTCCAGTCCGGTACACTGGCTCGCATTCGGGTTCGGCAGCGGATTTGCCCCCAAAGCCCCGGGGACCCTTGGCTCTGTAGTTGCGACATTGCTGTATCTGCCACTGGCAGAGCTCCCGCTGGCTATTTACGGTGTACTCGTCGTGCTGGGGTTCGTAGCAGGAGTATGGATATGCGGCTCGACTTCCAGACAGCTTGGTGTTCATGATCATGGCGGAATCGTTTGGGATGAGTTCGTGGGCGTGTGGATTACGCTGACGGGGGTTCCGCCGAACCTCAGTGGAATGTTATTCGGTTTTCTGTTGTTTCGACTGCTGGATATTGTGAAACCGTGGCCAATCAAGTGCGCTGACAAAAAGGTTCACGGTGGTTTTGGCATCATGCTCGATGATGCGATTGCAGGTATACTGGCGTCCGCCTGCCTGCAGGCAGGCTTTTTACTTATTGCCTAGCCGCGCTCTGATAAGAGCTGGTCTGGCTCGTTCATTAATCAAAAAGTCAGTAATCTTGGCCAAACAAGTAAGCATCATCTGGATTTATCTTGTCCCAATCTCGTTCACTAATTGTTGATCTTCTGCGTCATGGTGAACCAGAAGGGGGGGATATTCTTCGAGGAAGGATAAATCCAGTGCTGACCGAGTTTGGATGGCAACAAATGAGAGTGGCAGCGTCTCTGGATGCCTCTTTTTCGGCAACGGCTAATACGCCGCACTGGGACACGGTGATAAGCTCGCCCCTGTTCCGATGTCGCGAGTTCGCAGAGCGTGCTGCGAGCGCGGCGCAGACGATCTGCCACGTAGAGGAACAGTGGCAGGAAATTGATTATGGAGACTGGGATGGTATGCCACTGAATCAGTGGCGTCGGGAGGCAGCCAAACAGTTTCGTGATTTCCGACAGGATATGACTGCTCTGGCACCCCCCAACGGTGAAGATTTCATGTCTTTCAAAGCGCGTATTCTTGCTGCTTGGCAGGCCATAGGCGAGCGGCAAGAATCCAGCCATGTTTTGGTGGTCACCCATGGCGGGGTGATGCGAGTCGTTGTGCCCTCGGTGCTTGGGATGCCTCTGAATCGAAGTTTTCCGCTGCACATCCCCTTTGCCTGCCTCAGCAGGATCAAACTTACATGGGCTGATGACAAAGTCAGTGCCAGCCTTATCTTTCATAACGGCGCCGCTTACCGTGAGGCGAACTAGTTGTCCTAATCTGCCTTGCGCACGGACTCGATCTGCGCACAAAGACGCTGTGCACCCTCGAGCGCCCTTGGCGTATGCCGCTGCATCAGATCCGGCGGGATGAAAAAAAGTTTGCCGTCTCTGACTGCTGACAGTTCTGTCCATTCACGCCAGCTATCCAACCATTCGGGTCGCTCCTGGTCCATACCGCTGGCAACGATGAGTTGAGGGTCCCGAGACAGCACGGATTCCACAGACACTTTTGGCGCGACCCTGGATAGCTCTCTGAAAATGTTGGTTCCTCCGCAAAGGCTGATTATGTCATTGATCAGCTCCTGCCCTCCTGCAGTGATGAGAGGCCGGTTCCAGACCTGGTAAAATGTTCTGACTGGTTCACGCCGGGAGTACCTTGTCCTCAGACCTTGAAGCTGTCGTCGAAAATTTGCGCTGGCCTCGGAAGCCACAGCGCTAGTGCCGGCGAGGGCACCGATTCGATCGAGATGAGATGCCACAGTGTCCAGGTTTTGTGGCTCGGCGACATAGATTGTGAGCCCCAGCTCCCGAAGTCGGTTGATCGCGGCGCGAGGATTTCCGGACTNCCAGGCGATAATCAGGTCAGGTTGCAGTGCCAACAAGGTTTCCAGATCAAGTGAGTCATAGCGACCTACGACTGGCAAGCTTCTGGCTTCTGGCGGGTAGTCGCTAAATTCGACGACGCCAACAATCTTTTTCCCGGCTCCCGCCGCATACAGGATTTCGGTAAGTGAGGGCGCGAGGCTTATGATCCGCATGGCCGGCGCTGGCAGGCTTACTAGATTGCCTTCATCGTCATAGGCCTCAGCCGCATGAGCCCGCTGGGAATCCGGTACGCCGAGGCTAAGTATTCCCGAGAGCGCAAGGTAAGTAAGTGATGACTTCAATAGTCAATGCCTCGCTGCACTTTAACGCCCTCATAGAACGCGTGTTTAGTTTCAGCTACTTCGCTGACGGTATCGGCCATCTCAATCAATTCAGTCGAGGCGTTTCTTCCCGTTACCACCACGTGCTGAGCGGGAGGTCGAGACTCGATTGCATGAAGCACCATTTCTTTATCGAGATAACCATAGGTGAGCATATAGGTGAGTTCGTCCAGAATCACGACATTGACGTCAGGATCGCATAAAANGGCAGCGGCATGCTGCCAGGTCGACTCGGCAGCTGCAATATCCGCTTCCCTGTCCTGTGTTTCCCAGGTAAATCCGGTGGCCATTACGAAGAAGTCAACTAGCTGATGGTGCTGAAACAATTTCTGCTCCCCGCAGTCCCAGGTGCCTTTGATAAACTGGACAACGCCACTACGTAGTCCGTGACCAACACTGCGGGCCAGCATGCCAAAGGCAGAGGAGCTTTTGCCTTTGCCATTCCCGGTTAAGACGACCATAAGCCCTTTGTCGATCGTCGCTTTGGCTATGTTGCCATCAATGTGTTCTTTCTTGCGCTGCATGGCGCGCTTGTGACGGGCATTGCGCTCGGCCGAAGTCGACATAATTTTCCCCACTTGTTGTGCTGCATGCCCATCAGACAGGCAGAACAATAACNCTCGATGTCAGAGCCTGAAACGCGCGGCAGCGGGTTTCAGATTGGCTGTTTCAGCTAATCCGCAGAACAGACACGCGAACTGAGCAAGTCAATTTGGCTCGGTCAAGCTTAAACCGCTTCGGAGTATAAATTGCAGGCTTTGCACTTCTGCTGGATAGCAAGCGTGATAGCGGCGCTGTCGAGGCCAGCGCTCGAGAGCATCTCGGTTGCTTTCCCATGCTCTAAGAATTTGTCAGGCAGCCCCAGATTGAGCACGGGGAGAAAGTTGTTTTGTGCTACCAGAAATTCGTTAACCGCGGAGCCGGCACCGCCCATGATGACATTTTCTTCGACGGTTACAATCAGGTCGTGGCTCCGCGCCAGATTTTCGATCAGGTCTTCATCCAGAGGTTTCACAAAGCGCATATCGACTAGTGTTGCATTGAGTGATGCCGCCGCTTCCGCTGCCGGTGCAACCATGCTGCCAAAAGCTAGAATCGCTACTGCGTGCCCTTCTCGCCGCAGAACGGCACGCCCGATCTCAACGGGTTCAAGCCCAGGCTGGATAGTGGCGCCTGGGCCCTTGCCCCTGGGGTAGCGCACAGCAGCCGGTCCCGCATGAAAATATCCCGTGGTGAGTAGTTTATGAGTCTCGTCTTCATCGCTGGGTGTCATGACGATCATGTTAGGAATGCACCGCAAGTAGCTGAGATCAAAACTGCCGGCATGGGTTGGGCCGTCTTCTCCCACCAGNCCTGCTCGATCTATCGCGAACAGCACATCGAGGTTCTGAAGTGCCACGTCATGTATCAACTGATCATAGGCTCGCTGCAGAAAAGTGGAATATATGGCCACCACCGGTTTAGATTTTTCACATGCCAGCCCTGCAGCAAAAGTGACCGCGTGTTGTTCCGCTATGGCAACATCGTGGAACCGATCGGGGTAATCTTCAGCAAACTTCTGCATGCCTGATCCTTCGCCCATGGCCGGGGTAATGGCAATCAGCTGCGGGTCTTCGTTGGCAACGGCACACAGCCAGTCTCCGAATACCTGAGAGTAGGTGTGTGTCTTGATAGCAGGCTTATTATCCTTGTCTGGTGAGACAGACTGGGCTTCGGGTGAGGCATCAACTTTACTCAGGGCATGCATGCCGAATGGGTCATTTTCTGACTCGCTATAGCCTTTACCCTTCTGTGTGATGATGTGCAGCAACTTCGGTCCACGCAGGGTCTTCATGTTCTCCAGGATTTCAACTAAGCGGTTGACATCGTGCCCATCTATTAAGCCAATGTAGTTGAAACCGATTTCCTCAAACAGGGTTCCCGGAGACACCATGCCTTTCAGATATTCCTCGGCTCGATGAGCAGCTTTCAGTGCGGGAGGAACTTTTGAAAGCACCCGCTTGCTGCCCTTGCGAATGAAGTTGTAGGGCTTACTCGCCCACATGCGCGCAAAGTAGCTGGACAAGCCACCGACGTTTTTCGAAATGGACATGTTGTTATCGTTAAGGACAACTATGACGTTGTCATCGATATGACCAGCATGATTTAGTGCCTCAAATGCCATTCCCGCGGTCATTGCGCCGTCACCGATGACCGCAATGTTGTGCTGCTCCCTGTTTTGCAGGCGACTGGCGACCAGCATGCCCAAGGCCGCGCTGATTGAGGTACTGGAGTGACCGACTCCGAAGGTGTCGAATCCACTTTCACCTCGGCTGGGAAAGGCGGCCAGGCCGCCGGCCTGGCGCATGGTCAGCATNCGCTCGCGACGCCCTGTGAGAATCTTGTGGGGGTAGGCCTGATGCCCTACATCCCAGACTAGCCGGTCTTCGGGCGTATCGAATACGTAATGCAGCGCGATGGTGAGTTCCACAACGCCCAATCCTGCGCCGAAGTGCCCTCCTGTCTGGCCTACTGAGTAAAGCAGAAACAGGCGCAGTTCGTGTGCGAGTTCTTTTAGTTGGGAGCGCGCCAGCTTTTTTAGATCCGCCGGGCTGTTAACGGTATCCAGAAGTGGCGTTTCCGGCCTTGATGTCGGTATTTCTGTCAGCATCTGGCTATTTGAACGTGAGCGAGGGCAGTTTTCAACCAATTACGCGAAAGCCTCGAGGATGCGTAACTNAATGGAGGGGTTAGCAAGGTCAATCAGCTGGCTCTGCTGGTGATAAAAGCCGCGAGCTCCCTCAGCAGATCAGCCTCTGAACCGAAGTGGGTAAGCGCAGATATTGCCTGCCCGGTCAGTTCGGATGCCTTGCTTTCAGCCTGCTCCAGACCCAGCAGTGAGACATAGGTGGTTTTGTCATTGTGCTGATCCGATCCTTGGGGCTTGCCCAAGGATGCCGTGTCTGCGGTCACATCAAGAATGTCATCTTGAATTTGGAAGGCTAAACCGATGCAATCGGCATAGAGCTGGAAGTCGGCTAGCTGTTGGTCGGTGACGCCATCAGCAGATTGGGCGCCAAGCAGGATACTGGCGCGGATAAGTGCTCCGGTTTTCAGTCGGTGCAGTGCTTCAAGAGCGTGCAAGGATGCATCGCTGCCGATGGCGCAACAGTCGAGGCATTGCCCTCCGACCATACCATTGGCTCCGACCGCCGCGGCAAGAACCTGGATCTGCTTGAGTCTAATAACCGCCGATCGAGAGCGGCAAGTCCCTGCCAGCACGGCAAACGCCAGGCTATGTAAGGCGTCACCGGCAAGAATGGCGATCGCTTCACCAAATGCCTTGTGGACACTGGCTTTGCCCCGACGCAGGTCGTCATCATCCATAGCAGGCAGATCGTCGTGTACCAGCGAGTAGCTATGAATGAGTTCCACAGCGGCAGCGGCTGGATCAGCATCAGCCATGTTTCCGCCCAGCGCCCGGTTGGCNCCATAGACAAGAACCGGACGTATTCGTTTGCCGCCATCAAGGCAGGCGTANGCCATGGCTTCCCGNAGCGAGTGGCTCGCATCGCACTGCTTGATTTCACCAGATAGCACCGCTTCAATGCGGCGCTGGCAGCTCTCAAAGAAATTTGGCAGTTGGGGCGGCGAGTCCATAGNAACTGCCTCAGTCTTCGTCTTTGACGTCAAAAGCTTGGGTTTCACCACTCTCATTCAGCAGAATCTGGACCTTTTGCTCCGCTTTCTGCAGCGCCGTCTGGCATTCGCGGGTGAGTTTGATGCCTTTTTCAAAAGCCGTCATGGAATCCTCGAGGCTGAGTTCCCCCTCTTCCATTGAGCTNACCAGTCGCTCTAACTCTTCCAGTGCTTCTTCAAAATTAAATTCGGGNTGTTGCTTTGAGGCCATAAGGGTTGCCATGATTGTGCTATGGTTGCGGTTTGAGCCGATCCGGCAAGTCTACCGCAGCAGATTTCAAGTTGGTATGCAGTACNTGCTTTGATTTGCCGCCCAGGCCGCCAACACTCCGAGCCGGCCACACTTAGCCTGGGCTCTTGGCGATCTTGGTAAAGCGCCTTCTTAAATGGGTTGTTCGTGATTGACTCTTCAAGACCGCGCAAATTACCCTCCTCATATCTCGCTGCCTGGCCGGATAGCGGATTCTGCAAACCGGGCAGGTCAACTGCAGCGACNTTCGTGTCGTTCGTCATTGCGTATAAAAACTAGGAGACAGGACTATGGAATACGTTGCGCTGGTTATNCTTATTGCGCTGATTGAATACATTATTTTCGGCATCCTTGTCGGNCGTGCCCGAGCGAAATACAACTGTCCTGCGCCAGCTGTATCCGGAGATCCCATGTTCGAGCGGTATCATCGTGTGCACATGAACACATCTGAGCAACTGCTGATCTTTCTGCCTGCCATCGTNATTTACGGAGTTTACGGAAATCCTGTGATCGCTGCCGCGATCGGTCTCGTGTTTCCGGTCTCCAGAGTCATCTACCTGCAGGCCTACCTTTCAAACCCTGCCAAGCGAGGGCGCGGATTTTTGCCGGGCTTTCTGGCTATCGCCTTTCTAATCGGTGGGGGTNTGGTCGGGGTGATCGGTAGCGTCCTCTAAAGCGTCCGGCTACAGCGCCTATTTNTGCAGGCCACTGTCTCTGATTGGCGGTATGACGGTCACCAAACGCAAGGTGCTTGCCCTCACTGTATTGTCCCTAGAGCGCCTGTCTCAGCGAATTGAGGGCCATTATTGCAGGGGGCTCTGGCGGTCTGCAGGACCCTGGGGTATGCTCNAGCGCGGAGGTGGCGCATGTCAGAGTCCAGTTTAAACCCTGTGTCCGGAGACNATGGGTTCGTTCGTTCAGCGGGTGGACAACTCGCCAAGTTCGCTGTTTACGCCGTGGTCGGTCTGGCCCTGGTGATNTATCTTTTGTCTTTTTTGGCCGGCGAGGCCGGCAGCACGACCTCTGGTAACGCCATCGATTACGAGAACAACGCCATCACCATTGCGCTCAGAGAGGAGCCGCCGCAGCTGGATGCCAATCGGGCCACTGACGCGTCGAGCAATGTGGTTCTGGCCCATGTTATGGAAGGTTTATTGGGGTATGACATAGATGCTCAGTTGGTGCCGGGGGTCGCTGAGCGCTTTGAGATTCGTGAAGACGGTGCCACGTTCTGGTTACGCGAAGACGCACTCTGGAGTGACGGTGTACCGGTAACAGCCCGGGACTTTGTCTTTTCCTGGAAGCGTGTTCTGGATCCGGAAACCGCTTCACAGTATGCGTTCATTCTTTACCCTATTAAGAACGCTGAGGCGATAAACCGAGGGGAAATGCCGGTTGCCACGCTGGGTGTCCGCGCGGCCAGTGACCGCATACTGGAGGTAGATTTCGAGCGCCCCACCCCTTACTTCGACAAGCTGGTGGCCTATCTGACTTATTTCCCGGTGCGTGAAGATTTCTATAAAAGCACCAATGGTCGTTACGGGGCCGATGCAGATATGTTGTTGTATAACGGCGCCTACGTCCTGACCGATTGGGTGCACGGTTCAACTATGCGCTGGGTAAAAAACGACAAATACTGGAATCGTGAAAACAAAGGTTTTCTCGATGAAATTCGCACCGCTTATATCACTCAGGACATCAATGCGAAGTTGAATCTGTTCAAGGATGGGCAGATCGTCGATACGCATCTGTTGTCGCCGATGCTGCCAACTGCTATGGAACAGCGCTGGCAGATTGACCGTTCCATGGATGGCTCTGTGTTTTACCTGGAATTTAATCATCGCGATGATCGCATCACCCGCAATAAAAACTTTCGCCGTGCTCTGCAGTTGGCGCAAGACCCTAATGAGCTGGTCTATAAGGTTCTGAAAGAGCCTAGCTATCTGCCCGGGGTCAGCTTGTTTCCGGCTTGGCTGTCGGGTGTTTCTGAGTCATTCCAAAAAGAATATCCACCGGTACAGCATCAGATGAATGTCGAAAAGGCGCGCGAACATCTGGAGTTGGCGCGGCAGGAGCTGGGCATTGAGGAATTTCCGCCGCTGATGATGCTGGCCGGCGACACCCCGATCGGGCTGCTTTCTGCCGAGTATTATCAACAGCTGTTTCGCAAGCACCTAGGATTGGAGTTTCGGATTGACGTGCAGATCTTTAAGCAAAGGCTGGAGAAGATGAGACAGGGAGACTTTGATGTTGTGCTGTCGGGTTGGGGCCCCGATTATAACGACGTCTTGACCTATGGAGACCTGTTTTCCTCATGGAATTTGCAGAATCGCGGACGATACAGCAGCCAGGAAATGGATGCTTTGATCCGTATTGCCCAGTCAGAGCTCGACCCTCAAAAACGTATGGATGCGTTTGGAGAAATCCAACATCTGCTCTATGAAGATGTGGTGATCCTTCCTATGTATGAACGGGGCTTTTCTTTTGTGGTTGATCCCCGCCTGAAAGATTTCAGGCGGCGCTCGGTGGGTCCGGAAGTTGATTATAACTATGCGTATATCGACCAAAGTTCTGACTAGGCCTTTCAATCCGGACAGCCGGTCTCGCTGAAATATGTGGCTTTATATTCTGAAACGCGCCCTCCAGGGACTCCTCACAGTCTGGTTTATTGCAACGGCAACATTTTTTGCCATGCATAACGTGCCAGGTGACCCGCTCACGAATGATCGGGCGATGACAGAAACCACTCGCGCCAACCTTGAAGCGAAGTACGGACTTGATCAGCCGATAACNANNCAATACCTGATTTTTCTGCGNAATCTNNCNCGNGGAGATTTCGGNATNTCCTTCGTGCAGGAGAATCGGGAGGTCAATGACATTATCCGTGAACACTTTCCGGTTTCAGCAATTCTGGGCGTTCTCGCCGTGGTATTTGCCGCCACTGGTGGGGTNCTGTTTGGCGCGCTCACGGCTCTGTATCGAAATCGGCTGCCAGACTACCTCATCATGTTTCTGGTAATACTNGGAATTTCTGTGCCGAGTTTTGTTGTCGCTGCCCTGAGTCAGCTTAGCCTGGTCAGCTTAAACTCCCTGGTGGGGTTTACTTTCCTACCTGTTGCAGGGTGGGGCACGGTTATGCACATGCTTGTGCCTGCGCTGGTCCTGGGTCTGAGCACTATGGCCTATCTCACCCGGCTGATGCGCTCTTCTATGCTGGAGGTGACCAGCTCGGATTATGTTCGCACCGCGAAATCTAAGGGCGTTCCCCCGACTAGAATTTTCACCCGGCATCAACTGCGTAATGCCATTCTGCCGGTTGTGACGGTTCTGGGGCCAGCCATTGCTGCAATCACCACCGGGGGGTTTGTGGTTGAGCTGGTATTTGCCATTCCCGGCCTCGGCCGCTATTTCGTTGAAGCCGTTCAGCAACTGGATTACACCGTGATCATGGGGACGACGGTCTTTTATGGCGCCTTTCTGGTATTCATGGTGATCCTGGTCGACGTGGTTTATGGCTTTATCGACCCCAGAGTTAGGCTGGATTCATGAGCGATCTTACCGCCGACAGTTTTGCTCCTCTTTCAGATCAACAGCTGAGCCAGAGCATCGCCCGNCCTTCACTGTCTTACTGGCAGGATGCCTGGAACCGCTTGCGGGCCAACAAAAGGGCGCTGGTGTCACTCTATATTGTTATCGTACTCCTGTTGTTTACGGTGTTCGGTCCGGTAGTCTGGCCGATTGATCCGGCAATGCAAGACATTGATCAAATCAGTCAGCCTCCTGGGACAGACCGGACGGCTACTCTTGTCGCNGAGTATGAACCCTGGTTTGGCACGTCCGGNCTTCCCGGGGCAGGTTTGCGTTTGGCCGAAAAAGCNACGAGCCAGGCAGTGCGTCTGCAATGGGATGCGCTTGACGGCGCCAGCGGTCACCGCGTGTATCGCAATCTGTTTCCGGTCGGGCCTGAGCTGTCCTATGGCATTCCGATGGCCGAGTTTCTGAACAATGACACGCTGTATTTTGAAGATCGTCTGGATCTTCAGCCCGGTCGTTTTTACTACGTTGTTGTGGCTCTGGATGAGCGGGGTTTGATTACGGATCGGTATCAGTCCATTTCGGTGGATGTTGAACGTGTCACTACTCTTGCCGAAGCGCTGGAGCGCGGGTTGATCACTGAGTCCGATGCTGTCCAGATTGGAGACGCGATTGCTCTGGCCTGGCATCCGCTTGGCACGGACTATCTTGGCAGGGATTTACTGGCGCGCTTGATGGCCGGTGCCCGGGTATCCCTCTTCATCGGAATTGGTGCGCCTTTCATTTTCGTACTGTTTGGTGTGGTCTACGGATCTGCCGCAGGGTTTATGGGTGGACGCGTAGATCAGTTGATGATGCGATTTGCGGACTTTGTCGTGGCGCTGCCTTTTTTACTGTTCATGATTCTGTTCAAAATTGCTTTCGGAATAGGTCCGGGTGAAAGTGGCGTCTTCCCCATGCTGGTTGCGCTGGTTGTCCTGCTGTGGCCCGCAACCGCCCGGTTGGTCCGAGGGCAGATCCTGCAAATCAGGGAGCAGGGGTACATCAGTGCTTCACAGCTTCTCGGAGCCAGCACGCCTTATTTGATTATGCGTCACATGATTCCGAACACCCTTGGTGTGGTGCTGGTCACGGTAACCTTTGCCATTCCCAGCGCTATTTTCACGGAAGCATTCCTTTCCTTCATTGGTATGGGTGTAGCGCCACCGACGCCTTCCTGGGGTTCCATGTCCAATGAAGGCATCAAGACCATGCTGACCACGCCGCATGAGCTGTTCTTTCCTGCACTGTTTATCAGTGTAACGGTTCTTGCTTTCAACCTTCTGGGTGACGGTTTGCGTGATGCGCTNGANGCGCGCATGAGGAATGTTGAGTGATGCCAGCTAGAGAAGAACTCAAGTCTGGAACTCCTTTGTTAACGGTAGAGGACCTGCAGGTGGAATTTGATACCTTTGGAGGGACTGTGCAGGCAGTCCGTGGAGTGAGCTTTTCAGTTGATCAAGGGCGAACGCTGGCCATCGTTGGCGAGTCGGGNTGCGGCAAATCTGTCACGGTGCAAAGCATCATGGGTCTTATTCCGACGCCACCGGGCCGGATTAAGGCTGGTTCAGCACGGTTGCGAGGTCATGAAATTCTGGGTCGAAGCACGNTNNGNGGTAAANAGATTNGGGGNGCNGAGATCGGTATGATTTTNCAGGATCCGATGACGTCATTGAACCCAACCATGACAATCGGAGATCAGATCGCGGAACCTCTACAGGTTCATCGCGGNTATTCCGCCCGAGACGCATTCACTGAAGCCATCCGCTTACTCGAACTGAGTAAGATTCCTGAAGCCGCAAAACGCGCGCGGCAATATCCTTTTGAATTTTCTGGTGGCATGTTGCAACGCGCTATGATCGCCATGGCGCTGAGCTGCAAGCCTTCGATTCTGATTGCCGATGAACCAACGACTGCTCTGGATGTGACGATACAGGCGCAAATCCTTGACTTGATGCACGAACTGCAAAAAGAAACTGGCATGGCAATCGTTCTGATTACTCATGATCTGGGCGTGGTGGCCCGAATGGCGGATGAGGTGGCGGTCATGTACGCCGGCAAAGTCGTGGAATACGGCAGCGCAGATGACGTGTTTTATCGTTCAGCCCATCCCTACACCGTGGGTTTGAAAGAGGCTATGCCAACGAACGATCCGGGCAGGCAGCAGGAGTTGAAGCCCATTGACGGCAGCCCGCCAGACCTTTTCGCGCCGCCTGCGGGCTGCGGTTACAGTCCTCGATGCCCTAATGCCATGCAGATTTGCAGTGACCGCCAACCCCAAGATCACGATCTGCATGGACATCATTCTGCCAGCTGCTGGCTGCACCACGCGCAATCAGAAAGCAGACCAGAGACGCTTTTCTTCAAGGATGCTCACTGATGGGTGATTTAATTGAAGCTAGAAAGCTGACCCGTTTTTTCGACCTTGGAGGGAATCAGCTTGTTCACGCTGTCGACAAGGTCTCTCTCACGATCGGTGCAAGGGAAATTGTGGGGCTGGTGGGCGAGAGTGGCTCCGGTAAATCAACTATGATCCGTTGTATTAATCGTCTTGAAGCACATCAAGAAGGTAAAATTGTAGTTCATGGAACTGAGCTTACTAATGACCTCAAAAATATTGATTTAATTAGAAA